>Ga0172379_10001941_pt1 | contig 38568 bp, 41 predicted proteins | sample GrowelOW334metaG_FD_119756 | JGI IMG/M metagenome (GOLD analysis project Ga0172379, IMG submission 119756) | Groundwater microbial communities from an aquifer near a municipal landfill in Southern Ontario, Canada - Groundwater well OW334 metaG | ecosystem: Environmental > Aquatic > Deep... | reverse complement strand
TGATCGAAATCGAATTAGAAAAAACATACTTGGCAAAATATTTGCCAAAAGATTTAAAGAAATTTCCGTCAAAAGAAATAAAAGATATTTATATACCAAAAAAGGCGCATCACCCTGTTTTGCGTGTTCGTAAAAATGGTGATGTGTATCAAATAACAAAGAAAGAGCCAATCAAAGATAAAGATTCTTCCGAACAATATGAACACACAATAAAACTTACTAAAGATGAATTTACTACTTTGGAAAAAGTTGCTGGCAAAAAATCAAGAAAGATTCGTTATTACTATGAATTGAATGGCAAAACTTATGAGATAGGAGTTTTCAAAGATGCTTTGGCAGGGCTCGTTCTCATAGATGTTGAATTTACCAACAAAAAAGACAAAGACTTTTTTGAAATGCCTAATTTTTGTTTAGCTGATGTCACGCAGGAAGAGGTTTTTGCTGGTGGATTACTCGCAGGTAAAAAATACAAAGACATAGAAAAGAATTTGAAAAAATATAAATATAACAAAATCAAATAAATATGGAATTTGTTGTAAAAATTGCCAGAGCGATAATTGTGAAAGGTGAAAATATTTTGCTTTGCAATAATCTTGTTGCTGGGCATTATTTTTTACCTGGTGGGCATGTGGAAGTGGGTGAGACACCAGAAATTACCCTAAAAAGAGAAATGGTTGAAGAATTGGGCTTTGAACCTACAGAGATTAAATTTTTGTTAGATTTTCCAAATACTTATACAAAAAATGGTATCGTTTTTGATGAAGTTGCGACGATTTTTCTGGCAAAAATAAATCGAGATGAAGTGACAAGTCGAGAAAAACAGATAGCTTTTGAATGGATGCCAATCAATAATTTATCAACTATAAATTTTAAACCGAAACAGTCGGCTGGCGATATCATGATGAGTATTGAAGAAAACAAAGATTTTTGGATCTAAATTTTGTCTCGTCTTGACACATATTAAAAAGTGATATATACTCAAATGGTAAGCAAATCTCAATAGTTTTGGTTTCTGTAGACAAGTTCTTCTGAAACTCAAGGAATTAGCCATATTTTGGCCATTGTCCTTGGATAAAACTTCAGATGAATCTGCTCATTTAATCAATAACTAGTTTTAGTATCTATGAATACAAAAGTAATTAGAAAGATGCCTGCGTATAGCAGAGGTTCTTTCGGTAATAAAAGTACATCTGGTCCAAGAAAATTCGGTGCATCTACAAGTGGTGAAAGCACTGGTAGCACATCAAGCTACGGACATCGAAGCTCTTCAAGTACAGGTGGAACATCAAGCTATGGTCACAGAAGTGGCGCAAGCACTTATTGTCCTAAAAAAACCTATGGGAATTCACATAGCAGTTTTAGTCGCGGTCCATCAAGTTCACGTGGCAGTTTTGGTGGTAATCGAGGTGGTGGACGACGCGGTCCTGTAGATCAAAGAATTGATCCAGCTCGTTTTGTTAACAAAGCAGTCATTACAGAAACTGTAGAAAAGTTTATTCCAGAGCATGCATTTAACGACTTTGAAGTTGACGCTCGAATCAAAGCAAATATTGCAAAGCATGGTTTTACTGCCCCAACTCCAATTCAAGACAAAGCAATTCCTCATGTTATTAAAGGACAGGATGTTGTTGGTATTGCCAATACTGGTACAGGAAAAACCGCAGCGTTTCTTATTCCCCTCATCAACAAAATTTTAATCAACCCTCGCGAAAAAGTTATCGTAATGGTACCGACACGTGAACTCGCTATTCAAATTGAAGCAGAACTTCGTTTGTTTACGCCAATGCTCAGAATTTTCGGTGTGTGTTGCGTTGGAGGTGCGCCTATTGGTCGCCAAATTTCACAACTTAAACTTATGCACAGTTTCGTGATTGGAACTCCTGGACGTATTAAAGATCTCATTGAGCGGAAATTTATTCGTCTTGAAGAATTCAAAACAGTTGTTCTTGATGAAGCTGATCGAATGCTCGATATGGGTTTCATCAATGACATGCGTTTGATTATGTCTAAGATGGCAAAAGACCGACAAACACTTTTCTTTTCAGCAACTCTTTCTCCGGAAATCGTTGGGCTTATCAAAGAATTTCTTCGTGAGCCTGTAACTATTTCGGTCAAAACTCGCGATACTGCTAAAAATGTCGATCAAGATATTGTGCGAATCGGTCACGGAAATGACAAAGTAAAAGTTCTCCGTGATATGTTGGAGAAAGCTGAATTTACCAAAGTGTTGGTTTTCGGTCGAACCAAACATGGTGTGGAGAAACTTTCAAAACTTCTTTCACAAAGTGGTGTTAAAGCAGAATCAATTCACGGTAACAAAAATCACACACAACGTCAGCGCGCGTTAGGTGCATTTAAGGATAATCATTTGCAAGTACTTGTTGCTACTGACGTGGCGGCACGAGGCCTAGATATTCCAGATGTGAGTCATGTTATCAACTTTGATTTGCCGGCTACTTATGACGATTATGTACATCGTATTGGACGAACGGGTCGTGGCGACAAAACTGGTAAAGCTTTAACATTTATTGGCTAATCTTTTGATTCAAAACACTTAAATTTATGACAAAACTTATTACCAGAAAAACATATCAGCAAGACGGCAAGTGGGTTGAACGACCAGGTCGGACAATGATCGTTGTTTGTTCTTGCGGAAATAAATATATCAAAACGCGTGAAAAACAAACGCAGTGTGTTAGATGTATTGGTAAAATTGTAGTTGTAAAATAAAAAACAAAAAATACTCGTAGAGACACTCTCGGACGTCGACGGGCCGAGCAAAGCAATTCGTCAACAGATGATCACGGGTATGATTTGTGTTATAATGTTTTGTATAATTAATAATTATTTTATGGAAATACAAAAAATACGCCGTCCGTTTGTATTTGAGATGTTTTGCGGTTTTTATTTTGTCTATTGGGCAATAAGTATTATCGGTCTTGTTGCAGCTCTTTTGATGAACATTGGTTCGCAATTCCCAGCTTTTTCAATAATTGCAAATCGGATTAATTTGATTTTTCTTGGGGCTCAAGTTGAAGTTAGTTTTGTTACATGGCTTATTGCGGCGGGACTCGTTGCTGGTGTTATTGGCTACTGGCTTTTCCAAAAATGGTCTGTTGTTGTTTATACGGCATCAAGTATCGCTCTATTTATAGTTGTTTTGACGACGATTACCGGTGCACCTACAAAAGTGGCGTATATTGGAACTGTCATTTATATACTTGCGGCGGTTTTTGCAATAAACATTGCCATGATAGTTGTTGGTGCAATCTATTTCAGGCGAATGAGGTAGGCAAGTGGGGTTTATTAGTGCTTGGATTATTTTAAAACATCAATTTTATAACCGCGACCTGGTATGTTGTGGATTAGACGCCTACGCTTTGAATCTATTTTTTTACGTAAATTTAAGATATGAGATTCTATTGTATTGGAGAATGGATCGGTTTCATCATTCCAGACATGTTCCATGATCATACTACGAGAAACGATTGAACCTTTGTTGCGCATTAGATATTCAAGCAAGGCGAATTCTTTGCGAGTGAGATAAACTCGTTTTTCTCCACGAGTTACCTGTTGACTGTGGCAGTCAAGTCTGACGACATCTATATCGAGTACGGGTTTGTGTTTGATTGTTGGTCGTCTGAGAATTACTTGAATCCTCGTTATTAACTCTTCAAAAGAAAAAGGCTTTATTATGTGGTCATCTGCTCCTTCGCGGAATAGAGAAATTTTCTTTTGCATGTTGGTTGTTTCCGAAACAATAATAATTGGTGTGGCTTTGTTTGCGTTTCTGATGTCTCGGCAAACGTCGGCACTGTTCTTTTTTGGTAGTGAGTCACCAAGAATTATTACATCATAATCATTTACTCGCGCTAAGTACGAACCTTCTTCTCCGTCTTTCGCGATGTCCACTGCAAATGTTTGTGCTTCCAAGTTTTTTTTAAATTGCTCTATCAGACTCGTATCTTCTTCTATAATCAGGATTCTCATATATTTTTTATAAATAATATGATTTTTAGTATAGGGTAGATTATTTTATAGCGAGCAGACTTATACACATAGGAGTCTTATCATGTGGTATACTATAAGTTATGAATACTTTGATACATGCAGACATTTTTTTCTTTATTACCACTATTTGGACAATTATTTTTTCAGTTATTATTGTCGTTATCCTATGGAATGTTATCTATATCGTGAAAGATCTTCGTTATATTTCTAAAAAAATTAGAGAAGGTAGTGACGTTGTGTCTAGTGATTTACACGATTTACGTACCATCATTCACACCGAAGGTGCGAATGTTAACGGTATTTGGAAATATTTTAAACACTTGTTTTCTCATCGTCAGAGTCATAAAAAGTAAAAAACCATGAAGAAAAAAGATACATCATGGGGTTCCGTTGCAGCGTGGTACGATGGGATGGTTACTGATGACGCTAGCTATCAAACGCAGGTGATTGCTCCAAACCTTTCTCGTCTTATGGATTTACACGCTGGCGAAAAAGTTTTAGATCTTGCGTGTGGGACGGGTTTCTTCAGTGGGCTCTTTGCGCAAATTGTCGGTCCAAAAAATGTTACAGGTGTTGATCTTGGTAAACAACTTATTTCTATAGCCAAGAAAAATAATCCAGAAATTGATTTTCGTGTTTCTTCAGCTGATGATTTGTCTATTTTTCCGGAAGATTGTTTTGATAAAATTACAATCGTATTGGCAATCCAGAATATTGCAGAAATCAAAATGATGCTTCAAGAAATTAATCGTGTATTAAAGCCTAGTGGTTCGGTGTATATAGTAATGAACCACCCGGCGTTTCGGATTCCTAAACGTTCTGAGTGGGGTTTTGACGAGGTTTCGGGGCAACAATATCGTCGTGTTGATGGATATTTGCGCGAATCAAAAGAAGAGATTGATATGAAGCCTGGGTCATCAAATAAGACGGTACCTGACCAAGTGACAGTCTCTTTCCATCGGCCTATTCAGTATTACACAAAGCTTTTTGCTGCTACTGGTTTTATTATATCGCATCTAGAGGAATGGGTTTCGCATAAACATAGCCAAAATGGTCCACGACAAAAAGAAGAAGATCGAATGCGCAGTGAGATCCCTCTTTTCCTTTTTATTGAGATAAAAAAATTAGTTAATTAATCATGGAACCGATTCATCCAAAAACACACAGAACATTTATTTGGATTATAGCTGCACTTTCGGTGTTGGTTGTGTTTGCTTCTATTCTGTTAAATCAGGTTGATTTTTCATCAAAAATAAAAAGTTTTGAAGAAACCGCCAACAACTTTTTTGTTCAAAAATTACACTCTGATTCCTTCATGCCACCGCCTCTTCGAGGTGTCTTTGGAGAACCTAAAGAACCTTTGACAGAAGCCGGTGTCTTGTTGTGGACGAATAAAAACCGACAAGATGTCAGTATAAATAATTTGACGCAGAGTGAAACTCTTTCAAAAATGGCCGCGCAAAAGCTTGGTGATCTTTTCACTAAGCAATATTTTGAACATGAGTCACCGTCAGGCGTTGGTCCAAGTGATTTAGCTAAACAAAACGGCTACGACTACATTGTTATCGGAGAAAATTTGGCACTTGGTAATTTTGATGGTGATAAAGCTCTTGTTGATGCGTGGATGGCAAGTCCCGGGCATCGTGCCAATATTTTAAACACTCGTTATCATGAGATTGGCATTGCTGTTGGGCAGGGTGTTTTTGAAGGTAAGAATACATGGATTGCTGTGCAAGAATTTGGCTTGCCGATCACGGCTTGCCCTCAACCTTCTGTTACGGATAAATCTTCGATTGATCAAACTAAAAAAAATGTTGATGCTCTTGAAGTATCTTTAGCTGCACAGAAAAAGATTATTGATAGCGCTACGATAAAATATGGCACTGATTATAATGCGTACGTAGAAAAATACAATATTTCCGTTCAAAAATTTAACGCAATGGTGCTTACTCTCAAAGCGAAAATTTCTTCTTATAACAAACAAGTTGCGGCATTTAATAATTGTGCTGAAGTTACCAGTACAACTCCCGAAAAAATCTGATGTAGTTTAACGAGTGTCGATGAGTGGATGTACAAAACGTAGGCCAAATAGCATCAAGAGACCGAGAATAAGAAAGGCGGCAGTTTCGCCTGTTACCATGATTGTAAAAGCTGCGGCGATCGGTGCGATGAGGAGGGAAATTGGACGGGCAAAACGAAATAGACTTATGACTGGCGCGTCGCCCTTGTGTATTTGTTTGAAGAAATATGTTTCGGACATAATTTCGATGCAACTCGCACCAATACGAGTCATGAATAATGCTGTTGCCCAGATGATGATGCTTGGGGAATGAATAAAAGCCAAAGCGATTGTACTGACGCCTATAATTATAAAACCAATCGAGAGAATTTCTTTTTCTCCAAGCCAACGGTCTGCTATTTTACCTAACGGCAGTTCAAGAAACAGGAAAGGCAAAAGCATGATGCTAAAAATAATGCCGATTTGATCCCAGTTGAAACCTTGGTGTAGTAGGTATAGTGGGCTATAAATGACCATCCAAGTATAAAAAATCTGAAGAAAAAGATTGATTATAAAAATCAATTGTATATCATGACTACGGGAAGAAAAATCTTGGTGGAGTTTTTTCATTGTTTCTATGACGGATTGCGTGTGATATGTTGGTTCGTGCATATTTTTGCGCAACGATAAAATCAACATAAAGAGCGGTAATAGAAAAATAATTGAAAGATAAAAAATTGTTCCAAACCCGAATTTGGTTCCAATGTATCCCGCAAGAAGTGGTGATGCTACCAGTGCCACATTTGATGCAGTGAAAGTAATACCTCTTACTAGTCCGATATCTCTGTTTTTTGAAAAGTCTTGAATCAGTACATCTAGAGTGAATGCTAATATCGGTATCAAGGCTTGCTGAATAATAAAAGCAAAAATTGTGAGATATGGAAGTTTGCTGTAGGCAAGAATGACACACAGGATTATTTCAATGCCAATAAGTATCAGCGTCAATCTCCGATCGGAAATAAGTCCGAAAATTTTAGGAATAAAAAAGAGTGTCGCTAATGATATTATCGCGCCTATTCCATATATCAAACTTAAGTAGTTTTCCGAAACATACCCACTAATAAACGTCGATTGAATATAAAGGAAAATGTATATGTGAAAAGAAAAAAAGAACATAGAACCATAGAGAATTCTAAGTATCTTTTTTTGTGGCTGAAATGGAGGTATCAGTCCTTTTTGCATTTATTAAGTATACTATATTCCCAAAATTACAGGAATGACTATTGGACGTTTTGCTGTTTCTTGAAATAAGAATCTACTGAGTTCATCCGTGACATTTGTTTTTACGAAATCAAAGTTGATGGGATTCATGCCTTCGGTTGAATCTTCGATAGTTTTTTTGATGATGAACCGCGCTTGGCGGAGCAAGTCTTGTGACTCACGAAGGTAAACGAAACCTCGAGAAATAATATCAGGGGATTTTCGTAGTTTTCCGTTTGAGCTGTTTACTGTTGCGATAATAACGAACATGCCGTCTTGTGCAAGCATCTGGCGATCGCGGATAACAACTTCTTGAATGTTTCCAACAGAGAAACCGTCAACCATCATTGAACTTGAAGGAGCTTTTTCTTTGAGTATTCTAATTTGTCTACCTTCATCAAAGAGTTCAATGATACTGCCGTTATCTGGGACGAGGATGTTTTCTCGTGGGGTACCTAGACCCGCAGCCAATTCCGCATGCATTTTGAGCATGAAGTGGTGACCGTGAACTGGCATAAAGAATTTATAAGGAATCTGCTGGTGAATCCATTCCAACTCACCGCGTTTGCCGTGTCCTGATGTGTGCACGTCAGAATCAAGGTAGGTAATGATGTGGCAATCGTGTCGGAATAAGTTGTCTTTAAGTGTGGTGATTGAGCGTTCGTTACCAGGGATGACCGAAGAAGACAAAATAATAGTGTCAGTTTTATTGAGACGAATGTACTTATGCGATTTGTTAGACATGCGCATAAGTGCAGCGAATTCCTCACCTTGCGCTCCAGTTGCCAACATCATGATTTTGTGGGGTGGGTGCTTTTCGACTTCCTCAAGTGGGACGATATGTTTGGTGTCGGCCAGCTTAAGTTGCTTGATGATTTCAACGTTGACTTTCATACTGCGACCTTCAATCACAACTTTCTTGCCGTATTTTTTGGCAATGTTTAAAAATTCGATGATACGTTCAACTTGAGAAGCAAATGTGGCGATGATTATGCGTCCTGGTACTTTGGCAACGATTTTGTCGATATTGGCAACGATATGCTTTTCTGACATCGCCCATCCTGGTTTATCAATACCGGTTGAGTCCATGGTAAGTAAAAGAATTTTTCGATTTTTGAATATTTTGTATTGTTCAATTTCGTTTTCACTTGGCACGCCATCAGTGTTGTCAACACGAACATCACCAGTATTTATAATGTCTCCGTATGGAGTTTCAATAATAACTCCGGTTGAATCGGGGATTGAATGAGTTAACCCGAAAAAACGCACCTTCAAGTGTTTGCCGATTGGTAATGAGCCGTCATCTTTTTCAACAATTTTTAAATTAAGTTCTGGTTGGTTAGGAAATTCGGTAAAACGCTTTTTAATAAGCAAAGACGCAAATTCTCTAGTGTATATTGGCGGGTTGCCAATACGATCCATGATATATGGAAGCCCCCCGATGTGATCAAGGTGGCCGTGTGTAATAACAATGGCTCGGATTTTTTCTTTGTTGTCTTCTAAGTATTTTGTATTTGGCAAAATGTAATCAATGCCTGGGGTTGCTTCTGTACTAAACTGAATACCGACATCGATAATAATAATGTCGTCTTTGAATTGAACTGCCGTCATGTTTTTGCCGATTTCTTCTACTCCGCCAAGTGGGATGATGCGGATGGCGTCCCCAATTGGGGGAATAACCATGTTTTCATCTTTTGTCTCTCGAGGGACACTGGATGGTCGACGCTCATGCCCCATGTGTCGTCCGTGTTTGCGGTTTGCGAGGCTGTGTCCGATTGGGGTTACCGTATGTCCTTCTGTTGTTCCGTGTAACGGTGCTGTTTTATTGCGTGCTGTTTCCATTTGTGTATTTCTATCTGTTTTTAATAATAATTTTTATAATTAATTTTCAGCTTTTTTTACGAAAATTTTCCAAACATTTTCTGCATCTATATACCAGTTGGATACATCAGAAAATCTTTCTGATGATATTGTGACTGAACCGATGGCAACTCCTTTTATGCTTTTTGGCAATATGTAAATAAAATCTGGGGCGTATAGGAATATCGCCGGAATATCATTTCGTACTTCACTTTGGAATGCGGCATATTGATTTAGACGATCTTGTACATTGGTAATAGTGCGAGCTTTTTCCAAAATCTTATCAGCTTTTACGTTGATGTATTCTGCAATGTTTAATCCTGGGTCCAGTCGTCCTGATGAATGCCAGAAAGCATATAAATCAAGATCTCGTCCAATAATTTCACCAAAAAGTAGCGCATCATATTTGCGAGGGCGGATCACACTTTGATTGAGCTCTCCTGTTTCAAATATTTTTACTTCAACATTTGCTCCGATTTTTTGCCACATCACTTTGATCATGTTGGCTGTTTGCACAAGTTCAGGTGTATTAGAAGTTGAAATTGAAAAATGCAAAGCGATTATTTCTTTCCCAATCTTTTTATTCATAATGCCATCTGCATCTGGCTTCCAACCGGCATTCGTCAAAATTTTTATAGCACCATCGATGGAAGTTGTGGCTATTGTTATTGGCAAACTGCCGTCAATTGGAAGAGCTCCTGGAGGAATTGGATCAGCGATAGTCATGCCGTATCCACCAAGAACATTGTCAATAATTGCTTGACGGTCGGTTGCTAATTGAAGAGCTTGTCTGACTTCTTTGTTGGCAAGGACAGGTGCTTCGTTTTGATTAAAAAATATTCCGAATACTCTTGGCAGTGGTGTTGTGTAAATCTGGCTATCACTACGAACGATTGATTTTGCAACTTGTGGCGAAACGTCATACATACTTTGAATATTGCCTTGTTGATAGGCTTCAATCATACTTTTTTCATTTGAAAAAGTTTTGATGATGAGGTGGGCGATGTACGCACTGCCTAGAGGATATTGATCAAATGGTATTAAATCGTAATTTTGTGGAATACCAGAAGTGTCGCGTTGAATGTCATAAAGCTTATACGGACCAGAGCCAATTGGTTCAAAATTATATTTGCTGTATGTAAAGTCTTCGTCACGAGCATTTTTCCAAATGTGTTTTGGAATGATGCCTAGCGTAGTATTTTCCAAAAATGGCGCGTATGGTTTTGGCAGTGTAAACGAAACCGTGCGGTCGTCGATTTTCTTTGTGGTTACTCCGTCCCAATTTGGTTTGGAAGGACTTTTTAGAGCAGGGTCTTGGACTTTTTGAATGGTGAAAATTACATCATCAGCGGTTATTGGTGCACCATCATGAAAAAATATTTTGTTTTTCAAAACAAAAGTATAAGTGAGTCCATCATCTGAAATTTTGTAACTTTCTGCCAATTCTGGAGTAAGTGTGCCTGCAGAAGTTGATTTCAAAAGACCTGAGTACATGAGTTTGGTTAGATCGCGTCCAGAATCGGTGACAGCAAGAACTGGGTTGATGTAGCCAACATAGCCAACGATACCTTCGGTTAGTGTGCCTCCTTGAACTGGAACTTGCACAGAAAAATATCGATTGATAACAGAAGATAAATACAGACAACTACCAATAAAAAGTGCGGCAAAAAGTGAAAAGATTATCTTTTCAGTAAAAGAAAACGAATGAAGTGTCTTTTTGAGATTGTTCACGCTATGGGAGAAAGTTTTATCGTATAACTAATGCAATAAATGCTGCAACGGTAAATAAGATACCTGTAATGATAGTTGTATTGAAGAGGAATTTTTCAGAGCCACGGCGTGTGTGTTGGATTCCACCTTCGCTGTCTCCTCCACCAAAAGCACCACCTAGCGAAGCGTCAGATTGCTGGAGCATAACAACAGCAACGAGAATCGCCGATAGGATGAGCTGTATATAGGGTAATATTCGTGCCAGAACTTGCATTAGGTAGAGCTTATCAGACCTGATATTTTTTGCAATCATTGACAGTTAGACTAAATGGGTGTATAATATACATAGAATCGAACATTGAAATAACTGGTGAGCCAATGTGGCAAACCATATTTTTTTAACCGCAACAATGTCTTGAAAAACAATGTTGCAAAAATGAAAGGAGATGACGCCATGGAAAAAACCATGTCCCCATCCAAGACTATTACTGGACCTCAAATTGGCAAAATTAATGAACTTCTGGCAGCGGCCTTACGCAAGGCTGGTCTCCAGAGCGAACTAACACAGGTGGTGATTGAGCAGCAAGGCAAACTTCTTGTTGAAGACCTTATTGCTGCCATCCGTGCTCGTGTGGGAGCAGTTAGCAATCTAATCATTCGCATTGTTGAAAAGGTTGATCGTACCAGAAGTCCACAAGAAGCACTCGATGCGACTGGTCGAAAACAGTACATTGACACTGACGTGGTTAAGTCATTGCCACGTGGTACCGGTGATGGAGCCGAAGTCGTTTTCTTCAAAATCGGCGAATCTGTTAGTGACGATAATCTCGAAAAAGAATATGAACGTCGCGGTCTCATTCCCGCCGACCCATATTCATTGGCAGCCGTCAACGAAGTTGATCCGGCTTTCGCTGACACTCATCCCAATGGTACTCATTGGAAAGATGCGAAAGACAACTGGTGTTTCGCCGCGTTCGACCAGTGGAATGATGACAATCGTAACGTGTACGTCAATCGCGACCACTACGTCTGGTATGCCCATTGGTGGTTCGCCGGACTTCGCAAGTAGTACTTAGATCTCTGAATCTTTGTTTTGTTTTGACCTTTGAGTCTTAACTCTTCCATCCCGTGTTTCGATTTTGCTCGTACAGCAAGATTTGAGGCACGGGTTTTTTATTTCATATTTTCTTTAGAACTTTTTTAGAAAGATTTTAACTATGTTTTTGTATACTTTTTATATTATCAGAGTATAATGGAGAAAATAAAAATATGACGAACAAAAAAACAGTAGAAGAAATGATAGAAGGCCTTGCTACATCTATGAAGCAGGGTTTTGAGAGTGTTGATAAGCGTTTTGATGATGTTGATAAGCGTTTTGATGGTATGGATAAAAAGATAGATAGCAAAATAGAAAACCTTGCTATAGCAGTCCAACATGGTTTTGATGATGTTAGCGAAGAGTTCAGGAGTGTTAAACAAAGATTAGAAAATGTTGAAGAAGGCCTGGTTGATGTTAAAAATGAATTGACAAATGTTAAGTTTCAATCAAGCAACTTGGATCCACGCGTTTCAGTCCTTGAGAAGAAAGTGAATATCATTGGAACAAAGCTTGGATTGCAATCATAAAATAAAAAACCACCTTGATTTGGTGGTTTTTTGTTTGTGTTGACTCGCACTCAGGCTGTTCATATAATAGAGGGCGTTCAAGATGGTGAATTATAAATAATTAACTGAAATAACCTTAAAAATATGAAAAAAAATAAGAAAAATGAGGCACCTGCCAAGAAGGTCTCAAGTATTTCCCCAATAGGGATAATGCCGTTGGGTGATCGCGTCCTTATTAAAAGAGCTGATGTTAGTGATTTAGAAAAAAGTGGCAAATTTGGCATCATTATTCCTGATACAGTTAATAAAGAAAAGCCAGAACAAGGCAAAATTGTAGCGGTTGGTAGTGGCCGACGGGATGAATCTGGCAAGATTGTTCCTTTGTCGGTAAAAATCGGCGACACTGTAATTTTTTCAAAATATGCCTATGATGAAGTGAAAAGCGATGGTGAAGAATACATTATGGTCAAAGAGGAAAATATTTTAGCGATCATAAAATAGTTTTTAAAAAATAATTTCTAAAATTCTATGTCTAAAAAAATATTATTTAATGAAGATGCTCGAAAGTCTCTCAAACGTGGCATTGATGTTGTTTGTGATGCGGTCAAAGTCACGATTGGCCCTCGCGGACGAAATGTTGTTTTGGATAAGGGATACGGTGGTCCAACTATTACCAATGACGGTGTTTCTATTGCCAAAGAAATTAATCTAAAGGACAAGTTTGAAAATATGGGTGCGGAAATTGCCAAGGAAGTTGCCACCAAAACTAATGAGACGGCTGGCGACGGTACGACAACTTCGGTGATTTTGACTCAAGCGATTGTTGAGGAAGGAATGAAGCGTGTGGCTATGGGCGTGAATGCGATGGGTGTGCGATACGGAATTGAATTGGCGGCTGAAGAAGTGGTCAAAGCTCTAAAAGAAATCGCAAAGCCAATAAAAAGCAAGGACGAAATCAGACAAGTCGCGACAATTTCTGCTGAATCGGAAGAGATTGGAAAAATTATTGCAGAAACTATTGAAAAAGTGGGCAAGGATGGTGTGGTGACTGTTGAAGAATCTCAATCTTTTGGAGTTGATTCTGAAGTGGTTGAAGGGCTTGAATTTGATAAGGGCTACGTGTCGCCTTACATGATTACAAATACAGAAAGACTTGAAGCGGAGTATGCTGATGCGCCAATTTTGATTACAGACAAAAAAATATCTAGCGTGAAAGAAATTTTGCCCCTATTGGAGAAAATCGCTGGTACTGGTAAAAAAGAATTGGTGATTATTGCTGATGATGTGGAAGGCGAGGCGCTTGCAACTTTTGTGGTTAATCGTTTGCGAGGGGGATTTTCTGTATTGGCAATCAAAGCTCCTGGATATGGAGATCGCAAAAAAGATTTGCTTGCAGACATCGCTGTTACTGTTGGTGGGAAAGTTATTTCTGAAGAGACTGGACTTAAACTTGAGACGGTTGAACTTACAATGCTCGGTAAAGCTCGCAAAATAATTTCAACCAAAGACAAAACAGTGATTGTGGATGGTAAGGGAAAGAAAACTGAAATAGATCAACATGTTGTGGCTCTCAAAAAACAACGAGAAAATACCGAATCAAAATTTGATGTTGAGAAAATGGATGAACGCATTGCAAAACTCACTGGCGGAGTTGCAGTTATCCGTGTTGGTGCTGCTACTGAAACCGAAATGAAATATTTGAAGTTGAAAATTGAAGATGCTGTCAATGCCACCAAGGCCGCTATCGCAGAAGGTGTTGTGGCTGGTGGTGGGAGTGCGCTGATCCGAGCTGGTAAAAAAGCTGAAGAAAGGAAAGCTTTTCATCAAGCAAAAGCGGCCACAAATAATCAAAGTGGCCAAGCGGAAATTTATGTTGGTTACAACATTGTACTTAAAGCTCTTGAAGCTCCGCTTAAACAAATTGCAGCAAACTCCGGTAAAGATAATGGCGCGGTTATTGTTGAAAAAGTTAAAATGGCTAAAGCCGAAAATGCTGGATATAACGCCATTGACGATACAATAGTCGATGACATGATTAAGGCTGGTATTATTGATCCGGTAAAAGTTACTCGCAGTGCAATCCAACATGCAGCTTCTGCGGCAGCTATACTTTTGACGACGGAAGTGGCTATTGCCGATGAACCAGAGGAGAAAAAAGCCGGTGTAGGGGCTGGCATGGGTGGTGGTATGGGTATGGACTACTAAATATGGTATAATAATAGTGTATTATTCAAGTAATAATTACTTTATGACTTTCATCTATATTATTGTAGCTATTGTTGTCGTTGTTCTTCTTTGGTTGATGTTTTCGTACAATCGTTTTATTACGTTCATTAATCGTGCTAAGGAGGCTTGGGCAGACATTGATGTGCAGCTAAAGCGTCGATATGACCTTATTCCAAACCTTGTTAATGTTGTAAAAGGCTATGCAACGCATGAAAGCACTGCTTTTGAAAAGGTAACTCAGGCCCGCGCAGCAGCGATGGGTGCTTCAAATATTAATGACAAAGCAACAGCGGAAAATGGTCTTGCCGGCGCTCTTAAATCAGTTTTTGCAATCGCAGAGGCCTATCCTGACCTTAAAGCAAATCAAAACTTTTTGGCATTACAAACAGAATTGTCAGATACTGAAAACAAAATTCAAGCTGCTCGAAGATTCTACAATACTAATGTACGAGATTTGAACACGTCTCTAGAAGTTTTTCCTGGTAACATAATTGCCGGAGCATTTCACTTCTCAAAAATGGAGTTCTTTAATCTTGAGGGCAGCGAGGCAGAACGTGAACCTGTAGAAGTAAAGTTCTAAAAGGTTCGGTATGAACATATATCACGAGCAATCTAAAAATGTTTGGAAAACGTGGTTGTTGATGATCACGTTTTTGGTCGTAATTGTGGCGATTGGTTATGTTTTTGCCATGGTTTATGACAATATCGGCATTTTGATAGTTGCTATCGTGTTTAGTTTGTTTATGAACTTTTTTAGTTATTGGTATTCTGACAAAATTGTACTTGCGATGTATAAAGCCCAGCCGATTGTGAAAGAGCAAAATCCAGAATTGTGGAATGTTGTTGAAAATTTGTCTATTACTGCGGGGCTTCCAATGCCTCGAGTGTTTATCATCCCAGATCCGGCTCCAAACGCTTTTGCTACAGGTCGTGACAAAGAACATGCTACGGTAGCTGTGACTTCTGGGCTTTTAACTATCTTAAACAAAACTGAATTAGAAGGAGTCGTTGCTCATGAACTTTCTCATATCGGTAACCGTGATATCCTGATTGCAACTGTGATAATTGTGCTAGTTGGTTTTGTCAGCATCCTCTCACAAATTTTCTTGCGAGGTATGATGTTTGGTGGCCATCGAGATAGCGATAACAGCAAAGGTAATGCGATTTTAATGTTGGTTGGTATTATACTGGCGATTTTGTCGCCTATTGCTGTGACAATTATTCAGTTGGCAATTTCTCGCAAGTGCGAATATTTGGCAGATGCAGATGGTGCTTTGCTTACTCGTTATCCAGAGGGGCTTGCTAATGCTCTCCGCAAAATTTCCGAAAGCGGTCAACCGATGAAGCAGGCAAGTCAGGCAACTGCGCACCTTTTTATTGCAAATCCATTTGCTGGGAAAAAAGTTTCGAATCTATTTTCTACACATCCTCCTGTCGAGGACCGTATTCGCATTTTGTTGGGCAAGAGAGATGTTGCATAAATAGCACGTGGTTTTTTTGGAGAGATGCGAGAGTGGTTTAATCGGCAGTCCTGGAAAGACTGTGTGCTCGAAAGGGTACCAAGGGTTCGAATCCCTTTCTCTCCGCAGTCAGTTTTTCTTATCGGGCCTATGCCAAGTCCTTATTTTTAGCCAAAATTACAACACATGAAAAAGTGACCTGTCCGAGGTTCGAACTTTTGTGATGATATAATCATAAAATGGACAAGGATAAAACAAGGGGTGTGGCAGTGCCAGGATTACTCAAAGTTGTTTTTGATTATCCGTTCGATATCGGTTTAATAGATTTATATTTTCCTGTAACTCTTGAACAAGAAGGAGAAATCGCCCTTATAAAGATTAAACGGTTGGAAGGTGTTCAAGTTTTTGATAAAGGTAAAATCTTAAGAGAAAGTACTGTCGATGGTAAAAAGGAGATAACCACTGTTGATTTATCCAGTAAGGATGAAAAAACACAAGAACTTGTGGGCTATGCGTATGATGATATCCCTGCTTTTCATCATATAATCGGGGATCATGGCAGAAGCTCCTATTCCTGGTTTTATGTTAGGGTGGAAGTCTTTTTTGCAATCAACGATATAAAAACTGCATGGGCAAGTCCAAAAAATTCAAGTTTTGTTAGCAAGATGACAAATAGTTTTTTTAATAAATTTTTGTTGTCATACAGAGATGCAACTAATGATATTGCTAACAAATACCTAACGCATGAAACGGACATTGTCTTATATAGAGAATTGTATGTAAGTGAGTTAACTGATGAAGAAAAATTACTTCCCACAATGTCTGTGATGAACGCTGATTTTATAGATAAGAAGATTTTTTATCCGTTTTTTAATTTTACCAACGACGGTAAATCAAATCCATTTCCAGTGGTTCAGGCAAGTATATCTGCTCCTTTAAAAAATAATGTCAGAAAACTAGAGGTAACACGGGATCAAGCATTGAGAATTTTACATACTTCATATTTACCAGCCAGCATACCAATCTTTAACGAGGTTCTATTGTCTTCTATGGAGAGGCTACATGTCGATAAGGATGCTAGGATGGCAATTGTGGATTTGGACACTGCCGTAGAGATGACAATTGCACATTATTTATTTGTGTTTTTGACAAAAAAAGGAAAAACTGCTGACGAAATCATTAACTTGTTTGACGACGGTAATATGCATTCGAGAAAATTAGGCAGCAAAGGCTATTTAACGACAATGAATAGGGTTGCTAGATTGGAAGACTTTTTTAATAAAGAACTGGTGGCTTCAAAAAAACCTCCTATCATTATTAAAACAACGCAAGAGTATATAAACTGGAATACTCTTGTTAGAAAAAGAAGGAACGCTGCAGTGCATGCTTGGAAACAATTTAACGAAGTAGCTGCAAAGGAAAGTTTTAATGTGGCGCAAAAATTTATAAGATACTTACAAAAAATTGGGGACGATTTACTTACTCACAAAAAATAATTGTATATGACAGAAAAAACATCACAGCAAAAAGGGGATATTTTGGAAGAAATAGTTGAAAGGCTATGCTCTGATTTTGCTGGTGCAAGAGTAAGTCGAGATGTTTTAATTAGAGGAAAATCTGGTACAGATAGGCAGATTGATGTTTTGATTGAGGCAATTCAGAAGTCTTTTGATATTAAAATTATTGTGGAAGCTAAAAATTACTCAGACAAAGTTGGCATAGAAAAAGTTGATGCATTAAAGACAAAGCTTGTGGATGTTGGAGGTAATTTAGGCGTGATCGTTTGTCCTTTAGGTTTTACTGAGGGAGCAATAAATGCCGCAGCACTTCATGATATTCAATTATTTCAAGTGTTTGATCATAAACTTGGAAACACAAACCAGTTTATTCCACTTAGATATGTTGTGCCATCCATCAGTGGATACAGCGTAGCTATCAAGCACGGCGCACTCGATGGTACATTTGAATTGCCAGCAAACACCAAAGAATGGATGGTGTTTGTGGATGATAAATTTTATAGTGTGGAGGACCTTGTGGCGTATTCATGGAACAAAAAAATGTTTCCTCAGGTCGAGGGAGAGCAAGTTGCAGATTTTGGAATAAGAAAAATAAGTACAAAGGGTAATTTAACGAGGTTTTTTTATCTAGAACTTAAACTACACATAAAGGTAATTGCAGATTTCTATGTGAAACTTTTTCCGGCATCTTTTATGAAAAATATTAAGTCAGGCAAAGGTAACCATCAGCTTCGCATCGATGCGTATTCAAAAAAAGAAGATATGCTTGCAAATGGTTGGAAACGTTTTGATGGCAGAGAAGAAATGGATCAAGAGGCTAAGTTAGAGGACACATCCAAAGACGTCAGGGGTTTAATAATGACAGAAAGTTATACTATTGGAAGTCAAAATATAATTTAAAAGAATTTTGCATTATCCAATTGTTACCACACCTTTCGTGATTTTGATCTTGGATTTGAAACATCCCATCAACTCACGTTTTTCTTCATTCGTGCCATCTTTGAGAATATATTTGGCGTAGGTCTTTAGATCGATGTCCTTGTGCTTTTCTTTTTCGCCTGAAAATCCCAACACAGTTCGCTGGAATTTGTTGTGGCGCTTCAGCTCGTCTTCAAATTTTATTTGCACTCCAAGTTGGTTGAGGTTAATTTGATCTAAAATATTTACAAGCTGTTCTATTAACACTTCTTCTCGCAAATACTTGTTGCCTTTGCAGTGGTGGTCTTTAGTTCGTCCACAGCCGTAGTAGATGTATCTTGCAGTCGTGCCATCTTTAAGTGGTTTGTATTTTTCCTCAGCTGATATGCAAGAACCACATGATCCACAAATCATAAGCTTGGTGAACGCAAATTCGTGAGGATTGTGTTCTTTGCCGTCGCGTTTCAATTGCTCTTGCACTTTGTCGAATAATTCTTTTGAAATCAGCGGTTCGTGTTTGGCTTGATACCAATTCCCACTCTTTTTAGGATATTCAAAAACACCATAATAGAAATGGTTTGAGAGTGTACGGTATACATTGCCAAGTGCCAATGGTTTGTTGCCCCGACTGTGGAAATTCAGTTCAAATTTGAGCCAGTGATATACTTTTCGCCCTGACAATTTGTCGTTGCCAACTTTTTCAAACATTTTTCTGATGACATGAGCACGTTCTGGATCCACAATTACCTGACACTTTTTGTCCATCATTTTTTGGTTGAGATATCCAGTCGGTGCAATTCCTGGACGGAAACCCATTTCGCATCGCATTCGCAGTCCTCGCTGGACATTAACACCACGATTGTCATTTTCCAGTTTTGCTTGCGATCCAAGAATCATTAGCAAAAACTTTTCGTTTGGATTGTTTGTGAATTGTTGGCTGAACGTTCGTATTTCCAATAAAAGTTTTGCGTCCATGAGGTCAACAATTCTACCGAGGTCACCAGCGTTCCTGCTGATACGATCTGGTGCCCATGTTAGTATGCCATTAAACTTACCAGATCTTATCTCCTCGACTATTTCATTGAAAACTGGTCGCTGGCCAGTTTCCTTCGCTGAATGACTCTCACGCTTCATGGCGACGATCTCTAAATTTTCTCGCTCAGCCAACGCCAACATTTCTTTGATTTGGGAGTCTATTGAAAGCACCTGACGTTCCTCGGATTCAGTGCTTTTTCTCGCATAAAGACAGTATCTTACCTTTGTTGGCAGGCTTGCTTTTATTGCTGGCATTCCTGTTGGGGCTTGTGTTAGCTTCATATTTTGCTTGTATTGGGTTGATAATCCGACCTAACACAAGGAATGACGCAGATCCATTAAGGAGTCCAGAGCGTCGTTGAGGCTTAGGAGTTGGTAACTTGTTGACAACCGGACTAGACAGAAGCCTAGTTTTATGTTAGGATGTCATAGACATAGTGCCTTTATATAAGGTATTATGAGTTAACAATTAAATAAAGAAAGTAGCCTAAACCAACAAATGCTGGCATGGCGAAAAGAAACGGTTCAACGTAGAAAGCTCCTAGTCAGAGCACGTTGAACCGTCATATCTCGAAAGGGGTATGGGTCTCGCAAGGGATCACTGGCTGGGAGCTTTGTGCATTTCAGTCAAAAAAACGGTTCAACTGTATGAAAATATATAAATTTTTCTTATTTTCTTTTATTTTATTTGCAATTACTCCATCACTAGCCCTCGCTTCATGGTGGAATCCACTTTCATGGAATTGGCCGGCTTTGTTCAACGATTCTCAACAAACTAAAGCTCAAATAGAACAGATATCTAACAACAATTCAACGACAACTATTTCTATAACTTCACCGACATCGGTGACAACTTCAACGCCTGCTGCTGTGTCTGTAATTCCCAAAAAAAATATTAATAAAGTTTCTACATCAACACAAAAACCAAATATATTGCCAACGACTACAACTTCTATTACGTCAATACAGATAATGGCGACAACCACAAGCATTGCCGCCTCGACAGGCACCACGACTCAAACTTCTCCTTTTGTTATTACTTTCCCAGTAACTTATGCGGCCAATAGTGTCTGGAAGGAGGGTGTGGATCGAACAATACGTTGGACTCCCTATATTGATCCTGGTTACCTTGACTATTACCAGATAGTTATGAGCAACACGGTGGCAGATCTGTCACGACAGGTATACGGTGCGGTAATTTATGTGCCATCACCAAGTCAAACATGGATGACCTTTACGGTGCCAAGATTGCTTGAAGAATTTAGTGCAAAAAGTGGCATTCCAGAAAATGTACTCAATGATAATTTCTATATTAAAGTAAATGCAACTAGAGGATATGGAAAAGATGCTACGGTTGTTGCGAGTACGCCAATCCTTCCGTTTACGATCGCAACCATAGTAAATATTAATGCTAATCCAGTGACTGTTCCATATACTGGCGCAACTCCTGTTTCTTCCGTATCATACGGCAAATCCGCCACTATTAACTGGACGTCGCCAAATGCAACGGCATGCAGTATCTCCCCTGGGAATTGGACAGGAACTATTTCAGGGTCAATGTCTACAGGCAGATTGACTAAGGCTACGACTTACATTATCACTTGCACCGGAACGGGCGGAGTAACAAGTTCAAGTTATACGGTGGGCATCGCACCATAAGTATAGTGTTTAATCCCAACGCAACAATTGTATTAAATAATTAATTAAAAAATATATGAAAAAAAGATTATTGTTTGTGGTTGCAGTCGCGTTGTTTGTTTTACCTTTTTCGTCAAAAGCTGCGGTTTCCAATAGCCAGTCAATTTTGTTGTCTCCTGGTTGGAATATTGTTTCTACACCTAAAATTGTTGAGTCGCACTCGTTTTCTCTTCCTGAAACTTCAGACAATTTTGATATTTACGTTCTCAATGCTTCTGACACCGTTGGATGGTCAACACTTGCAGATATCGGCCAAACAGAATTCGCACCTCTTTATGGATATTTTATAAATAATAAAAGTATTTCTGCTCAAACACTGGTTTTGAATTATTTGGCAAGTACTACGCCAAATCAAAGATTTTTTGAAAGAAATTTTCCTACGACAGGATGGTATTCTCTTGGTATCGCCAACCCAACATATGCAAACAAAGTTACAGACGGTACATCAGATACTAATAACCCAAATAAAATATTGAATTCAGTTTCTGGTGGTTACGATTCTGTTGTTGATTTAACTGATGGTAGTTTTACTCAAAATCCAAATAATGTATCTGTGGATAACGCATGGAAACAAGCTGTAGCTAGTGACATAAACAGTCTAAATGATTTGAGAGAAACCAAAGGTTATGCAATATACATAACACGACCAGGATCTCTATATTCTGGTTTTCAAAACGAAAGCTCTTCCACCACTGACACAGGAACTTCGGTATTGACGATTGTCGCAGATGCTAATCAAGTTAAATCAACAACAGTTAAAGTTAACGCAACTGATGGAGCAAGGGGTATCCCAATGACTTCGTTTGGTGTTAATTCAACAATTGGTAATTCAGTAGTCACTGACGTTGTGTTAAATGTTACGGCTTCAAACCCTCGAGCAATGCCATCTACAATATACATATACGATGGTTCAACACTGCTTGGTTCAATTACAGCCACAGCTTCTACGACCTTATCGGATTTGTCAGTGGCTGTTCTTAAGGACACAACCAAGACTTTCACGGTCAGGGCTGATTTTCCAACAACCGCTCTAGCTGCAGATACAGCAGCTGTATCTTTGTCGGCATCGGGTATTACCTATAACAAACCAGATGGTTCATCAGGCATAACGACGAACGACATTATCGTCGGTAATGTAATGCATTTGTATCCTGAATCAGTCGGTGTCCTTACTCTTATAAGTGCTACCAGCCAATACACACCAGCTACAGATTGGGCTTCAAGTACTCTCAAAGGTACTATCGTCATGAATTTGAGCGCTGATGGTGCTCAGGTTACATTGCCTACAGCAAGTAACTTCACACTGTACTTCGCATCTTCAACAGATAAAACTGCTGCTGCTGCAAACGGTACCGCGGCTGTTACAAAGAATCTCACTGTATCGCCTAGCCAGACTATCACAGATGGAAGTTCTGCTACTTTGACTCTTGATGCCACAGCAACTAAGGCAGCAACCCTTTCAGGTTACTTGAACTTGGTGTTGACATCAGCAGCTATAACTACAGCAGATCACACAATTACACAGACTTGGGGCTTGGATGATTTCCACACTCCAGCTATGAATTTGTATTAGCTTCAGAACTTTCAAGATTAAACTATTATGAAAAAAATATTACTAACAACACTTTTCCTCTTCCCTTTATTATCATTTGCCTCGTCGATTCCAGCTTTTCCTATGGCCTTTTGGGGTTCGGCTTCTATTGATGGGCAATCTGCACCTGTGGGGACAGTTGTAAAAACATATTACGGCAGCACTCTTGCTGGCCAAGTTGTCGTAAACGAGTTAGGTGTGTATGGATACACCGAGCCAACTAAACAGAAGCTAATTGTAAGCGAAGGGTCTGGGCAAATAACTTTTAAAGTTCAATCATCAAGCATAAATAGTGGCAACGAAACAACTGGGCTAACACCAATTACGTATACTGCTTTTACGAGCGGAATAACTGTTAATAAAAATTTGGCGTTTGTTACAGTAGTAGTAACACCCCCTACTCCTCCATCTGGCGGTGGTGGCGGAGGGGGAGGTGGCGGATCGTCCACACCTCCTCCAGTTGTGATAACTAATAAAGGCGATGCAACAGGTGATGGCAAAGTGGACTTTTTAGATTTTAACTCACTCTTAGTCCAGTGGGGCAAAACAGGAAACACCTTCACTGCCGATTTTGACAAAAATGGCATTGTAGATTTCTTTGATTTCAACTTATTACTTATTAATTGGTCCAAATAACATGAAAAAAATATTTATTATTGCAAGTCTAATGTTCGTGCTTCCGTTTGTGACTAGTGCGGCGTCTTTCGTCATAACACCTTCAAGTGGTTCATACACAAACGGAGACACGGTTACTTTGCATATTTCTGTTGATCCTGCTGGTAGTGCTATATACGCTGCCATGCTCAATGCGAATTTCTCTCCAAGCACATTTGAAGTTGTTTCATTCACTTTGAATGATTCCATGTTGGCAGTGAAGCAAGCGGGAGATTCTGTTGATAACGTAAATGGCACGTTAGTAAAAACAGGTGGTTACACTGGCGGCGTAAGTTCTGTCACACCTTTCGGCACGTTGGTTTTGAAAGCAAAAGGAAATGGTGCTGCTACATTTACCGCAAATAGTAGCTCTAAACTTCTAGATTCAAACAACACAAACAAACAAAACGGGTCTCAAACCGCTTCGTTTATTGTTGTGAATAAGACTCCTGTCGTTACACCAGTTGTAGCACCTAAAGTTGAAGTTCCGAAAAAAACTGTGGCAAATGCGGTGGCTCCAAAACAAGAACAAACTAACGCAACAACTAGTGGCTCAAAGTTATCTGACGAAAAAGCAGTTTCAACTCAAGTCGCCGCTGTGGCAGCGTCTTCGTCTAGTAGCAACATTTACTGGATACTTGCTCTCATAATTTGTTCAGCCGTCTTTTTCTTATTTGGTATTGCGGTGGGTAGAAGGACTAAGTAATAGTTGTTTTGGAAAACATTTTCAAAAGAAGTAACGTTCTTTGTCTTTTGCAATTCTATTTTTTAGGTCTTCTTTGTCCGGATAGAAGTACATGTAATCCAGAAAGTCTAAGTACTCTTGATTTGAGCTGTCAAAAAGTTCTACAGTGTGTCTTGGTGCCCTGATAGCGAACTTTTTCATCTGCGGAACTAGAGCTTTTTGCACGGGCGTTGAGTTCCTTCTCCATTCTGCTGGAAATTCTCTGGCATGATTTGTAATATTAGAGCTGGAGCGATGCTCGAATAATATGTTCGGACCATCTTTATTGTTTTGTCCGTATGACTTTAGTAAATACTCCCTTATCCATATTTCAAGTGAGAGTTTTGTGCGTAACTTTAGAACCGACGCACGGTTTGGAAATCTTCCTGGCCATAAATTTTGGCCATGGTCATCAATGAGTGGATATGCACGAAATATACCATTGACTTTTCCGTCTTCAATGTAATTCTTCATACACAAGATAAATGATTTATCTGTATTCAGGTCATCTCGATAATGAGATATTAAGTTGCCAAGTATAATAATTTTGGTATTTTCGTTTCCGAGTGGCATTATTTCACTTTCAAATCTTTTGACGAATTCCTCTGATACGTTTTTGTCTTCAACTGAAGCGCTATCTTCGAGGTCGTCACAGACAATCAAATCTGGTCTATGTTGGTTATGTTTCACACCTCTAACTTTCTGATCACGTGTTAGTGACATTATTTTTGCGCCATGATATTCAAGTTCAAGTGAAAGCCTGTTCCATTCGTTGGTATTTTCTATAAATGGTCCGAAGTCTTCTTTAAGTAATTCATTATTTTCTAATTCAGATTTGATGTTGGCGAAATGATTTTTGGCTTGCTCTTGTGTTTGGCTCATAATAATCGCGCATTTTTTTGCTGGCTTACCCAATATTGACCACAACGTGTTGGCGAGGTTCATGACTGTTGATTTACCGGATTCTCGAAAAGCCATGACTGCTATAAAATCATATTTTGGCTGCTCAATAAGATGAAACATCTCCATATGAAATGGTGCTAACGGGTGACTGAAGTGATGTCGGAGATAGAGTATGCTGAACCAAAACGGGCTTTCAAAAGCTAGACGTTGTCGTATCCGTTTATTGTTCCAAACCTTTTCTAAATATTCTGATGTTATGTTTTTGTCCATACGATTTGCCTGATGCCATAGCTAGTGCTTCAAACATCATTTTCTCCTCTTCAGGAGTAAGGTCTTCGTTTGTAGCTACGGGAGTATATTCTCGACCTTTGAAACCATAACGTTTATGGTTATTTTTTAGCCACATGGCGATGGCTGGCATTTTCTTTTCTCTGATCAGAGTAATTAGTTGTGATTCACTCATATCATTGATAAATTCAATACCCTGGTCCAATGAATCTCTGCTTTTTCGTTTGAAGTCTTTGTCTTCTTGCTGCCAGCGATAATAAGTGGCACGACTGATACCAGTTTTTTTGCAGACTATCTGGATGATGGGTATTTCTTTGAGGGTTTCAAGCAATGTTGCCTTGTCTTTTGCTTGTCGTTCCAAAACGGTTTTGTTATTGTCCATTGATTTTTTTGGCAGTTAATCCTGTTAATTTTTCCCAACGATTTTTTATGACTTCAGCATAAACTGGCGACTTTTCCATGAGATAGCATCTGCGTTTCATTTTGGTCGCAGCAATGAGCGTTGATCCACTTCCGCCAAATGGCTCAACGATAAGGGCATCTCTTTGAGTGAGTACTTTGATGTAAGGAATAAGTAGCTCTATCGGTTTGGTGCCAAAGATTATCTCCTGACCAGATGATTTTTTGTCGGCTGCGGTATGGCTAATAAAATCAGTTGGACAGATTTTCTTGCCTTTTTCATAACTTTCCCAGTGCGGTTTGCCTGATGTGGCAAAGATAGCGTTTTCGTATTCATTCTGTAGCAGTTCTTCGGATTCTGGTTCGATGTTTAAAAACACATTGCCATCAGTTCCAACGAGGGCGATATCTGTTTTGTTGAAGAATTTGTACTTGGCCGAAAAGCCTTGCATACGATTAGGTACATGCCATGTAATCGTGTTTCGGTACCTCCAGTGCTTTTCAAGTTCGTTCCAGATTGTTCGCAAATTTTTTGGATTCTCAAAAATAATGATGGAAAAGTCAGGTTTCTGAATCTTGGCGATATTACTCATCCACAGTTCAGTGAAGTCGTCGGGTAAGACATCGGTCTCTAAGTATCGGCGGTCACGTTTGTTGCCGAAGCCTGTAATAGCTCCATCTTTTTTCTTTTTTCCTTTCAAATAGTCGAGTATATATGGTGGATCAGTGAAGCACATATCGGCTTTATTATCTCCCATGAGGTTGAGCATATCTGTTTCAATGGTGCTATCACCACAGCACAGGCGACTACCGTTTAGGTCGTAGACATCACCTTTTTTGATATTGACTTTTTCAATGTTGAGTTTTTTTAACTCTTTTTCCAAGTCAAACTGTTCAGGTGTTTCTTCAATAGCAAATATGGTGTCCAAGTCTTCGCTCGAAAAACCGATAACAGACAAAAACGTCTCATCAAATTTTGCCAAAAGATCCCAATCGAATTCGCCAGTGTTTTTATTCAATCGGATATTTAGCTCCTTTTCTTTTTCAATGTCGGGAATATTTATGTATACAACTGGCACAGAAGTAATGCCCAGGCTTTTGATAACCGACAATCTGAAGTGCCCACCTATAACAATGTTTTTTCGTTCCTCGGCAGAATTTGCCAGTAACGGATCGACAATGCCGTAGCGAGTGATGCTTTCTTTTAACTGTTTTTCGGCTTCAACATCCCATTTGCGTGGATTGTATTCGCACGGTTTCAATAAGTCTATTGCAACATATTCAATTTTCAATGCTTTTTCTTGAGTGTTATTTTTAGTCATAATTTTGTGATTAATTTATTGATGATGAAAATTATTTTCAAAATCACGATGGGTGTATGTTCATATGCGTTTTGATTAATGGCTGATAATGACAACAAAAAAGACGGCTAACTAGAGGCAAGCTTCTTGGCTTTTCTCTAATTAGTCCGCCTTTTGTTAAGGTTGGGACCTGTACGCAGAACGTACAAATACCGTCGTATTAAGTTGTAAGCACGATTTTACCACAAATACATATAATATTGCAAGGGCATGGCAGTTTAACAATCGTGAAAAATGGTTGATAAATGAGACGCCGACAGGTATCTTCTTGCACTGTCTCATTTGTCTTATTTGTTGTAGGTCACACCTCTTTTTGTATCGAAATAAGACACTCCCCCAAAATAATAGCCCTATGCGGAGGCCTATGTGGGCTGTCCAAAAATCTGCTAGAATACCCTTATGGGGATTGACTATCAAAGTTTGAAACGTTAAGACACCGCCAAAATTGAAAATAGAAATCGGAAGCTGATCATATAACCCCTTGACACGAGGGCGGGAAAACGATTGCAATGGATTGTCAAATGTTGTGCAAAGACGATAATCAAAAAAAGTCAGGAAAATAAATGGCGGCGCGCCAATGAAATTGACACAGCCTCAAATTCCGCTTCCGCCGAAAATATGTTAAAATAAAGAGCTTGAATATTTTAACAAGCTCAAATTATTAATAAATTAACAATTAAAAAATAAAAATATGAAAAACAAAATTTTAGTGATAGGTGTAATGATGATGACTTTCGTTTTAGCCGGTAATGCTTATGCTGTGGGCCAAAATGGAACAAGTGCAAGTGGAATCCATGAACCGGGTACAGGGATAGTAGACCCCGAATTAAAAGAACAAGGGCAAGGTACTGGCCAAGTTTTACCGGAAGGATCATTGGAAAATCCAATAAAGACGACTGGTACTGGTGGGGGAACGCAAACTCAACAACAAGCGCAACAAAAGTTGCAGGACGGAACAGGGACGGGCAATCAGGTTCAGAATCAAAACCAAGTGAATAATCAAGTCGAAACGAATCAAATCAAAACTAATGAACAGAGTGGAACGCAAAATGGAAATAAAACTGGCTCGACTGTTGCGGGACAAAGAAGAAGTGATGTAGCAAACGCTGTGCAAGAAATGTTGCAAGTGGCGGATAGAAACGGAGGAATCGGTCAGCAAGTGAAGACTATCGCCCAAACCCAAACTCAGAATCAGGAAAAATTGGAAACTAGTTTGCAGAAAGTTCAAAGCCGAAGCGGTTTTGCCAAATTTTTTGTCGGACCGAATTATGGCGAGATAAACAACGCAAAAAAGATATTGGAACAAAACAAAGAACAAATTAAACAACTTAACCAAGTTAAAAATCAGCTTGCCAATCAAGGCGACGCGCAAAACTTGACCCAGCAAATCCAAACATTGGAACAAGTCAATTTGGAAATTGAAAATTTTTTAGGAACGGCGCAAAAAGGATTTAGTTTATTTGGCTGGATGTTCAGAATGTTTTCTAATTAGTCTTCAGGTTTAGTAATTTTAATCATTTGGATTTTGCTCGAAAAACATTCGAACTTTGTCTAACAAACATCGCAGTTTGTGAAAAAAATAATTATTTTAAACAAAAAAGAGGGGGAGACACCTCTTCGTGCGCTGGGGGATTTTAGGAAAAATAATCCTAAGTATTTGAACGTACCTATGACTTATGCAGGCCGACTTGATCCGATGGCTAGTGGGGTTTTGGTTGTGCTTGCTGGAGAAGAGACAAAAAGTAAAGAAAAATATTTGGCGCTGGATAAAGAGTACGATTTTAGTGTACTTTTTGGTTTTAGTACTGATACTTATGATATTTTGGGGAAAATAATTTCAACACAAAATGTTGTACAAAATTTAACTGAAAATATAAAAAACAATTTGAAATATTTTCAGGGGAAATTAAAACAAAAATATCCAATGTATTCTTCAAAAACGGTCAATGGTAAACCACTTTTTAGCTATGCCAGAAATAATGAAGAAATTGAAATTCCAGAGCGGGAAGTTTTTGTTAAGAAATTGGGGTTAAAAAAAGTCAGAAAAATAAGTGGTGGTAATCTGTTGAAAAATATTGAAAAGAGAATTGCAAAAGTGGAAGGTGATTTTAGACAGAAAGAAATATTGAAACTTTGGCAGAAAAAACTTTTAGATAAAAAAACGTTAAAGTCGTTTTATGTTGCTGATTTTAAAATAAAATGTGGAAGTGGAACTTATGTGCGCGCGATAGCAAACTCTCTTGGTAAAATGATAGGAGTTCCTGCTCTTGTGTTTTCTATTAAGCGAACAAAGGTGGGTAAATTCTCAGTGTAAATAAACAGCTTTGTGCTCTGAAAAGTGTTAAAATATAGAGGTGAATAAAAGTCTCTCAATTTTTATATTTATCTGTCTATTGTGGTGTTTTGGTTTTGTCGTGTTTTTTTATAAACAAAACAAGACGACAGAGATTATTTTAGACAAAACAACTTTGTCGACCGACATTCTTCTGCCTATCAAAAAATCAGTAAAACCTGTAATCATTTTGGCTTTTGGGGATATGATGTTGGATCGAAAAGTTCGCGAGCAAATAAATAAAAACGGTTCAGAATACCCTTTTGTTCTGATTAAAGATTTTCTACAAAGCAATGATGTTGTGGTTGCAAACGCAGAAGGTCCTTTTACTGATAAAAATTCAGTAACTCTTGGTGTAAAGGATGCACCGTTACAGTTTACTTTTGATCCAGCAGTTTTGCCGACACTCAAAAACCTAGGATTTACATTGCTTGGTCAAGCTAATAATCACACGCTCAATTTTGGTGTGGCTGGTTTTCGTGTGTCCACTTCAACCATTGAATCAGTGGGACTTAATTGGTTTGGCGACCCACGAAATGTGGATGCAAAACCGTATATTGCAGAAATTCGCGGAGAAAAGATTGCGTTTATCGGTTACCATGAATTTGCGTATCAAGGTTTAGAGGATATTTTGCAATCAATCAAAGACGCAGAGAAAGATAGTGCATTCATTGTGGTTTATCCGCACTGGGGAGAGGAATACAAATTGGATTTCACATCTTCTCAACAGAAAGTCGCACATGCATTTATTGACGCAGGTGCCGATGTGGTGTTTGGCACGCATCCACATGTCATAGAACCGACTGAAATGTATAATAACAAGGTGATCTTTTATTCGCTTGGCAATTTTATTTTTGATCAAGCATCAACTGGTCCGACCAGCCGTGGCCTCGCTGTCAAAATTTCACTCACACAAGAGTCGGCTACTTATGATTTGTTTCCGATTTCAATAGTAAAACAGCAGGCAGTGCTTATGACTGGGGAAGAAAGGCAAGCGGAACTCGATAAACTTGATGTTCAAACAGGTACGATTATTGTGCCACGTTAAAATATGTTTTCAAAAAACAAAAATAAAATATATATTCTCATAACGATCGTTATTGTCATTTTTTTTGGATTCTGGTTTTTCCGTGCATCCGCACCTGTAAGCGACTTATCTAAAATCAGGATAATCCAAATTGGTAATGCTGTAATCCAGGCAGAGTTTGTCACAGCTCAAGAAGACCAGATAAAAGGTTTGTCAGGCAGAACTTTTCTAGCTGAAAATGCTGGAATGTTTTTCGTTTTTGAATATCCAATGTACTGGGGTATTTGGATGAAAGATATGAATTTCCCGATTGATGTTTTGTGGATTACTGATGATATGAAAGTTAGTGACATCGTGGAAAATATGTTGCCATCAAGTTACCCAAATACATATAAACCTCATATTCCAGTAAGGTATGTTTTGGAAATACCATCTGGAATGGCAAAGAAGTATGGAATAACCGTTGGACAAAAAGTTGTTTTGAAATAAATGTTTAGCTGGTATACTTAATGCATTCTTTATACCAATAACAAACGATATAAAAATATGAAAACAATCAAAGTTGCAATTAACGGAGCGGGGAGAATCGGACGAGCTTTTCTGAAAGTTGCGAGAGAGCATCCGGAAATAGAAATAGTGGCAATGAATGATCTCGGAGATATTAAAAGTCTGGCTTATCTTTTAAAATACGATACTGCATATGGTGTTAGCGATTTTTCTGTTGAAGTGAAAGGGGATAATATTGCAATAGATGGTAAGTCTATTAAGTATTTGAGTGAAAAAGATCCAGCGAAATTGCCGTGGGGAGCACTTGGTATTGATGTTGTAGTTGAAGCAACTGGACTTTTTGCGTCTTATGAAAAATCTCAAGCGCATATTACTGCAGGTGCCAAAAAAGTTGTGATTACTGGGCCGGTAAAAGATGAACCTTTGCCAGAAACTCCTGGAGGTACTGTGCTTATGGGTATCAATGACGACACTCTTAAAAATTGCATCATTAGTTCAAATGCTTCTTGCACAACCAATGCCGGCTCGCCTCTTATTGCGATTTTGCATGAGAAAATTGGTGTCGAAAAAGCTTTGCTTAATACCACTCATGCGTATACGGCAAGTCAGGGAATTGTTGATGGGCCGAACAAAAAAGATTTTCGTGAAGGTCGTGCTGCAGCGCAAAATATGGTGCCTTCATCGACTGGTGCTGCTATTGCAGTAGCAAAAGTTATTCCAGATTTAAAAGGCAAATTTGACGGTATCGCTATCCGTGTACCTGTTGTCGTTGGTTCGATTGTTGACATTACTTTTATTGCAAAAAGAGATACTACTGCTGAGGAGGTGAACAAAATTTTGAAAGAAGCCGCACAGTCAGATCGCTGGAAAAAAGTTTTTACTGTTACCGAAGAACCTCTTGTCTCTTCAGATATTGTTGGCAGTAAATATGCTTCAATTGCCGATCTTGCTCTCACTCGTGTTGTCGGTGGCAATTTGGTAAAAGTTCTAGCTTGGTATGACAACGAAATGGGGTATACCTACACACTTGTTGATCATGTAATTAAGACAGCAGAAAGTCTTGCTTAAATAATTATGAAAAAAATTATTATTGGATCGGATCATGCGGGGTTCGCGATAAAAGAGGCATTGAAACCTTTTTTGGAATCGCTTGGCTATGAGGTCAAAGATTGCGGATCAGAAAAATATAATCCTGAAGACGATTACCCTGATTATATTTCACCAGTTGCGCATGAGGTTTCAAAACATTTTGGAACAGAAAAAGGAATTGTGCTTGGTGCATCAGGTCAAGGCGAAGCGATGGTTGCGAATAAGTTTCCTCATGTTCGTGCCGCTGTTTATTATGGTTACGGGCTGGAGGAGGGCAAACACGATCACAAAAAAGAAGAAATGCAGGCGCTTACCGCTATGCGAATAATTGAACTTTCTCGTTTGCATAACGATGCCAACATTCTCTCTCTTGGGGCAAAGTTTATGGACGAAAATGAAGCAAAAGCGGCGGTGAAGCTATGGCTTGAAACACCTTTTTCTGGTGAGGCTCGACATGTTCGACGTATTGAGGAAATGGAAAAAGTGTCTATAAAATAAATACAATTATGATTGAAATTATTCCAGCAGTGATGCCGACAAGCACGACTGATTTGCAATCAAAACTTGCACAAGTGGCAGGGCATATGTCCGTTGTGCAAATAGATGTAATGGACGGGAAGTTTGTAAAAAATGTTTCGTGGCCATACACCGAAGATGAGGAATATTTTCAGGGTATTTTAAACGAAGACGAAGGCTTGCCCTATTGGGATCAATTTGATTTTGAGGTTGATCTCATGATTGTTCGGCCTGAAGAAGTTATAAACGATTGGATTACTGCTGGCGTACGTCGTATTGTGGTGCATCAAGAAAGTACAGACAATCTTGAAAAAATTATAACTGATTTCCGCGAACGTTTTCCAAAAAGTGAACGACCTGATGTTTTTGATTGTGAGATCGGTGTCGCTCAGAATATTGAGACATCAGTTGAATCCATTTTTCCTTTTCTTGATCGGATTGATTTTGTGCAGTTCATGGGTATTGATGTTATTGGCGAGCAAGGAAATTCTTTTGATGAAAGAGTTTTGGATAAAATTCGTGCATTGCGGGAACACTCCCCAGAGATTATAATAAGTGTTGATGGTGGAGTTTCTCTGGACACAGCACCTGAACTAATTGCCGCAGGTGTGAATCGATTGGTTGTAGGTTCGGCGATTTTTAAAAGTGAAGATATTGGCGCTACTATAAAAGAATTTAAGCACCTTGGAAATTAAGAAATTTTTGTACAAATGGACGATATCACTGACAAAAAAATCATTGAGTTAGAATTAAAAGCTAACGATATTCGTAAATCGATTATCGAAATGCTTGTTGAGGCTGGTTCAGGACACACTGCTGGTGCGCTTGGTATGGCGGATATTTTTTCGGCTTTATATTTTCATATTTTGCATCATGATCCAAAGCGTCCTGATTGGCACGAACGTGATCGCGTAATACTTTCCAACGGTCATATTTGTCCTGTTTTATATGCGACACTTGCGCATGCTGGATATTTTCTTGTTGAAGAATTAAAAACTTTACGAAAATTTGGTTCACGTTTGCAAGGGCATCCACATCGCGAATGGTTGCCGATTTTGGAGACAAGCTCTGGTCCACTTGGCGAAGGTTTGTCGCAAGCTGTTGGTATGGCGTTGGCTGATAGGATGGATCGCGGGCGTTCGTCTAGCATAAACTTTTTTGTACTTATGGGCGACGGCGAAATGGATGAAGGTTCAAATTATGAGGCTATGATGCTTGCGGGAAAAGAGCGTTTGCATAATGTCATCGCGATTGTTGATCGAAATAATATTCAGATTGATGGATTTACCGAAGACATCATGCCATTAGAATCAATGTATGAAAAATGGCAGTCATTTAACTGGCATGTGCAAGAAATTGATGGACATAGTTTTGATCAGATTATAAATGCGATTGCAGAAGCGAAAACTATTTTTGATAAACCTTCAGTAATTATTGCTAACACTGTCCCTGGTAAAGGTGTTGCAGAATTTGAACGTCGTTTTGAATGGCATGGCAAACCACCAAACAGGCAGGAGGCTGATATGGCGCTGTCAGAATTGAACGCATTGGGTGATAAAATAAGAAGTGAAAAACAATAAATGTTAAATCCATTTCAAAAATTTAATAGCAAAATCTTTGATGCTGATGTGGAGCAGGTTTCAATGCGCAGAGGTTTTGGCGAGGGTTTGGTGCTTGCTGGTGAGGCTGATCCAAATGTGGTTGGTTTGTGTGCCGATCTTACCGAATCTGTGCAAATGCATTTTTTCAAGGGGATGTACCCAGAGCGTTTTGTACAGGTTGGTGTGGCCGAGCAAAATCTTGCTACTGTAGCTTCCGGTATGGCAGCTATGGGCAAAGTGCCGTTTATTGGTTCTTATGCTATTTTTTCTCCGGGCAGAAATTGGGAACAGATTCGCACAACGATTTGTTACAATAATGCAAATGTAAAAATTATTGGTTCACATGCAGGTCTCAATGTTGGTCCTGATGGTGGGTCTCATCAAGCACTTGAAGACATAGCTATTACTCGGGTTATTCCACGTATGACTGTTATCTCGCCGTGTGACGCGATTGAGGCAAAAAAGGCGACTGTTGCTGCAGCAAAAATGAAAGGACCGGTTTATATTCGTCTCGTGAGAGAAAAAAGTCCGATCATTACTTCAGAAGCAACTTCTTTTGAAATTGGTAAGGCACAAATTGTTTGGCAAAGTGGTGAGGTAAACATAGCTGGTGGTTATGGTAATGAAAAAATGGATAAGCAGTCCTATGTCGGAATGTCTCAAGTTGGAATCGTTGCAACTGGTGCGCTTCTTCACAAAGCACTTATCGCGGCTCGGGAATTGGAGAACGAAAATGTTACAGTGACCGTAATGAATTTAGCTACTATTAAGCCACTTGATGTAATGGCTATTATAGAACTTGCAAAAAATACTGGTGCAATTGTGACAGTTGAAGAACATCAAATTGCAGGTGGAATGGGTTCGGCTGTGGCTGAATGTTTAGCACAAAGTAATCCTGTACCAATGGAATTTATTGGTGTTGATGGTAAATTTGGTCAGTCAGGTACGGCAGCAGAGCTCATTAAAGATTATGGTTTGGATGTTTCAAACATTAAAGCAGCCGTCAAAAAAGTTTTGACTAGGAAGAGTAACCCTATAAAGATAAATTAATTTCTTGGAAATTCTGAAATAAGTTCGTTAAATCTTTTTCAAAACATAATCTGCAGGAGCGGTTTTTAAATATTCGGCGATTTTTTCTTGTGAGAGCAAACCTTCTTGTGCACCGGCGTATTGAACAACAGACATTGAGTTTATTGGTCCCCAAAGCAATGCTTCTTGCAAAGTTTTTCCAAGAGCTAACGCTGCGACAATGGTTGAAGCAAAAGCATCACCTGCGCCAGTGCGTTCGTATGGAGGTTTTGTATCTGGGTAAATCGGCATAAAGTAGGTAATATCGTTATCCAAAACGTATGATCCTTTGACGCCATTAGTTATTATGACTGTTTGAGGTCCTAGTTTGTGTAAATTTTTCATCATTGCAGGTACGTCGGATATTTCGTCGTTGAGAATACTGCGAAGTTCTTCTACATTACAAAAGAAAACGGCAGTGCGTTTATAAATACCAGCAAGGGCTTCTGTTCCAAATTTTATTTGAAATGTGCCAGGCTGGAACGCAAGTTTTACATCTTTGTGTGCGTCGAGATATTTGCCAATTTCTGCGTGATAGGTGAGCGAATGTTCTCCGAGTGAAGTGAGGTAAATCCAACGAGGTTCTTTTCTAATCTTATCCAAAGTGTATGGGAATTGTTGGTGTTTTATTAGGATCGTTCTTTCTGTGCCGTACCAAAGTATGTAACTATAATTTGTTTCCATTCCTCTGTGAGTGTGGACGAATTTTCTGATAACCCCATTCTTTTTGAGTTCGGCGACGCATCCTTCGCCGTTCTCGTCGTTTCCGATGTCTGCAATGACTGCGCTGGTTAGTTCCAAACGAGCAACAGAAATTGCTGCGTTTGAGCTGTTACCACAAGCTGGGATAACTTTTACGAATTCGTAAGGGACTTTGCCTCCGAATGGAAAACATATTTCTTTATTAACGTGGTCTACAGAATCCGCAAGGTGAGCTTGATGAAGACGGATAAAGGCGTCAGACATCATGTCGCCAATAGCGAGGAAATCAATTTTTTTCATACTAAAAATTATATCATACTCATACACAAAAGTATGGTATATTTATTAGCATGAAATCATTACGAGAATATATAGATGAAGCACGTGAAAAAGGCACTGCTTTAGGTCATTTTAATATTTCTAACTTAGAGGCGTTACGAGGTATTTTTAATGCAGCTCATGAAAATAATTTACCTATAATTATCGGCGTTTCGGAAGGTGAACGAGATTTTATCGGTGTTAAACAAATTGTTGCTTTGGTAAAAAGTTTGCGGGAAGAGTATCAATATCCGATTTTTCTCAATGCAGATCACACATATTCTTTTGAACGTGTTAAAGAAGCTGTGGATGCAGGTTTTGATTCTGTCATTTTTGATGGCACCAAACTTGATTTTGAAGAAAATATAAAAATTACCAAACAGTGCGTGGAATATGCTCATAGAAAAAATCCAGATATTTTAATTGAAGGTGAGTTGGGTTACATTGGTACTTCCTCAAAAGTTTTGGATAAAATTCCGGAAGGGGTTGTGAAGACCGATCCAGAAGATGCCAAAAAGTTTGTTGTAGCAACCGGTGTTGATATGCTCGCGCCAGCCGTTGGCAATATACACGGAATGCTTCAAAGTGGAAGTGATCCAGCTCTTGATATTGCTCTCGTTAAGAAGATAAGCAGTGCGGTTGGTATACCTCTTGTTCTACACGGTGCGTCTGGCAACTCAGCAGGAGATATTAAAAAGGCAATCGTTTCTGGTGTCTCAATTGTTCATATTAATACAGAGATTCGTGTGGCATACAGAGATGCTGTTCGTGATTTTTTAAATGAAAATCCGAAAGAAGTTGCACCGTACAAGTTTTTGAAACCTGGTTTGGATGCTGTCCAGGAAGTTGTCTCTGAAAAATTACGATTTTTTAACGAAAAGTAAAAGTTTTCATGGTCCTTGATAAGTTTAATAAGTAGTGTATACTAGCCTCCATATGGTAAATCACATGCGACACACGCACTCTCAGAGTGCACAACGACGTTCACATCATGCCCTGATTGGCGTGCGTGTTACCCTTTGCGAAAGTTGCGGTTCTCCTCGGATGAATCATCGAGCTTGCGTAAATTGTGGTAAATATAATAAACGAGAAACTCTAAATGTTTACAAAAAACTCGATAAAAAAACCAAAAAAACTTCAAAAACAGAAACTCCCATCAAAGAAGAAAAAGCGGTAAAAAAAGCAGCAAAAAAGTAGGGTAATTTAGAAGGATACAGTTCTTTAAGTTCTTACACAAAATAAATATGGCAAACCGACATCTCGCTCGCTCCACAGTTCTACAGGCACTCTTTGAGTGGGATTTTTGTAACAAAAAAAATGAGGAAGCTACGACTGTTCTGCATCGTGATTGTATTGAGTTTGCGCCAGGTATGGGCGATCCGTGTTTTATGGACAAACTCATTGATGGAGTTCTCGCTAAACGCAAAGACATTGATACTATAATAGAGAAGGCTGCTCCAGATTGGCCGATTGATAAAATATCTATTATTGATAGAAATATTTTGCGCATTGGGCTCTATGAGTTGCTTTTTTCTGAACGCAACGAGGTGCCAGCAAAAGTTGCTATTAATGAAGCAATTGAATTGGCAAAAACATACGGAGGAGACACCTCAGGACGTTTTGTAAACGGAGTTTTGGGGGCGGTGTACAAGGAATTGGGGGAACCAGGCAAAGACGAAGTTTCCAAGAAAAAAACTAAAGAAATTTCAAAAGCAGAAATGCCCTTGGAGCGTCTAGGTGGTGCCATTGTCTATGCCAAAAATGGTCCGGACATTTTCATTGCTCTGGTGCATGACGTATTTGGTCACTGGACTCTTTCAAAAGGACATATTGAATCAGGTGAAGAGGTAGAAGCTGGTACGGTTCGTGGTATAAAAGAAGAGCTCGGTCTGGACATTGCTCTTCAAGAGAAACTTGGAGAAAATGAATACATTGCTTCTGACCCAGAAAAAGGAAAGAAACGAAAACATGTTCACTATTTTCTCGCCGAATCGGAATATGTTGAGATTGTGCCAGAGAAAAAAGGTGGATTAGATGATGCAAAATGGTTCAAGATAGCTGATATACTTGATCTTAATTTTTATAATGATATTTTGCCGATTGTGACAAAAGCTGTGGAACTTATTTTGAAACGGACAGGTCGATCGCAGGCAGACCAAAAATAACTTAATTTCTTTATGATTAACTCA
>Ga0172379_10001940_pt1 | contig 38584 bp, 32 predicted proteins | sample GrowelOW334metaG_FD_119756 | JGI IMG/M metagenome (GOLD analysis project Ga0172379, IMG submission 119756) | Groundwater microbial communities from an aquifer near a municipal landfill in Southern Ontario, Canada - Groundwater well OW334 metaG | ecosystem: Environmental > Aquatic > Deep... | reverse complement strand
TGAGTGATTTAAAAGAGAAGATCATTGTGGCATTGGATTCGTAGGAAAAATGACCTATACATTCTAGGATAATTTGCTAGTTATTATATCAAATTAACATTGGTTAACCTAACATAAATTATATTGAAAATTCCATGGGGCATATTCGAAACTTTTTGCTGCACAAGCAATACATTATATTTGAATTTGGCATCGCAAAGTGATAGGCTGGAATGGGAGCTCCCTACACTCTTTTTCGCCTTCTTTCCTTTTTAAGCCTATCAAGCATACTTCTCGATTTGGTCAATAATACATTAGACTTCTTGAACATTCTCTAACGTGCTATCTTTTCCGAATTCTGTGGTGACCCACAGTTGATCTATTCCTGTACAGAGTGAGCAAAACTTAATTCAATCGATTTATAATCGTCTTCACACGCTATTTTAATCTCTCTTGCAAATGGGTCAGGATAAATTTCGTATTCTCTATTTTCATACCCTTTAAAGATCGCACTAACTATTTCTTCAGGGGATGTTTTTTCCATAATTTGTCCTTTAGTCATGTTTGTATCAATCGGACCGGGTAGCACTTCGTATACTGTGATCTGGCTTGTTGCAAGTTCTGCACGCATCGCCTGAGACAATGAGTGTAACGCACTTTTTGATGCACAATAAAGTCGCATACTGGGTAGATTAACGAGTGCTACAATTGATGTAATATTGATAATTGATCCACCTTTTGGAATTTTTTTGTGCAATTCACGACACACGTTTAGTGTTCCAAAAAGATTGACTTCAAAATCAGATATGGTCTCTTCAAACACCCGTTTTCCAGTGTTCACACCAGCGTTATTTATCAGAATATCAATCATATCTATTGATTTCGCTAGAACTTTAATCTGATTTATATCCGTAATATCAAGCTGACATAATTCAATTTCAGTGTTTGTATCGTTTATATCCGCAAGTTTAGTGATATCTCTGGCACAACAGTATATTTTTTTAGCTTTATGTTCCAAGCAATAACGGATAAGTGAACGACCTACTCCTCCGTTTGCTCCTGTAATCAATATTGTTTTATTTGATAAATTCATTTTTTTTCCTAGAGATAGATTCAATGTATTAACGATACACGAGAACCGGAATTTTCGAGTGGGTCAATACTTTTTGTGTTTCGCTTCCGAGCAAAATCCCATCGATCCCGTGTCTACCGTGAGAAGCCATAAAAATCAGATCACAACCATTCACATCTGCTGCTTTGATGATGGCTTCATAGGGCTCACTACTGATAAGGATAAATTTTTTACTTTCGACACCCGATTCATTTGCCAGCTTTTCAGCATTATCCAGTATCATATTGACTACATCTTCCATCTCTTCATGAAACTTTGTTGGTGTATGCGGATCAAATATAGCCCCCATCCCATAATACATTGTCGGAAAAGATTGCTCCGCACAAAAGAACGTTATTACAGCATTCATCTCTTTGGCGAACATGACTGCACTCTTTACAGATTGTTGCGAAAGCTCCGAACCGTCCGTCGGGACAAGAATGTGTTTGAACATGATAATCCTTTATTTTATAGATTTAATTTCAGTGCCCGCCCGTAGCAGCCGGATCAACGACACGGGTAGGTTTAGGTGCCAGCCAAATAACAAAAGCTGCAAAAATAAAAGCGATACCGATAAAAAGCATTAACTGATTTGTCGCGAGCATTACACTTTGTCCTATAACGAGATAATCAATTGTCTGATTAACTGCATCGGATGTCATACCTGAAGAATCAAGCATCGTTCGTACACTTTGATCACTGTCTGATATTCCGACGAGTTCTGCATGGTTTCGAGTAATTTGATTGCTCCATGCAGTAGCTACGACAGAAGTGGCAAACGCACCGGAGAGGGTACGTAAAAAATTCATCAATCCTGCAGCCGAATCCATTTCACGCTCTTCTACACTGGCAAGTGCCAACCCTGTAGAAGGAATAAAGAAAAACGGCAATGCAAATCCCATCACCAACAACGGTATCGATATGTCCCAAAAACTCATATCGTTGTTTGCAACAACACGCCACAAGGTGACCATCCCAAGCCATAAGACACCGATAAAAACCAACTTTCTAGCATCCACTTTAGTTGACATCTGCGCTACAAGCGGCGCTAAAAATACAGCAGTTACCCCAGTCCAAGCCGTTGCAAAACCAGCCTGTGTTGCGGTATATCCCATCAAGTTTTGAAGCCACAGGGGAGTTAATACGCTCACTCCAAAAAAAGCGGCGAAAGCCAAACTGATGGTCAAAACACTAGCCGTAAACCCTCGATGGCGGAAAACCCTCAAATCAACAATCGGATGTTCGTCATACAGTTCCCAGATGAGAAACGTTACAAAACTGATTAATGAAATAATGGACAAAGTAATAATCTTGGTTGAAGCGAACCAATCAAGATCTTTTCCTTCGTCTAATACTAGCTGCAATGTTGCAACCCATATAATGAGTAAAACCAAACCGACAACGTCAATAGGATTGCGCGACAAAGGTTCAGTAAAACTCTTGAGTAATTTCCAAGCAAAAAAAGCACATACGGCAGCAATCGGAAAATTAATAAAAAATACCCAAGGCCAGCTGTAATCGTCACACAAATATCCTCCGAGAATCGGACCGACTACAGGAGCGATAAGGGTTGTCATCGACCATATACCAATAGCAGCAGCGGCTTTTTCTTTGGGGAATATGCGCATGAGCAAAGTTTGTGATAACGGCATCAAAGGACCGCCGGAAAATCCTTGAAAGATACGGGCTACAACTAACAATCCGAGAGAATCGGCAATACCGCATATTAGTGAAAACACCGCGAACAAGATCATAGCACCGACAAAAACACGCACAGCTCCGAATCGTCCGGCTAACCAACCAGTCAGAGGAACCGTGATCGCTTCACCGACTGCATAAGAGGTAATAACCCATGTTCCTTGGCTTGTAGTAGCACCCAAACTTCCGGCTATACTCGGAACCGAAACATTGGCGATAGTCATATTCAAAACAGCGATAAAGTTCGCAGCTGCAAGCATAATAGCTGCAAACCACAGCATTCCCCCCGTAAGTTGGAAACCGCTATTAGAAGTGGTAGAGGATGAAGCTTGGCTCATTGCAATATCCTCATCTATTTATGACTGTGCGTATCGATCTCAGCGTCCAAAGAGAGTCCGACTTTTAATGGATTGGAAAGAAGTTCTTTTGGATCGAGTTTGATACGAACCGGAAGGCGCTGAACCACTTTGATCCAGTTACCGGTTGCATTTTGTGCCGGAATAGCCGAGAATGCAGCTCCGGAACCGCCTGAGAATCCTTCAACCACTCCATGATAGGTTACGGATGATCCATAAATGTCGGCGTGCAGTATTACAGGCTGTCCCACCCGTACGTTAGTGAGTTGAACTTCTTTGAAGTTAGCATCGACATGCATCTCTTGCACCGGTACGACGGTCAAGAGAGGCATACCGGCTTGAACGCGCTGCCCAAGCTGTACTTGGCGTTTTGCAACAATTCCATCGACGGGAGAGCGAACTATGGTACGTTCAAGATCGACTTTGGCCTGATCTAAGCGAGCTCTCGCAAAAGCAACTTCAGGATTGGTTTCTTCTGTTGTACCATTGATTAAAACCGCATTCGCTTCGCGTGAACTTATTGCAGACATATGATTAGCTTTGGCCTGTTGTGCTGAAGCACGGGTCGCTTCTAAATTGGCTTTAGCCGTAGCATAAGCGTTTTCGGCGCGGGTTAGTTCATCTCCGGATACTGAACCTGATACAGCTAAAGTTTTTCTTCGCTTTAAATCGATTTGCGCTCGTTCCAAATCTGCTTCAGCTGAATTCAACTGAGCGATTAGGCGTTTTTCATCCGCTTCTCTTGCTGTGATTTGTGCATTTAAATTGCTGTCATTAGCAACGTATCCTTTGACACGACGAATGGCTCGACCATAATCAGCTTGAGCTTGTGCGAGTGCCAGTTTGGCATCTGTTTGGTCTATTCTGACAAGGATATCCCCTTTTTTGATCGCTTGTGTATCGCGCACCAGAACTTCGCTGATCGTTCCTCCGACCGATGGGGTTACCTGAGCAATCTCAACCGCCGCATACGCATTATCCGTAGAGACAAAATGGGACGCGTAAAGGATCCAATACGCACTGCTTCCTGCGGCTATAAGGAGGATAAGACCTGCAAAACCAGCAAGGAGTTTTTTACGATGCTTACTTTTATTTTCATTAAGATCGACAGAGGGATTAATTTCGGACATATTCATTTCCTTCAGTGCTAATTGTTGTATGCGTATACCCGCCACCCAAAGAGCGTTTGAGTGCGATATCGAGTGATAATATTCGTGATTGAAGATTAGCCAGAGTACGTTTAGTACCCAAAAGTGTATCCTCAGCATAGAGAACATCGATGTAATTACCCAATCCGCCATCGTATCGGTTATGTGCCACACGGTACGATTCTTGTGCGGCAGAAACCGCTTCTTCTGCTTTGAGCAATTGGGAATTAAGAGCCTTTTGACTTACAACGGCATTGGCAACTTCTTCTAAAGCTTGAGTAAGTGTACGGTTATAGTTAGCGACTACTTCATCATAAGTAGCTTGTGCACCACGAAGTTCGCCTTGAAGACGTCCTGCGGTGAATAGTGGCAGTGAGATAGCCGGCCCGATGCCTCCGATGCTTGAACCATGATCACTCAGCATATTAAGGCCTAAAGACTGCACACCGATAAAAGCAGAAAGGTTGATATTGGGATAAAATTCAGCTTTTTTCTGATCAATACGGCTCAACTGTGCTTCAACCTGAAGTCGTGCGGCATTGATGTCCGGCCGACGTCCCAAAAGGTCAACCGCTAAATTAGAAGGGAGTTTGAGATTGTTTTGGATATTAATGACTGGATGTTTAATAGAAAGACCACGGTCGGGACCTGCTCCCACTAAGGCGGATAAACGGTTGCGTTGCAAACCGATTTGTTCATTAATAATTAGTAGATCGCCTTCTGCTTCTGCTAAACGGGCTTGAGCTGTGCTTATTGCCCCTTTCGTTTCCAATCCGTTGGCAAATCGTTCTTGAAATAAACGAGTCGTTTTTGCACGAACTGCTATAGAACTGGACAGAGTCTCCTGTTGAGCAAAAAGATGCGCTAGCTCGGCATAATTTGCTGCAATCACAGAAGCCAGTATCAGCTTTGCTTGTGCAAGTTCGGCATGACTTGCCTCAATCTGAGACGTTGCAGCGGCTAATGCAGCGCGGTTTTTACCCCAAAAATCAAGTTCCCAACTGAAGTCAAGGCTAGCTTTACCATAATCATTCCAGCCATTAGGTGTCATTGAGCGAGGAGTTAGATAGTTGTAACTGAGTTTCTGCTCAGTCGCTGCCGCATTAGCACTTATCTGCGGTTTGAGCGATGCACCGGAAATTTGACCAAATGCCTCAGCCCGGTGTAAACGAGCAAAAGCTGCTGCCAAATCTGGAGAATCTTTTAGTGCATCATCGATCAATAAATTAAGCTGAGGATCTTGATAACCCTCCCACCATCGTTCATCAGGCCAATTACATACTGAAGATGCAAATGATTGAGATGTTTGATAGGTTGATGGCGTCTTTGGTACAGCAGACTCATTAAGCGACGGTAGCTGTGCACAGCCGCCCATACTCAGTGCTAAACCAAGCAAATGCATGGTTAATTTGGTGTTATGTAATAACATTCGACGATGTGATGAATTGTGCATATACACCATTCTCCTCCAAAATTAATAACTGTACTTATTGGTACTGTTATGAAACTATAGCAAAATTATGTTAAAATAAACTTATCAGTACAGTTTTGAGGATTCAAGCAGTGAAGAAAAAAACAGAAGCGAAACGTCAGGCAATTTTGCAAGTGGCAGCAGACACATTTAATGAGCTAGGATTTGAAAAAACGTCTATGTCAGAAATTTGTTCTCGGGTGGGTGGTTCTAAAGCGACGATTTACAACTATTTTGCATCAAAAGAAGAGTTATTTTTTGAAGTCATGTCTCTCTCAACCGAAATCAAATTTCAAGCAGTCCATAATGCGATTAATCAATTAACAGAAGATATTCGTGAATCGCTTTATCAATTCGGAGAAAAACTTCTTACCTTTTTATATTCTTCCGACATACGGGCACAGCGTCATCTTGGGATAGCCGAATCAGGTCGTACCGATCTGGGCCGAATAACATACGAACGAGGTGTATTGCGCAGCCAGAATCTTATGACGGATTTTCTACAAAATGCTATGATGCAAGGGAAGCTGAAACAAGCTGATCCGGTGATAGCGACACGCCATTTATACAGTCTTTTGGAATCTGAACTGATTGATAAGTTTTTATTTCGGATACTAGAAGACGTCAGCGATAAAGAGATCAAAACGATTACAATTCGAGCAATTGATGTATTTATGGCTGCTTATGGCATAGAAAATTGAGTTCAATTTTTAATTTTGCAAATCACTTATTATCTCAACTATAGTTTCATTGAACAAGTATATGTAATGAGACAATAAGTATCATTGATATATTAATTTTTTAGAACTCCTACAATTTCAAACGGAGGTTTATGATTGGTTTGAGCTATCTCTTCGATCGTTTTAGCTTGATTGATTTGTATCCCTGCTTTCGCCAGTTTTTCTGTACCTACGGCAACATCATTGCCTAAAAGGGGAAACGACTGCTCGATAGGTGCTTTAAATACCGCCTCAATAATTTGCCCTTTTGCATTTTTTCCACTCTCAGCCGTTGCGACAAAACCTATCGCAACCACCACCATTGCTGCCACCATTGCTCGAAAAATACCCTTTGGAAAATAATTTTTCATAGCTCCCCAGTTAGCAACAAGGTGCAACACAACAGCGCCTACGAAGATAAGTCCGACAATTTCATGCATCTCTTTGACATAATTATCCAATAGATGAAAATACATCATAACACCACTAACGGCGATCAGTAAAAATGTAACGGCGGTAAGTGAAGTGGCATATTCGCGTTTGAAAAGTTTAGACATGTTGAATTCCTTGTAAAAGTAAATTTATGAATATAATTATAATAAATATCTACATAACTTATGTAAATACTATGTTAACATACTTTAGCGACTAATTTTTTCTATCCAACCAAAAAGTTCCTCTAAATCATAATCTCCACTGTGCGGACGATCCCGTGGTAATGCCAAATCGACGTTATAGCCTAAATTTGAAGTTTCGTTGCCAAAATAACGGGGATTGCGAGGGAATCACCTGCATTATCATACTCTTTAGCAAAACGTGTGAAGTGCTGGGCATTAACCGTTTCCGTACCAAATAGACTATTCTAACCGCTAAGCGCATCTAACGCATCAAACGCAGATGGGGTCTTCATTCTGCCGAGATAGAGCATATATAGATCATAATCAAGGTCTACTACTTTCGAAGAGAAGTAATTCCGATAAAGAGTTAATTTAAAGTTTTGAGAGAAGGAAAAATAGTAAAGTAAACCATTGGTCTATTAAAACTTTAAGCAAAAAACCGTCATAATAGACCATCAGTTTATAATAAAGGATATTTATGCCAATCATAGTGAACAAAGAAGAAAAAGTTAAAGAAATCTGCAATAAAGCTTTTGATGAGTTTACAGAGAACGGAATTGAAAGTTTCTCGCTGAATCAATTCATTAATAACAACCAGATTTCAAAAGGGCAGTTCTACCACTATTTCAAAACGAAAGATGATTTGATCTTTGAAGTGATGTCTCAAAAAACATTGGAGATGATGGATAGTCTGGATGAATTTCTAGATAGCGCTAATTCACTTATGGAGAAACTGTATCTTTTCTTCTCGGTGTACATTGATGATTCAGAAGAGACACTGCGTTATAGAAAACTGATGTTTGATACATTCCATCTCTATACACATTCAAACAATCCAAAAGTAAAGGAGTTCAATAAAGTTGTCTATGAATGGGCTGATGCAAAACTTATTGAACTATTTGTCAAAGAAAGTAAACACGGTTCTATCCCGGATTCATTGCTGCCACTGGTCAAAAGTATTTCAGTAACGGCTGATGGTATGTATTTACGATCATTATTTGTGACTGATTACGATTTAAAATTTGAATTAACCCATTATCTTGGGTGTCTCGAAAAAACTTTACTAAAGGAAATATACGAATGAAATCAATCAATACCTTATTTTTATCCTTAAGTGCTGCTATCGTTTTGATGGCAACTACCCTACAGGGAAAAGATGAACAGCCAAGCAACGCTGCAATGTCGCAATCGGTAGCGAAAGTAGATGTTTACCATGTAAAAAAACCTCAAGCCGTAACTTTTCAATTTAATTACCCAGCACGGCTCACTGCATCTCAATTTACAACTGTAACCTCTAGAGTAACAGGCGTATTGCAAGGAAAATATTATAAGGAGGGTGAGTTTGTGCGCAAAGGGACTTTACTCTATCGAATTGAGCCAAATAGCTATTCAGCAAAGGTGGATGAGAGTTCTGCCGAGGTTGAGCTAAAAAATGCAACCGTATCCAATACTCGAAAAGAATGGGAACGAGTTGAAAATCTTTATAAAAACAGTGCTATCAGCAAAAAAGAATATGATGCAGCGCTTGCGGCCTACGAAGTGGCTAAAGCCGATCTTTCTCTTTCAAAAGCACGTTTGAAATCATCTAAAATTGATTTAGAATATACACGTATAACCGCACCGATAAGCGGTATTGTGGGGATAAAAATAGTTGATGTCGGCAATGTGGTTAATCCTGGTACGCAGTTAGTCAGTATTACCCAAATCAATCCCATATACGCTGAATTTTCAATTCCAGACACCGATTTACATAAAGCAGGTACCAGTATACAGAAATTAGTAAAATCTTCTGGCCTCAAAGTCGCTTTTACATATGAAGGAACAAACTATTCAGGGGTTATTGATTTTATTGCACCCCAGATTAATATCACCAACGGAAGCGTGAAAATACGGGCACGACTTAATAATCAAAATGATTCTCTTTTACCAGGCGCTTTTGGACGAATTAGTATTACAGGGGTTCAAAATGTACCTGTGATCACAGTTCCTCAAAAAGCCATACTCCAAAGTAAATACGGCAGTAACGTTATGGTAGTAGAAAATGGAAAGGTTGGGATGCGTGCAATCCACCTTGGAAAACGTTCGGGTGATTACTTTATCGTGGATCAAGGCCTTAAAGAAGGAGATATAGTGATTGTCAATAACTTTTTTCATATTGCACCAGGGGCACCTGTGGTAATAGACAAAACTGTTCAGTAGAATAAGAGGTAATGCACAATGTTTTCAAGATTTTTTATTGATCGACCTATTTTTTCGACCGTAATCGCTGTTATTATCACATTCGCCGGACTGATAGGATTATACAATCTGCCTGTGCAGGAATACCCCTCTGTTGCTCCTCCTCAGATCAGTGTAGAAGCAACTTATCCCGGTGCTGATGCCGAAACGTTAGCCAAAACAGTTGCAAGACCACTTGAAGATTCAATCAACGGTGTTGAGAATATGCTCTATATGTCTTCAACTGCATCATCTAGCGGATCGGTAAGCATAGCTGTTACATTTGCGACGGGAACAGATCCATCTCAAGCAAGTGTTGACGTAAATAACAGAGTACAGGTTGCTTTAGCTAAATTACCTGAGGAAGCTCGCCGTATGGGAGTAAGCGTGCACGAGCAATCTCCATCTATGCTACGCGCTATCGGATTTACATCTAATGGTGCTGTACATGATGAGATTTGGTTAAATAACTACGCTATCAATAACGTTATGGATGAGATAAAACGTATTAAAGGCGTTGGAAATGCCATGATGTTTGGAAGCAAAGAATATTCTATACGAGTATGGCTTCAACCTGATAAGATGGCAGCTTTTAATCTTTCTCCAGCGGATATTTCAAAAGCGCTGCAGACACAAAATATTCAGATGGGTGCAGGACAAATAGGTGCTGAACCGACATCACACAAACAGGCATTTACCTATACCGTTACCACTCCAGGACGACTTAAAACGGTTGAGGACTTCAATAATATTTTAATACGTACCGATGATGATGGATCATCACTTCTCCTCAAAGATGTAGCGCGTGTTGAATTAGGTGCAGAAAACTATATGTTAAAAGGGAGTTATAATAAAAATGATATGGCCGTTGCAGGCGTCTTTTTATCCCCTGGAGCCAATTCTTTAGAAGTATCCGCACAGTTAGATAAGGTGCTTTTAAAAGCATCTAAGAAGTTTCCTAAAGATATCCAATACCATAATCTCTTTGATACAACGAAGTTTGTCCAAACATCGATTCATGAAGTACTTCTAACGCTTTTTGAAGCAATTATTATGGTAATCCTCATTATTTACATTTTTTTAGGTAATTGGCGTGCAACGCTTATCCCTGTTCTTGCAATACCGGTATCGATTATAGGTACCTTTGTCGGTTTGTACTTGGCAGGTTTTTCTATAAATTTGCTAACTTTATTTGCCTTAATCTTATCGATTGGATTGGTTGTTGATGATGCTATTGTTGTCATCGAGAATGTTGAGCGTATTTTACGATCTAATCGCGAGTTGAGTGTCAGAGAAGCAACTATTATAGCTATGAAAGAGATTTCAGGGCCTATTATTGCAATTGTGTTGGTATTGTCAGCAGTATTCATTCCTGCATCTTTATCCGGTGGATTTAGTGGAGTAATGTACCAGCAATTTGCAATGACAATCATTATTGCCGTTGCAATTTCTGGTTTTATTGCCTTGACGCTTACTCCTGCTCTGTGCCCGGTGTTTTTGCGTAAACAAGAATCTGAATCGATCTTACCGATCCGTTTATTCAATCAGTTCTTTGAACGTTCTACGGTAAGGTTTAGTAATGGTGTTAAAAAGATGATTCGATATGCGGTCTTAAATCTTTTGATTTTTGGCGCTATGATCGGTATAGGTATATGGATGACTCAAAAAATTCCTACTAGCTTATTGCCAGAAGAAGATAAAGGAATTGTTATCCTAATGTCTTATCTAATGCCCGGCTCATCTCTAGAACGTACGATAGAGGTACAAAATCAAATTTCTGATACAGCGATGTCTAATCAACAGATTGAAGGAATAGGATCTATTAGCGGATTGGATATGGGAACATTTGCATTTCAGACAGATGCCGGAATTGCCTTTGCCAATCTCAAGGATTGGTCACTTCGCCCTGATGAAACCCAATCTGCTGTAGCAGTGGCTGGTCAATTAACTGAACAATTACAGCAGAATAAAGAAGCTATGATCATTGCTGTCAATCTTCCTCCTATTGACGGGATGAGCAACACCGGAGGTTTTGATTTTTATGTGCAGGATCGAACCGGAGGAGATATTCAAAAGCTAAATGATTACGTAAATCAGATCGTCGTCGAAGCATCGAAGCATCCTGAGCTTTCAACGGCTACACCAATGATGAATACGGAGGTGCCTCAGTACCATATTACCGTCAATAAAGAAAAAGCCAAAGCTCTTGGAATAGACGAATCAGATATTTATGACACACTAGGAATGACTTTCGGTTCAAACTACATCAATGATTATAATTTATTTGGACGAGTTTATCATGTAAATATGCAGTTAGAACCGGGGTTTAGAGATGAAATAGATGATTATAGTGATGTCTATGTTCGTTCTACACAAAGTAATATGGTTCCTATCAGTTCACTCATTCATACAGAAAGAATTATCGGTCCAAATGTCATACAACGATTTAATATGTTTAACGCAGGGTTAATTTCAGTACAACCCGCACCCAAATACAGCTCGGGTGAAGCAATGAAGGCAATTGAAGATATTGCAGCAAAAATTCTTCCTACCGGGTACACGATTGAATGGACAGGTACAGCTTATCAGGAGAAACTGCTTGGAGAAAAAGGTAACTATACATTTGTATATGCAATTATCTTTATTTTTCTGATTTTAGCAGCACTCTATGAGAGTTGGAGTATTCCGTTCGCAGTTCTAATGACTGTTCCATTTGCGCTTCTTGGAGCCGCACTCGGAGTTTACCTGCGTGGGTTGGAAAATGATATTTATTTTCAAGTCGGCTTGATTACACTGGTGGGGCTTACGGCAAAAAATGCAATTCTTGTCGTTGAGTTTGCTCAACAAAAGCTCAAAGAAGGATTTAGCCTCTATGATGCAACAGTTGAGGGAGCAAGGATTCGATTACGCCCGATTATTATGACGTCGCTAGCATTTATCGGGGGGACAATTCCTCTAGCGATCAGTACGGGGGCTGGATCTAATAGTCGACATATCATAGGAACGACTGTAGTTAGCGGTATGACTATATTGACGGTAGTAGCAATCTTTTTTATACCGCTTTTTTACTATTTGATTATGAAATTTAAACTGAAAATTTCAAAAAATGAGGTTGATTATGAAGACTAATACATCGATTTTACTTGCAAGTGTTTTATTGATAAGCGGCTGTTCCATGACTCCTCCTTTGGAAGTAAAATCGCCGGAACTACCAAAAGAACTGATAAAATCAGAAACCAATTCATCTATTGATGCAACATGGTGGAATGCTTATAATGATTCCACCTTAAACGCTTTGATTGAAGAAGCGCTAACAAATAATGATGATTATAAAATTTCTATTTCGAAACTCGGGGAAGCAGAAGCATTATTAGGACTCAAAGAAGCCGAACGCTATCCGAGTATTAACCTAGGTTCTTCCATCAATCGACAAAAAACAAGTGGAGAGTCCAATCAACCCAATGCAAAAGCTATTTACAATACTTATCAGCTTTCAGGGAGTGTTGGATATGAACTTGATTTATGGGGGAAACTGAAAAATCTTCGAGATGCATCTTATTCAGAGTATCAAGCGACAGCAGCTGATCGTGATACCGTTCGTTTATCATTGGTTGCTGGAGTCGTGGAATCGTATATTAATATTATTTCCTTTAACCGACAAATTTCTTTATACGAGGAGAAAGCTAAACTATATCAAGATGAATATGCCTATCGTGAGCAACAGTATCGTTTTGGTGCAATTGATCCACTGACACTGGAACAAGCACATTCACAACTTGCAGATATTCGACTTTCACTTGAAGAAATAAAAGAATCAAAACAACTAAGTGAAAACACTTTAGCTCTGTTGATTGGTCGTTCTCCTAAATCGATGAGAGAAAAAAGATTTATTATCGGAAAAGAATTTCCAAAACCGCTTAAAATACCTTCAATTATTCCTTCGGAAATTCTCCAACAGCGTCCGGATATTCGATCTTCAGAGGAGCATCTACGTGCACTTAATGCCAATATCGGAGTTGCAAGGTCCGCATATTTCCCATCGATTTCATTGACAGGTAATCTTGGGGTAGAAAGTTCACAGCTTGGAAACTTATTTAGAAACTCAGCTACTTTCTGGGGCATTGGTCCTTCAATAAGTGTGCCTTTATTAGATTTTGGCCGAATCAATAATCAGGTTAAAAATGCCGAAGCACAAAAAGACACTAGCGAAATACAGTATGCTAAGACGGTTAAAAATGCATTTAAAGAAGTTTATGACGCCTTGAAAAAAATAGAAGCTTCAGAAAAAAAACTTAGTGCGCAAGAAGAAGTTTCAACCTCAAAGCAAAAGGTTGTAGAGCTATCTAAAATTCGGTACAACGCTGGATATGTAGATTATCTTAATGTCATTGATGCAAAAAACAAATTACTGGATACGGAACAAAATAAAATTATTCTTCAAGCTCACATGATTGTGAATCATATCACATTATATAAAGTACTTGGTGGAGGATGGAAGTAAACGTTATAGTTTAATTTATTAGATTCATCGATTCTTACCTTAAGAGATTAGCTATAAAATTTATTGCTTCTACTGTTTGAAGTGAAGTTTTTAAAAATTATTTCTTTTAACGTACTATATATTCCGTTTTCTCAGCTGACAACACTTAAACAGATAAATTTAGCTTAGCGTGCATTTCTTCCGTATTCTGTGGTGACCCGATCATGAACCACTTGACGGAAAGTATAACGGGATTGTTGAAAAAGCTCTTTGGTAAAATAATCAGCATTGAGGATCAAAGAATTAGCACAGAATAGAAGCATTTTACTGATTGGAAAGGCTATTTTGTCATGGGTAAATAGCCGTCATTTGCAAAGATTTGTTACCAAAATAAGCAATCGATTTAATCAACTAAGATTGCATGCAACTGTCTATATTTATAGATTACTTTCCCTCCAATATTTTCAACGTCTTCACACGTCAAATTGCCAAATGAAAAACTTATAGCTATCCGTACCTCTTCATCTGAATATCCTATAGCCTTTAAGATACGCGAGGGTTGGGACAAGCCTAGAGAGCATAGTTCTCCATTGGTTAGATAGATTCCTTCCAATGCCATCGTACGGATCATATCTCGGGCATAAACTCCATCAAAACTGATATAACAGCTGTTGGGTAAAATCAATTGCGGATTGATTAGGATTTTTACTTTATTCCCCAGAGCATCTACAATCTGTTTTAAAAATCGGTCGCGTATCACTCCAATATTTCCATATTTTTCATGTGAAAATTTTATGTATGCATGATAAAAATGGTCATAAACCGTTAAGTCTATTGAGGGGATCATGTCAGAAGAATTGCATTTACTGCACATAAAAACACCTGAATGTTTAAATGAACCGACTTTATAGCCCCAAATAAAGGCAGAAAATGCTTTTGGAATATTCTCAAGCTTAAGGGCATTACTCAGATCTAATAAGAGATGGTTCATGTCGAAATATCGGCTAATCTTCTTCATATCTTCGATGTAAAATGTATCTTCATCAACAGCACTGCATACTAAATAGCGTGCTCCATGTTCTTTTGCTAATGCTAAGGATTTTTCACATAATCCTCCCTCGGTATCTGCATCAATCCATATGATTTGACGTCCATATTTTTCTAACAATTGTCCCGCGTGATAAAGATGGTAAGGAAGTTTTGAAGATAGGGCAACAATCTCTTTTTCAGGAATAGCCTGATGCATAAAAAAGCTCAAAGAAGCAGGTGAAAAATCGCAAAAAAATGATTCAGCATATCCGAATGCTGATGAGAAAGATTGATTCAATGTTTTCAACAGTTCAAGACTGGTCCCATCTCCACTTCGTAAACGTAAACCTATTGGTAAAGAGTCGAAGGGCTGAAAGCACGGTGCATGATTAACATCTAAGTAAAATAATTGCTTAGGACGCAACACACACCTCTTCAATAATATGAGCGGATGAATCCGTATTGATCAGAGTATGTGCTGTATCAATTCGTGAAGAATGAGTATAAAGATTCATTTTTCCTTCGCGCGCGAATCCGATAAGAGTAATACCGTGCAACTGTGCGGTTTTAATTCCTAATCGTGTCGGAGCCGCTTTAGATATAACCATCGTGATACCGTGCATAACACATTTTACGACCATTTCCATGGACAATCGACCGCTTACGATTAAGAAAGCATCTTTGGTATCAACACGTGAAAGTCTGGCTTTTCCGATTACTTTGTCAATGGCGTTATGACGACCGACATCTTCTGCTTCGATCGCTTCACTGTCTTTTAGAACCAAACGCGCCTTATGGACACATCCGCTTTGACGAAACAAAGCACTGCTTCCGTAAAATCGATCCACTTCATCAAACAATAACTCAAGGCTATAGGTAACGGTAGAGCGATTAAACTCTTTAACGATTTTATCTTCTACATTCCCGGTTACTCCAACACAGCATCCCGTAGTAAGCGTCTTCTCTTTAAAAAGGTTTTGAATATTTTCATCGTTTACCGTAGCATCAATATACACGGATAAACCATTATCGGAAATTCTTAAAGAATGGATATTATCTACATTTGTAATGACACCTTCGCTCATTAAAAATCCAACGATATGGGCATCCTGATCTTGTGCTATACCCATAACTGAAAGTAGTTTCATTCCGTTTAGATAAAAATCTATACGCTCTTCAGCTATGATTTCATCTTCCTCGATCATTACTGAGCCGTTGCGATATACTTTTTCTATAATCAATTTTTTAAGAATTTCTTGTGACATTTCGATACCTCATAGTCAAAATTGCGGAGGATTATTCCTCCGCGTGGAACACTATTGTCGTCCCGCTTTTTTCAAATCTTCTAACACATCCGGAGCAACCTGTTCTAGGTATTCTCTCGGATAGCTACCAGTCCATAATCCTTTTAAATATCCTTTGACCGAAATAGCCGAAGCGTATACAAAATCAAGAATAAAGAACATGATCAAAACACTGGCACCAAAGTGCAAATAGAGCAATACGCGTCTAAATTGGATCACGTCGGCATGGGTTAATGAACTCGGATGCAATGTAATAATCATCGCACCGCTGAAACAAAGACCTGCCCCCATAGCTGCATAGAAAAACCAAATAACACGTTTTGAAGGTTTAAAACTTCCCGGCAAAATATGTCGGAATAAAGTATTTTTTCTCCAGCCTTTTAAATCTTTAGCTGCAATAACGGTAAAAACAAGCCAAACACCAATCCATGCCAAACCGGTCAGTTCATGAAACTCTCTCAAAAGACGAGGAAGATCTCCCCCCTCAGAGCGTAAACTCCATGTAATATTGAATCCGGTAAGTACCAGCATCAAAATCATCCCGATATTAAGCCAAATAACCGTACGTTGGAACGGGGTCAAAACTTGAACCATGTCATCTGGACGTGTTATAGTAGGAGTGAGCCGACCATTTTTAACGTACAAAAAGACAAAAATCATAATTTCAGCAAAAAAGACATACCAGATGTATTCTTGTCGCTCATTACTCGCACGAATAATTTCAGGAGTAACACTGTTGTATGCCGGACCGAAAGCAGCGTTCACCATCTGTTCCAAGTCCGAAGCTGGTGCAGTAAGCACTCCGCTTGTATCACCAATCATCATATGCATCGTATATTGGATCAGGTAACCCCAATCCATAATCATCATGAATCCGACAAATACGAATCCAACTGTACCAAGTCCAAGAGCCGTTAGAATATAGGCTTTATTACACTCCCAAAAAGTTTTACTTTCCATTGTTGTATGCCTCCCATCCGTATGGTTTTAACGATGTATTACCACCGCGTTTAGCCGTACGGTACTCGTAAATCTTATCGACTTCGAAAGCATCACCGGCGATGAGTGCTTTGGTTGAACACATTGATGCACACATCGGAATTTTTCCCTCGGCAATACGATTTTGACCATAATGTTCAAACTCTGTTTCGCTGAGTGTATCATCCGGACCGCCCGCACAAAAAGTACATTTATCCATAACACCTTTGACACCGAAGATACCTTCGTGACCAAACTGCGGAGCACCGAACGGACATGCGTAAAGACAATATCCGCATCCGATACATTTATCTTTATCATGCAATACGATACCATCCGTTCGGATATAAAAACAATCCGTCGGACATACTTTTTGACACGGTGCATCCGAACAATGCATACATGCCACAGAGAGAGATTTTTGTTTACCTTCAATCCCCTCGTTGATAGTGATAACCCGTCGGCGATTCACGCCAACAGGAATTTCATGCGCTTCTTTACACGCGACGACACATCCGTTACAATCGATGCATCGGTAATCGTCACAATAAAATTTCATACGTGTCATCTATTGCCTCCCCCTACGCTTTTTCAATACGCGCAAGCGTACATTTGGTTTCAGGGCAAGATGTGACAATGTCATACCCGTAACTTGTAATCTGATTCGAGTTTTCACCCAGTGCATACGGTGCAGTCCCCTTCGGATATTTATCTATGAGGCTTTTACCGCTCCATAGTCCCGAAAAGTTCTGCGGTAAAAAGATATCAGTTTCAGCTACCGAATAACTGTAGCGAGCCTTCACTTTTATCTTACCTTCACCTGTCCCGTATATCCAGATCATATCACCGTCATCAATCCCCATTTTTTTAGCGAGTGTTGGATGGATCTGTGCGTACATCTCCCCTGACAATTCGGCCAAATATTTAGAGGCCCGAGTCTCAGTTCCCGTACCCATATGTTCAACAATACGTCCTGTAACCACATTCACTGGGAAATCTGCAACCCAATTTTGCTTTTTCTGTTCACTCGCATAGCGAATATTCGCTCTATAGTGATCTTTTTTATCTTCAAACGTCGGATACTTAGCCACCAAATCCTGACGGAAACTGTGCAGCGGTTCACGGTGTTTTGGAAGTTGGTCAACCCAATCCCATGCACGCGCTCTCGCTTTTCCATTTCCATATGGGCAGAGTCCTGCTTCCAACGCTTTATTGACCAGAATATACGTATTATCGTTTTTCCAGTTTTTCCCTTTGACTTTCTCTTTTTCTTCAGCCGTTAGCGTGATACCGAATGATTCAATATTGTCTGCGGTAATCTCAAGATGCCCGCCTTTAAATTGTGAACCGACCAGCTCCTTGAGCGCAAGCAACGTTTGCCCATTTTTCTCAGCGATGACAACCGGTTTACCATCAGGTCCTTTGTCTGTCCATCCAGCACGGAACCCCATACCACCTTCCATAACCGATACATCGGTTCGGTACATGATCGGAGTCCCAGGATGTTTATCACTCCAACAAGGCCACGGCAATCCGTAATATTCGCCCTCAACTACACCGCTACCTTTTAGGGTAATCGGATCAAATAGCGCCCAATTCTCTTGTTGACGCTTCATGCGTTCTGGAGTTACCCCTTGCAGACCAATCGTTTTAACCGCACGGTTAAACTCTCTCGTTGCATCTTCAGGCCACTCATAACTCGATTTGCCATTTTTCAATGAACGGGTGAACTCTTCAAGAAAGCCCATACGTTTAGCAAATTCAAATAAAATCTCATGGTCTTCTTTTGCTTCATACAGAGGCTTTACAACCTGTGAACGCCATTGATAACTGCGATTTGTCGCGGCTACTGAGCCTGAGCTTTCAACTTGACTGGCTGCCGGAAGCAAGAACATATTATCGGTACGATCGGTAATTACTGCCGCATCATTGACATACGGATCGATAAAGACGACCAAATCGAGTTTATCCAGAGCTTCTTTCGTTTTATGGGTCATTGTAATAGTCGAAATACCATTCCCGATACAAATCAGCGCTTTAAGCGGAGATCCCGCATTGTTTACGGCATTCTCGTCATCAATAACACCCCAAGGCCATGTGGAAAGTGAAAACCCTTTTTTCTCCATCATATCTTTGGTTTTAAAACGTCCTTTCAGCCATTCATAGTCTACTTGCCATTGTCCGGCATAGTATTTCCATGATCCCTCATTTAAAGGATAATATCCTGGAAGACTGTCGGCTAAGTTAGCCATATCGCTTGCCCCTTGGACGTTGTCATGTCCGCGAAGAATGTTACATCCGCCACCAACTTTTCCAATGTTTCCTAGAAACATCTGCATAATCGGACCTAAACGGGTATTACTGGTTCCGATCGTATGCTGCGTCCATCCCTGATTCCAGATTAGACAGCCTGGAGAGTTCTCAGTAAAGAGTTTTACCACTTCAAGAAACTTTTCTGCTGTACATCCACATACATTTGCAACGACTTCCGGCGTATACTGTTCTGCTTCTTCTACAATCGATTCCCAATCAAATACACGCTCATCTAAATACTGTTTATCGTGTAAATCATTTTTAACGATATAACGAATCATTCCGTACAAGAATACGATATCGGTTCCAGTTCGGATACGTGCAAATAAATCTGCATGCGCAGACGTTTTGGTATATCGAGGATCAATCGAAATAATTTTCGCACCGTTCTCTTTCCCTTTTAGAATGTGTTGCATCCCAACGGGGTGATTGACAGCAGGATTTGCTCCCATAATCAAAATAACTTTCGAATTCTGCATATCTCCCAAATGGTTTGTCATACCGCCAAACCCAAGTGTATTCGCCACACCGGCGACTGTAGGGCTATGTCAGATACGAGCCTGATGGTCAATATTATTCGTTCCCATAAACGCAGAAAATTTGCGGATATAGTACGATTGTTCATTCGAAACTTTTGCTGACCCAAGCAGCATAATACTGTCAGGTCCATATTTTTTTTGAAGCGCTAGTATTTGGCTGCTGACAGAATCAAGGGCCTCATTCCATCCAATACGTTCCCATGCACCATTTTTTTTGACTGTTGGGTAGCGTAAACGATTGGTTGAGCGCACTTTGTCGATCAAGTCGGCACCTTTACAGCAATGACCTCCGAGACTTACGGGATGCTCTTGAGCAACCTCTTGTCTCACCCACACGCCATCTTTTACTTCCGCAATAATTCCGCATCCGACCGAGCAGTGAGTACAAATCGTTTTCACTTTTTTCGAACCAGGATAGGCCTCTTTTAGCTGTTTTGGCGTTGCTTTTACTATTGGTTCACTTGCTGAGCAAACAGCAACCGCACCGACCGAAGTCAGAGCGCCCATTTTTAAAAATGCTCGGCGCCCTATCTTCGAATTCAACAATTCCGTTGAGTTTCTTGGACTCATTCGTTCTCCTTTTTTTAAATTTAGAGGGCAGATTTATAAAATTTGTCCCAATATTCCGTTTTTGAGTAGAGTGTTTCATCTTTGCGCGAATTCCCGACAGCTACACCATCACCTTCGGTGTGTTCACCCCGATCGCGAGTGGGATGCGTAGCAGTGATCACGCCTAAGCTCCCCGCCGCAACAACCCCTCCGATTCCTAACCGTTTGAGAAAATCTCTTCGTCCGTTAGTGTCCATTGTTACCTCCTTTCTTAAGATAAATAAAATTCAAAATACGATTTTTCAAATGCAATAAAGAGCGCTAAAAACGAAGCACAATCTTTGTAAAAATCTGCTCTACCGCTGTTAAACTGCGCATCGATAAATCCTCTGATATAGGGTTCAACAACCTCATAAAAAAGTTTCTTTTGCAACTCAGTATGTCCATCGTTGAGCAAACGAGCCGAGAGTCCGAATAATATTCCCGCCTCATCTTCCCCGACACTCACAAAATCAGCTTTAATGTATTCTGCTTCACACATAATCTCTTTAGTGTTTATCGTAGGCATTCCCAGTTCACGTTCATCATGATAATAGGACATGGATGAGTTAATAAAATCTCCAAACGGCAGATTAAACAAAACATGCGCTTCACGTGCAACCTCGTCTTTATTCTCTCGTAATGCATGTATCATCCGATTAGTGTATTCTTCGATTCCCTCCGCAAACGGCGATTCACTTACGACACTTAAAACCGTAAGAATCAGTTCGGAGTCATTCTCTACCCCTTCGTTTCGGTATAACGAACCTAATACGGTATAGATTGCAGCTCTTGCTTCTACAAGCGATTCCATTTAGTATCCCTCCTTGGGAGTGACGTTATCAAAATGCTCTTTGAGCATCAGTTTTGGTTTGCAGTCTGCACAACAATAAAGAGTACGTGTTTTGACATCATCCCACATCAACGAAGCAAACATACCGGCGACTTTGGCTATAGCCTTTTTGGTTGCAAACGGCTTACCGCATTCGACACAGCAATACACTTCATCTTTTGCAACTGCCGAAAATGTGACATATGTCTCCTCTTCTCGAAAACGTCCAGAAGTCAGTGTGATAGAATGTTCAGGACATACCTTCTCACAATGACCGCATCCGGTGCACAAAGCAGGATTAAGAGTGAGGGCTTTGTTCTCCGGTTGAGCCTGAAACGCACCGCTTTTACAAACATAGGCACACCCCATACACAAAGTACATTTATCATCAACATGAAGATCACTAAAAAGGGAGTTTTGCAAGGTGTACGTGTTGTTGCTGTATCCTTTTAAGGACCCAAGCCCTTCACTCACGGCCATACGAAGGGGTAAATTATCCAATCGTCGAGCAATCGGTGTAAAACATTTACTATGTCGTGATTCTGAAACGATGTCTCCGATTGCATTCGCACCGAAGCGTTCAAAAATACGGTTCACATTACAAATCGCTACTTGAGTAGATATCGGTAATATCGTCATATCAGGAAAGTAAACTTCTCCCCCTGATTTGAGAACCAATAATGAAAGATAAAGTTCATTAAAAAGAGAATAATTTGGAACGCTGAGTATGATCATTTCACTGTAAAGAGGTGATGAGAGTTTCATCAAATCTGCATCGGTTGCAATAAGAACACCATAGCCTTCTGCATTTTCCAATGCTGAAATCAATCCTGCAACACTGAGACGAGAATTTTGGATTGCACCTGATGGGCATACAGAAACACAAGCACCGCACTCAGTACAGTCGCTCATGCGCAAATGGATTGTTTTTGCTGTTGTATCTTCTACAAGTGCGGAATATTCACAACTGTCCAGACATGCACGGCAAGCAGGTGAATCTTTTGATGCATAATCGCATTGACCTTCATTAAAGAGGAGAGTTTTTACAAAGGTATCTTTGGTGGTTCTTGCGCTTAATTGTGGAGCGATACGAGATAAATTTCCGTGAACCTCAATCGCATCGTATTTCAACCATGTATTGTTGTTGCCGCAATAAACAAGCGATGATGCAGGATACTTAATAATCTCATTATCATGGCGCACGTTGACATAATAATCTCCTGCACGTCCTTCAATACGAACAACTTTAGTGGTATCAACAACTTTTACATTGAACTCTTCTCCTAAAGAACCGATTAAACTATAAGTACCATCATTCAAAACGACAATATCATGTTTACTTTTTAAAGGATAAGAAAAATCTAAAGCATTATCAAATAAAGCATCATCCATTGATTGTTGTATACGGATCAATTTATCTTTATTAGTATCGGGAGAGTTTTCGAGCAAATACATACAGGCGTATGTCATAGCACTATAATCGGTCATAAAAATCCTTTTTCGTCTATTACGATTAGATTTTTGCCAATGTGTAGTGATACAGCCTGTATCTTTTGGGGCAATAAGTAAACTTTTTTTTTACGTTTTGTAATTATTCTTTATTAAAGCTTAGAATAATATTAAAATTATTTATTTTAGAATAAGGACAAATCAAGTGAAACATAAGTTAATTAGGTTAAAATATTTTTAACCTTTTATGATTTTATGGAGTACGTTGCAGAGAAAAGAGGATTTGGCGAGAAGGTGAAGGAATTGAACCCTCCTTCGAACAGCCACCTGCCCGAACAATGGGTTTGAAGTCCATGGTGCCCACCAGGGTCACATACCTCCCATCTCGCAGTACCATTCTAACCAATTAAAGGTTAAAATTTTTTTAACCTATATCGGAGCACTACGATGAAGACTAAAAACAGACCTTCCATCCCTCAGTTGGGAAGATTTTTGGATAGGGTTGAGTTCATTGGACTTAATCGACAAACATTAACCTTTTTGACACGAGAACTCTTTGAAGAGATTCGAACCGGTAAAATCAATATTCAAACGGATGAAGATGAATCCGAATTGGTTAAGCTTGTCTTATCCAGACTGGATACACTGTGTGCAGATTCATTGGTTCCTCTGATCAATGCTACAGGAATCGTTTTACATACAAATCTTGGGCGCAGTCCCATCGAAAAATCAATACTCGATGAAATGCAGGAGAGTATCGGTAGCTACTGCAATCTCGAGTTTGATATTGATAGCGGAAAACGCGGGGAACGTTACGGTCATCTAACAAAAAAACTCTCCTTTTTACTGGGATGCGAAGATGCCATTGTCGTCAACAACAATGCTGCTGCTGTCTTTTTGATCCTTAATACTTTTGCTACTGGAAAAGAAACAATCGTCTCGCGAGGCGAATTGGTAGAAATCGGTGGCTCCTTTAGAATTCCCGATGTTATGAGTGCCAGCGGTACGGTATTAAAAGAAATAGGAACAACCAACAAAACAAAAGCATCAGACTATACGGCAGCGATTACACCACAAACCGCCATCATGATGAAAGTACACCGATCGAATTTTTCTGTTGTTGGTTTTACCCAAGAGGTGACGTTTGAAGAATTGATACCGTTAGCACAATCAAACAATCTAATCGACTATTATGATGCCGGAAGTCTGAATCTTTTCGACGCTCCCTATCTGGGCAATGAGACGTGTGCAAAAGCACTGTTTGAGCATTCGCCTTCTTTGGTCAGTTTTAGCGGAGATAAACTCCTAGGTTCCGTTCAAGCCGGAATAATCGCCGGTAAAAAAGAGTTTATTGATAAAATCAAAAAAAATCAACTCTTACGTATGCTTCGAGTGGATAAACTCACAATGGCTGTATTGGAAAAAACTTTGACCCGCTACATTCAAAAAGGGCCTCAAGCGATTAAAACCCATAAGCTGCTAAGTAAAACAATCATCGATATGCAAATACAAGCGGATACTATCCTTTCACGTATTGACCATTCGCAGAAACTTTCAATCGGTAAGACTTCAACGTATGCCGGCGGCGGATCACTTCCCCAACACCTCCTGGAAAGTCTAGCCTTGATTATCCAAGATCACCCTAAAAATGCAGAACGTCTAATCAAAGCACTTCGTGCTAACGGGCTCATCGCAAGAATCGAGAAAGATCGGGTTATTCTTGACTTACGCAGTATCGATGATGATGAGCTAACACATGTCACCGTAATTTTAAATACCGTTTTGGAGGAGCATCCATGAAAACTACGATTGTCGGTCTCGCCGGACATGTCGATCACGGAAAAACATCGCTTATTCGTGCGCTCAACGGATTTGACGGAGATCAAACCAGAGAAGAAAAACGCCGTGGGTTAACGATGGATCTAAGTTTCACGCTGATGGATCATGAAGAAAAACGAATATTTTTAGTCGATGTTCCCGGACATGAAAAATTTGTAAAACATTATTTGGCAGGAGTTTTTGGTTTTGACGTTCTTCTTTTGATTGTTGCGGCAAATGAAGGGATTTGTAAACAAAGTATCGAGCACCTCGAACTCGCGCATCTTGCTGGAGTCAAAAATGTTATTTTGGTTCTTACTAAATGCGATTTGGTAGAACCACATGAAGCTTCAATGGTTGAAAAAGACATTATTGGCCTTCTCGAGAGAATCGGTTTGGTGAGTCTATTTTCTGCTCATGTCGGACGACATGATCCATCATCTTATGAAAGATTAAAACATAAACTCTTCTCATCTGATTTGCCTCAACGTCCTGAAGAGCCTTATTTCCGCTATTACATCGATCGAAGTTTTTCTAAAGACGGGTATGGAACCGTTGTCACTGGAACTGTTTTAGGCGGATCATTAAAAACAAAAGACAAAATCTACATTCCACAACTGAAGACTTCAGCCGCTATAAGAACCATTCACTCTGGATTACAGCAAGTATCTACTGCTCACCCGAATGAACGCATTGCACTTAATCTTTCCGGAGTAAAAGCGCATGATCTTAAACGCGGAGATATTTTATGTTCCCCCAATTTTTTACGCGGTTTTTTACACGTTGACGTCATGATCACTCCCCTCAAAGGTGTAATACTAAAACATCAGACTGAAGCTACACTGTACATAGGTTCAGCACGCCACAATGTTGTCCTTAAAATTGTTTCAGAACATGAGGGATACGCCATTGCCATTTTCGAAAGTACTACCGCGATTTATGCTATGTATCGAGAAAAATTTATTCTGCGTGATGCACAAGGTACCATTGGAGGAGGAGAGATTTTAAACCCTATCGCCGATCCTATGAAACGAAAACAAAAAAATGACTTTCTATTGTTACTACAGCAAAAACAACTTTCTGAAGCATTTACTATGCTGATGAATATTCATAAAAAGGGGTTTGGTTTGATTGGGGCCTATCAGCGTTTCGGGATGGATCATTCTGTCGCGCTTGAATTAGCATCTGTTATCCCTGATTCCTATCTTGATCATGATGAAAAGGTTCTCTACCCTTCAAGCACATTAGAGATGCTCAAAGAGTACATACGAGCGATTTATAAGAAGAACAGACGTGCTCTGCTCTCAAAAAATTCGCTTCATCTACGATTTACATGGGCTTCAATAAATCTTTGTCAAGAAATACTCATTCAACTGGAATTCAAAAATGAGGTTGTTTTCACTGACGGTTTATACCGAAGTATTGATTGTGATATTGAGGACGTGCAGCAATATATGGAGGACTCGCTCTATGCTATTTTAGAGACACAAGGGTGGGAACCTCAGGCACCGTATGTGATCTATGAAAGTCTCGATCTTGACCGTATTCATGGAGACAACTCTATGAAACGGCTATGCAGCGCCGGCAAAGTAATACGCTTAGCTCATAATCTTTTTATCAGCACACCTCATTTATCTCTAACCATCTTGTACTTACGCGGAATAATTGCCAAATATGGATTTGTTGATATAGAGCTTGCTAAAGTTCAAACAGGACTAAGCCGAAAGTATTTAATAGGCTATTTGGAACATCTTGACCGATTTGAAGACATACGCAGTGAGGGTACTCGCCGATCTTTGAAGACAGTATGATTAAAAATATTTATTTTATACGCATGATTGCACCTGTTTTAAAACAAATTTATCGATTATAAAGTAAACTATTTCTTTATTTTTATTTATTAAAGTATGATGATGCAAAAAAAAATCAATTCTATCTCTCTCTTGTTGCTTTTCATCATTCTTATCACAATATTTTTTCTATTTAATTTTGAACATGAAAATAAAAAAGATATTGTATTTGGCTGTAGTGCCGCTCTTACAGGTCCATTAAAAGACAACGGAATCGACTATACAAATGGAATATTGTGCGGATTTAAAGCGTTTAACGGTGCCGGAGGAGTACAAAAACGCCATGTCAAACTGAGGGTATTGGATGATCAATATGAGCCCTTCATTACGGGTAAAAATATTGAATCCTTAGTACTCGATTCGGATTTATTCGGTATTTTAGGTGTTGTTGGAACACCTACGTCCGAAGAAGCATTAAAGATTACGGCCAGAACGCAAATCCCATTTTTGATGCCTCTAAGCGGTGCTGAATTTTTATATAATTACCCCTATACCCATCTTTATACTCTCCGTCCTAGCTACGCTGATGAAGCGCGTGAAATGGTCAAACATATGCAAAAACAAAATATCCATAAAATTGCCATCTTCTATCAAAATGACAGTTATGGACTCGCTTCGTTATACGCACTCCAACAAGCAGTACGGTCAACACCCATTAAAATTGCTGCCGAAGGTGTTTATAATCGCAATACTCTTTCTATCCATTATGCGTTTAATGAGATCACTAAAGCCAATCCTGAAGCAGTCATCATCGGTGGAGCATTAAAACCGACCATCGAATTCATCCGTAAAACAGCACAGTTTAAACCCAAACTTACCTTTTACACTTTCTCATTTGTCGGCTATGAGCCTCTACGTAATGCATTGCTCGCAGAAAATTTAAAACATGTGCCGATGTACATGACACAAACTGTTCCGCCTCTAAGTAAAAACTTGCCCGAAATCACTCATTTTAAAGATCTTTACAAACACTATTATCCATTGAAAGAACCGACATCTATCGCCTTCGAAGGATATCTTGCTTCACTGGTCGTACTCAAAGCACTCACTGCCAATAAAAATCTTTCCCGTACTTCATTTGAAGATTCCCTTTCCAGACTAGAGTTTCCACTCGTTGATCAACAAATGATTCGATACAGTAACTCACGCCACAATGGACTTCACAATGTCTATCTTTTGCCATTGAACTCCAAACTTGTTAGAGATATTAATGAGTAATCAGTACCGTTTTTTGAATATATTCTATCAACTTTCATTAGGGATGAAGACTAGGATATTGATCACTGTTACGGCTTTAGGTATTCTTACCATAGGATTCATCGCGACATTAACGCTTTATGGAATGAAAAATAGCTTTGATAACTCTTTTCACCTGCGTACCCTCTCAATCGCACGTCTACAAACGATCAAAGATGTCCATACCCTCAATATTCTCAATACCTACCGCGATATCATCGATAATCATACGGATGTCGAAAAAACGTATGAAGTCCTCGATATTCTCAAAAAAAATCTCGATTTACGCTGGAAAGAATACTCCGTATCACGACACGATCTTCAAAGCAATTTTTTTGACACGATGAATGAAACAATACTCTCGATATTCATTTCACCGATTCCAAACACTGTCATGATCGGTGAAGATGAAATCTATACAAAAGCAAACCTAAATATCCATCGTCTCTTTGAAACTGTCGACATGATAACAGCACTCTATAAAAACCACAAGCGTGCTCAAGCCGATGCCATGGTCAAAAATGATCTATACCCGATTTTAGATACTACTAATATTTATTTAGAACAATTAACCTCTTATCATTTGCAATGCTCCCTTTATGAAAAAGAAAAAACAGATCGACTATTTGGTGCCACTTCGTGGGTTATATTTGTTATGATCTTCGTAGTGCTCGGCTTTTCTGTCTTTTTGGCATATTTTATATTAGAACATATTAAAACGCTTCATCAATTATTAGAAGACCGAGTGCGTGAAAAAACGAAAGAACTCGTTGATCTAAACACCTCTCTCGAACTTCGTATTACCCATGAAATCCGTCAAAGCAGACTTAAAGATGAAATGCTTCATCAGCAAGCTAAACTTGCCTCTATGGGTGAGATGATTTCAAACATTGCACACCAATGGCGACAGCCTCTAAATACTCTTGCAATCCTCATCCAAACTTTTCGGCTCAAAAGTCGTAGTAACAAATTGACCCCTGAATTTATCGATGCTCAAGTTACGGAAGGGCTTCAAATTGCAACCGCTATGTCTGATACCATCGAAAGTTTTCAAAACTACTTTAAGCCGAATAAAACCAAGACAATATTTCCACTACTTGAGACCATTCGCCATGCGGTTAATTTAATTGAGGGAATTTTGCATCATGCCAATATTGATGTAGAGATCAATATAAAAAAAGAAATTATGATTTCAGGCTATCCAAATGATTTTGCCCAAATTATTATCAATCTTCTTAATAATGCAAAAGACGCTCTGTTAAGCTCACCGAATGAATATAAAATCATCCGTATCCATATCACTCATAAAGTGAAAAAATCACTCTTAATTATCCGTATAATAGATAATGGTGGAGGTATCCCAGCCTCCGTACTTAAAAAGATATTTGAGCCATATTTCACGACAAAACATCAATCATCGGGTACAGGAATCGGTTTGTACATGACGCAAAAAATCATTGCTGATCAATTCCACGGAACAATCAGAGCACAAAACATCAGATTGCTTTTTAATGAAACCTATTATAATTGTGCTTCTTTTAAAATAACAATACCCCTATTTGAAGTTGAGAGCAAACCATGAACCATAAATTAACTAAATACAGTGTTCTGATCGTCGACGATGAATTACCGATTTTAAAACAAATGTCTTTTATTTTAGAGGACTTTGTGGCGAAAGTATATACTGCTTTAGATGGTTTAGAAGCTTTGGATATCCTCTCAAAACATAAGATTGATATCGTTGTTACCGATCTTCTTATGCCGAATATGCATGGTATTACTTTGATTTCCGAAATAAAGAAACGTAATATTCCTTTAGCAGCCATTATCATTACAACAGCCCATTCTGAAACAAACTATCTTCTTGATGCCATCAAACTGCGTGTTGATGGCTATCTTCTCAAACCTATCATTGCCGATGAGCTCTTAGAACTTATTGAAAAATCAATTGCCCTAAAAGCAAAAGAAGATGAATTATGGCTAAAAGACCGTATGCTTGAGGGAATCAGTAGCTTTGTAGGTGGGAAAAAAATAGAAATCATTCGATATCTTTTCGAACACGTTGACGCTGAAAGCGTCTTTTATGGTTCGTATGAAGATATTATGGGAGTACTAAACGTCAGTAAACCAACGGTCGTTTCAACATTTAAACAGTTGATCGACGTTGGTATCGTCACTAAGCTCAAAAATAAAATCTATCGCGTTAATGCCTCATCTAACAAAGAAAAAAGCATGGTTGAATCTTAAAATAGATTCAACTTTAAGATTTTTAGAATCAATTTCTACGTTTTAATTTTCTTAATCGAACACACAGTGTCATTCCAAGCCTGCATTCCGACTAATGGTGAGGGATTAATCGGTATGACACTATTGGGATTTACTCCATTTCCTGTACCGCCAAGTCGTTTGTCCCACCATATATTCCGCTTGAAATCGACATTATCGTTTGAATTAAAAGCAGGTATGTTTTGTTTCTTTCCATTTCTAGCACAGGGAATTCTACCTCCGAAATTCATTCCAAGCGAATTGCTGACAGCGATCACTCTAGGATGAATTCCCTGCGTCACAAATGCGTGAACAGACATTTTTCCTACAACCATTTTCTTCTGTGAGGCTTTGAACCCTGATTGAGGACGATAGGTTGTAATCTCGATCATATCACCGTTTTTAATCCCGTATTTTTTTGCCATCTGTGTATTTATCCATACTGGATTGTCATGAACAATTTCACTTAAATATTTTTGTGGAGCGGTTCGTGCCTGAGTGTGAACATTCCATTTAAATGTTGTAAGTACCAGCTCATCAGATGATATTTCTTTGAGCGATTTTGGCATCACAAAATGGGGAAATCCGTCATCTTCAAATCCCATTTTGTGTGCGGCATCTCGAACATCAGCTGAATAAATCTCAAATTTTCGAGAGGGTGTCTTAAAGCCTCGTAACAAGATGCCGTTCACCAGCTTCCCTATAGCCTCTTTTCTTCCATCTTTATAAATAAACGCAGTCTCATTTTCAATGACAATATTTTCAAAATCTTTTAGAGAGAGTTTTTTACTATAAGGCTCATAATTTTTTGCCTTCTCATCAATCCATACTCCGTACTTTTTCATGTAATTCCATCCACTTAAACCTTCACGTTCAGGAAGAGAAGATAACCGTCCTTTTATAAACGCTTCATAGGAATCAAATGCAAAATATTGACTTACCTTACCGCCTATTTTTTGTGCGATCTGAATCAATGAATCTCCAAAATTCAGGCAATCATGAGTTAGTGCGACAACTGGTTGACGCAATACAAAATAGGGGATCAGCTCATTTGCATTTCGCCCTTCGATCGTATAACGTTCGAAATATGTCGCATCCGGTAAAATCAGATCTGCATAATGAGCCATTTCCGAATAGACAACATCCGAGCAGACATGAAAGGGGATAACCGTTTCATCTTTTAGTGCACTGACTGCTACCGTCGGACCCTCTGGCCATGTTTGAGGAGTAGAAATCGTATACGACATATAAACTTCTACCGGCTGCGTTTTATTTTTTATTTTCTCAAATACCAGCTCGCTGACTTTCATTTTTTGCCATTTGTTGGCCAGTGGATAATCTTTCGGATCCTCCAAATCGGTCGAAAATTTTACTTTTGGCGGAATCGGTTGAAGCATCGGAAAAGAAGCATTGCCCAAACTTTTTGATCCTCCGAATGCATATCCACCTTTACGCCCGATACTTCCGACTATTGCATTTAGCATAATAACGGCTCTATCATTGTTCAGTCCGTTTTGATGCGCCTGTGATCCGCGATTGGTAAAGGCAGCACAAGCAGGAGCATGTGATGCAAATTCTAGAGCAATACGTTCGATATCTTTTGCTTCTAAGCCGCTTGCTTCAGCCGCAAATTTTGGAGTATACGGTGCTAAAAACAACTTAAGTTCTTCAACAGATACATTACACCATTCACGTATAAAGGCTTCATCATAAGCTCCTTTATTCATGATAGTGTGTGCCATAGCTAATGCGATTGCCCCCTCAGATGAAGGAAAAGGGGCCAACCATTCATCACTCTTTCCAGCTGTATTAGAAAGACGGGTATCGAATGTCACCATTTTCGCCCCATTTGCTTTTGCTTTCACAAAACGCCGTGCCATGGGAAAGCCTCCTTGATGTGCTTCCAAAAAATTGGCACCAAAATTCAAAAAATATCTACAGTACTCTGCATCCACTGTTTCCCAATCCGTATCACCGATTGAAATATAATTTGCTGCCCGTTTATTCGATGAACAAAGGGCTCGATGGTTTAATACGACAGGAGATCCTATAGCATCCATAAAACGATTTGTAATATCATCGATACGGTTACGTCCAGCATGAAATACAACCCTTTCTGGATGCCCGCTGTCCATAGTTAGTTTAATTCTATCGGCAACCATCTGATGAGCTTCATCCATTGTAATTCTCTGCCACAAGCCATCCCCTCGTTTTCCGACACGCTTGAGGGGATAAAGAAGACGTTCAGGATAATTGATCGCGCTAACACCACCATGTGCTTTTGCGCATAATTTTCCATTCGTATTCGGATCCAACGGATTGCCGCTTACACCAAGTACTACCCCGTTTTTGACAAGGGCAATCATTCCGCAAACCGTAGAACAGTTCAAACATACTGTTGGGATTTGTTCAATACTCTCTATATTATCCGCCAACGAGATTTGATCACATACAGGAGGTACAGATGAAGCATAAGTATCAGAAGATAATGAAATTATGCCGCCAAGCTTTAATGCCGCCATCGATACTGCTGTTGTTTTTACAAACGTGCGTCTATTCATCATGATCTCACCGCCCAAGTAAATATTTCATAATTTCTCGGAGAAAATGGGTGTCCTTTACGCAGTTTTTGCCTCATAATACTATTGGCACCAATATGCAGCGTTCTTGGTTTGTCTGTAGAAATATTTTTAAATCCTTTCGCATTTTGAAAGCGATTCAACTCTTTCTCTTCTATGATTTGAAGCGCATCAGATACACATGTTTCCACACATGCCGGCTTCATACCAATCTCTAAACGATGGGCACATAAATTACATTTTTCCGCAATATGAGAGAGTGGATTTACGTAAATAGCTCCTATGGAACAAGCTTTTATGCATTCTCCACAGCCATTACAACGCGCAGAATCCACCATAACTATTCCGTTACGATCCACAATTGCATTTTGTGGACACGCAAGGATACATGCAGCATCTTCACATTGACGGCACATAATCGGTAAAAATTCGCGTTTAACTTTGGGATAATTTCCGGTATCCATATAAAGGGTCATCGTTCGAAAGAAGCCTAAAGGGGCATCAAATTCTTGCTTACAGGCAACCTCACACGCATGACAACCGATACATCTTTCGACATCAATAATCATTCTGTATTTTTTAATAATATCACTCATTTACTACCTTATCATACTCGTTCATAAAGCTTTTAAAATCTAAAAAAGATTTAACCACTCCATCGCTTTTTCCAGTTCATCATACCCGTTTAATTCCTCATTCCCCGTTTTTACCCACGTTGAAAGTGCTTCCATCTCCATCATTTTAGTGATATCACTGCGCTTAGTGTCCATCCCAATCATAAACTCAACAAATTCATTGACGTAAGATGCGTTAGGGGTAACATTCGTAAAATTGCAATGTGAATAACCGCTACTTTTATAAAACGGTCTCAAAGACGAACCTGCCAGCCCAAGTTCAATCATACGCATCCATGTCGATGTTGCCAATGCTATTGCATCGTATTCTTTATTTTTTAATTTTTCAAGAATTTCATATTCACTGCGCCCGGTATCGCCGTGTTTTCCTAAGTCACTGTCTACGCGGTTCATCGTGTAATCACGATTTGGTTCAAGCCCTTCTTTTTTTAGATAGTAAGCTGGAAGTATAAATGCCTGTGCCGAATCAAAGCTCCCAAAACCGATACGCTTATTTTTTATATCTTCAAGTGTATGAATATTTGAATCCTCATGCGCTATAAACATCGACGTAAAATTAATATCGGTATCACGCATCAAAAGTGCTTCGGCAAAAGGAGCACTTTTTTTTGTTCGAATCCATGCCACATTCGTATTCCAGGCTAAATCTACTTTTTTATTCAACAGCGCTTGTACCTGTGTCTCATAATTTGAGAACAATACATAATCAAGATCAAATTTTTTCTCTTTAGCATAATCACGAATGATTTCCCAAATGAGAACAACTTTTGGGTCATACGCGACCACACCTACCATTAATGATGCCATGTGAATTCCTTTATATTAGGGTATTTGTTGTCCGGTTAACGCTTTACCTAGCCATATGCTCAAAACATCCGTTGAGGGAGCCATGATCCCTGCAGCATAGGCATCTCTCAAATAGCGTTCAAGTGGAAGACGTTTACTATATGCATGCCCTCCTCCGATTTTCATCGCTCGACTACACACATCAATTACATTCGTACTTGACTCTAATCGCGCTGATATTATCAGAGCTAAAGCATCACTTCGCCCCTCCAATGCTGCTTGAGCTGCCATTAATGTTAACGCCTTGGATGCACATGACGAGGTATACAGTTCTGCAATATGAAGTTGAACGGTTTCGATTTGTGAAAGGGTCGATCCATCAGTATAAGCTCGGGACACTGCATGTTCGATCACACATGTGCTTGCGGCAAAAGATAGCCCGGTATAGACCGATGCAAGACCCAAAATAAAGAAAGGTGCAACTACACTAAAGACGATTCCGACACCGTCACCATGAGCGCCTATAAGATGTTCGTTGGAGACTGAAACATTCTCATAATAAACAGGGACACTGGCATTCCCTCTCATCCCTAAACCATCCCATGCCACATCATCATGGCGCAGACCTTCCATATTTTTGGGTGTTGAAAAAACACTCAGCCCTTCTCCTTCCGGATTAGCTGCTAATACGAGATAATAATCAGCGTGATGTGCCGAGGTCACAAAACTTTTTTTTCCATTTAAACGATATCCCTCAGCCATTTTTTCCGCTTTGATCTCAGGATTGTAAAAATGGGTTCCCGTACCGGTCTCACTAAATGCAAGAGCTAACGCAATCTCACCCGCAGCTATTTTTGGTAAATAAAATGCTTTTTGTTCCTGTGTTCCAAAAGCAACGATCGACATTGTTGCAACATTGTGCATCATATAGCATAATGCAGTAGTAGCACATACACTACCTAACGCCATGCAAGTTTCAACATGATCAACGATACTTCCCTCACGTCCTCCATATTCTTTCGGTACGAGTAAACTAGTATGCCCCTCTTTTTTGAGTGCATCATAAGCTTCTTTAGGAAAGACTCCATCACGATCCGCTTGTACCGTATAGGGTGCGACATGACATTGGGCAAACGCCCTCACTTCTTCAAATAAACTCATTACTGTGATCCTTACATAAAATTTGCTGTGTGAGACATGGAAATCTCTTTAGCCGTTTCTTCATCAAAACCGCACTCAATCATTCGACGTATTCGATTTTCTCCCATCCTTTTTTTAAGTTGTTGTACCCTTTCATATCCGAGTTCATATCCTTCTTCATCACTTCCTCCTGCGAGAATCGCCAAGGATGAAAGTAACAGTTCATTTTCTTGATTCATCTCATCCAAATAAGCTTTTCGACTCTCAACCGCATCTTTGAGATAATCCATTCTTTTGGGATTGGCTTGTATTAATGCTTTAACGTGAACCAGCCCATAATTAACATGACGTTGTTCATCTTTCTTGGCAAGGGTGACTATTTTTTTTGTAACCGGATCAGGGGCATATTTGATTAAAAAGTCTAGTAAGTCTAAAAAAGTTCCCTCTCCTAGTACATGAAGCAAAAAAGAAGTTTTAAAATAGTCTTTTTCAATAAAGAGTGAATAAAGTGATCGTTGTGTTGCGGTTGTAGAATATTGTAATCCAATTTTTTTTGCATTGGCACGGCGAGAGAAGACTTCAATATGACGTGTTTCATCATAGATTATTGTCCCTAAGAACATTACAAGTTCCATATAATAGGGAGATATTTTTGATAAAAACTTACCAGGTATATACAAAGCTGAAAACTCATTTTCAGCCAAATATGTCATTACTTGAGCAATTGCAGTTTCAATCTCAGGTGGCAAATCAGGAATAGCATCCCACTCGATATCAGTATCGGCACTCCATTGATTCTGTTTGGCCTCTTCATAAAGACGTGTAACATTTTTAGCCCAGAGAGACTCTTTTTCAGTTAGTTCAAAAGGGTATAGAGGAGAAGATTGTTCGATATGTGCACCGCGAGGCATTAACCCGAAAAGTTTCGGTGCAGTATCTAAAAGTGGTTCAGTTTTGTTTAAACCGTCGTACCCTTGTTCTTCTGAAAGAATATGCGATTCATAATCTTTTTGTACTAGATAAGAATATCCATTTAAATCTGATGAAGTTGCAACTGAAGAGCATCGGTTTACTTGAATCCAACCTTCAAATTCAAAAGAAACTGAACGATGAACAACAGTAACCTTAAAGGTATCGCCCTTGCGAAGAGTGGGTAAAAGTGCATTTAGGCGTAATAGCCAGGCCTGTGTAAGAGTGGCTGAACGAATCATAAAACTAGCTACAGAATCGTTTAGTAAAAAGAGGTCGTGTCGTTCCATATGAGTCTCCGGGTGAGGCAGGAACATCAGCATAATCAAAGAAACGGCTGTTGTTTGTCTAACCCGTAGACCTTAGATCGCCTTATTAAAGTAAAAAATATTTTAACCTTTTAAATTTAAATTTTAGCTTAATATGAATAATCTACAACAATATCGTATCCTTCGTACTCTATCACATCACCAATAATTGACGCAGTCAAACCAGCATCTATACACTTACCTATCATCTGCTGTGCACTGCTTTGCGGAATACTTACAAGAAGCCCTCCTGATGTTTGTGCATCAAACAGAATCATTTCCTGTTCAAATTCGATTGATGACGCTAAATAGACGTAGGGTTTATTGTACTCATGATTAGCACGTGTTCCTCCTGGGATCATCCCTTTAGACGCCATTTCAATCGCTTCAATAAAATACGGAACCTTTGCAAAATCTATTTTCATTGTCACATTTCCGGCACTCATCTCTCTCATGTGCCCCATTAAACCAAATCCCGTTACATCGGTACACGCCGATACATTAGATTCTCTTGCGATCAATGATGCTTTATAATTGAGGGTACGAAGGTTTTCAGCAACCTTCATTGCCAAAACTGGATCAAGTAAATCATTTTTTATAGCTGTAATCAAGATGCCCATCCCAAGCGGTTTTGTCAGAATAAGCACATCGCCAATTTTAGGAGTATTGTTACGTAGAACTTTATTCGGATGAATGAATCCTGTACAAGAGAGTCCATAGATCATTTCCGGTGTTTGAATTGTATGCCCTCCAACTATAACGGCTCCACATTCAGCTACTTTATTCTGCCCTCCACGCATGATCTCTGAAAGAATCTCTGCTGTATGGTTTTTTGAATCAAAACCTACTAGATTCAATGCAGTCTTAGCATCTGCACCCATTGCAAATACATCACTTAGTGAATTGGCAGCAGCAATTTGGCCATAAACATACGGGTCATCCACTACAGGTGTAATAAAATCGACCGTCTGTACGATAGCAATTTCATCATTTATTTTATAAACTCCGGCATCTTCATTTCCCTCGAAACCAACAATCAAATCTTTATGAAATGACTCAATATGGCATGTGGAATCAGCCAAAGAACCTGGGGCAAGTTTTGCTGCACATCCTGCTGCACGAACAAATTTTGTAAGTTTTGCATCTGTATTCATCATATTATTTATACCTTTTCAGTAACTTTAAAAGAAAACTTTTTTTGCATTTAAATAAAAGTATTGTAATAGTAAAAATTGAATATATTCTTAATAAGTAAAATAATATTTTACTTATTAACCTTACAAGTTCGCAAAATCACATCAATATATAAAATAACCTGTTGAAAATATATTATCTTTACATAAATTTATCTTTGATATACAACGAAAAACAAATGTTTTTCACACACACTTCACTCCCTGCATTTAAACGCAAAAAACCTGCAATATTCCATACGAAAAACACTGACGGGAATTATTTAAATACGGAAACTAAAAAATTAGGTTTTCCGACATAATATTGGAATAGCCCCAACTATTAGACAGTTTATCTATCTGCCAATCTTTCATGATTCTCTAAAGAGAAGCGTACTGACAACATCCTAGTGATCAATGAGATACGAAGATACCTTAGTCAGACAGAAACTCCTTACAATAAGCCATTTATGGAAGTAATTGAAGAAAGTATCCGTTTCATCTACGACCATGTACTTATAACAGAACAGGAACAACGTTTGCTGGAAAGATATGCATGATACGATTATTAAAAAAACTGTTTCGAATCCGCACTAAAAGATACAAGGAATACCATATTACGAATATGGCGTTTGGGTGTGTTGAGTAAAATTTAAAGATTTTTTGCATTCACTACTTCAAGCTTCTTTATCAACAAATAATTAAAACTGTACGGAAGAGAACTAAAATTCTGAAAATTATAACAACTTGAATTAGCGATTTTAGAACATAAAATTATTACGCGGTTGCAAATAGGTTGCAAATCATCTTATTTGTGAATTCTTAAAGTGGCTTCAAAATGCCTGTTTTACGATGTCTAAAGGGGAATTATAAAGAATAGTGGTACCAGTGGGCGGACTCGAACCGCCACATATTGCTATACCGGATTTTGAATCCGGCGTGTCTACCATTTCACCACACTGGCATGTGTTTGAAGAGATGGAATTATAGGTTGCCTT
>Ga0172379_10001939_pt1 | contig 38586 bp, 37 predicted proteins | sample GrowelOW334metaG_FD_119756 | JGI IMG/M metagenome (GOLD analysis project Ga0172379, IMG submission 119756) | Groundwater microbial communities from an aquifer near a municipal landfill in Southern Ontario, Canada - Groundwater well OW334 metaG | ecosystem: Environmental > Aquatic > Deep... | reverse complement strand
ACTTTTGTTTGACAAAATAATCCTTTATACCTATATTTAGCGGCAGATTAGAGATTCGGATTGCAGGTGTCAGGCGGAGGCGCAGTCTCAAAGGTCGTTGTGGACTCCAATTCCAATTGCATCACTTTTACTTTAGCCGCTAATACAAAAAAATTGAGAAACTCATTTAATTTTATAGGAGAAAGAAATGACAGCACCTAAAGTTAGCGTAACATTTATTGTATTCACCCTTATTGCCTGTTCATCAATTTCAAAGGCCGCAGACCCAAATAGCTTTCCTATCTGCAGATGGACGGGAGAGCAAAGTTATCCGGCAGTCAGCGGCAGCTACGTTGTCTGGCAGGACTATCGTTCAGGCTACTATAACATTTTTCATAATGACCCTGATAATACGGGCAATGTAGATGGTATTGGAATTGATATTAGAACAAAACATCAAAAATTTCCTGCTATCAGCGGCACAAGAGTTGTCTGGGAAGATTTTCGGACAGGTACCAACTCTCCAAATATTTATTACTGTGACTTGTCATCTGGTTCACCTACAGCGTTAAACTTTATTATCGGTGAACAAACATATCCAGCCATAAGCGGTACAAATATTGTTTGGCAGGATGTCTACAGCGATGCCGGTGATATTTACTGCAATGGAAATCCAGCGGGAATTTGTGTACGCAGCGGCGAACAATCGTACCCTGCCATCAGCGGTAATATGGTGGTTTGGCAGGAGATTATCAGCGGCACTGACAAAGATGTTTATCGTTATCTTTTGCCATCTGGACCCAGAACATCGGTATGTTCTCTTGTCGGCAGTATACAGGAAAAACCGGCCATAAGCGGCAATTATGTTGTCTGGCAGGATAATCGCAATGGCGATTCTGATATTTATGGCAGGGATATTTACGGGCAGGAATTTGAGATTTGCAAATATGCCGGCAGAGAACAAATCAATCCCGCTATCAGCGACGATATAGTGGTGTGGGAAGACTACCGCAATGGTTTAAACAATGCCGATATTTATGGCTACAGAATTTCAACGAAGGAAGTATTCGCAATCTGCAGAAGTTCCGGCCACCAAAAGAATCCCGCAATCGACTGCAACTTCGTTGTTTGGGAGGATTATCGAAATGGCAACGCTGATATTTACGGAGCGTATATCCCTGAGCCTGCTCCACTTCCGGTTATTACCGTGCTTGACCCCAATGGCGGCGAATCACTGCCGGCAGGTTCAAAGCACTGGATAAGATGGAAAAACAGCGGTTCTATCAGCCGTGTGAAAATCGAAGACTCAAATGATAATGGTCTGACTTTTTCTGTAATTGATGCGAATGTTGCAAATAATGATAACGGCGAAAGTGTATATCTTTGGACAATACCGGCAGACGTGAATTCGGAGCAATGTCGAATAAGAATAAGCGATAAGAGCGCTCCCGACATCAACGATACCAGCAATAACGTTTTTACGATTTTCCAGTGCGACCAATCGCTTACAGCCGACCTTAGCGGCGACTGCAAAGTTGATTTCACAGACTTCGCTTTATTCAGCGGACAATGGCTAACCTGCGGCAATCCCCACGACCAAAATTGGTGCCCGTAAGAATTTGAAAGACAATGAAATAAATAAAAGCTCTGGTCTTTTTAGTGGAAAACGTATAAATCAGCAAGGCAGTTTAGGCCAATGGCCGGTTCCAAATTCTATCTTCTGATTATTTTTCCTCTGGAGATGTAGCTTTCGATTTCATATAGGCCTTTTCCATATAAAACCACATAAAATATCCCCAGAAGATTCCACCAATAGGAAGTGTAATTAGATTGATTGGCAGCATTTTCAGAAAAGATTTATCGCCTATAATAGAGGAAAAAAAGGCGGCAAATATCGCGCTACCAATACCCCAAATCAGCACACCATGTTTAATTATATAATTCCATTTGCCTTTTTGGCGTATCTTTTCCCACTTAGCGAATTTGTCAGACATTTGGTTGCTCCTTATATTTACTAACTATATATTACCCGAAAACAATCAAAACAGCAAGTGGATAAATGGGCTGATTCCGCAATTTTTATTTTTTATCTTTTATTTTTGATATTCATCATTCCCTATATCCGCGTCCGGCAGGCGTTTTTAAAATAAAAACTATTTTGCATCCCTGTATTCTTGTGGTAAAATCCAATTGAGATGGATACCGCAAAAAATTTCAATCCTGATACTATTTTGCTCTGGGATAAAGTATCCGGCAGCTTCGAAGCCCAGAGAATAATCAGTCTGTTCAAAAATGCTGAGGTAAAAATAATCACCGAGCAAAAGCTGAAATATGCCGAACCAATATCCGCAGAACTGGCATTGCGAAAAAGCAAAAAAACTTTGATGATTGGCGAAACATCCTCATTCATAAATCAATTCGATGGCAATATCGGCGAAAACATGAGGTGTTTTCCTTATTATAAATTAGTCCCGCTTTCAAACGGCTGCCCATACAACTGCGTCTATTGCTATCTCGCCTATGTTTATAGAAAGTACGGCGCTTTTATAAAAATGAATATAAATTACGATAAAATGCTTCGGCAAATCGATAGACTCGCCAAAAATAACCCGCACAAAATTTGCTTCAATCTTGGCGAAATGCTCGACAGCCTTGCGCTCGACCACATCACAAACCTGACAACAATGCTTGTCCCGCTTTTTAGAAAATACGAAAACAAATATCTGATGATGCTGACAAAAAGCAGCAATATCGACAATCTTATGAAAATGAAGCCTAATCGCCAAATTATCGTTTCGTGGAGTCTTAATCCGCAGATAGTCATTGACAATTTTGAATTTGGAACTGCCTCACTTGACGAAAGATTAGCCGCCGCGAAAAAATGTCAGGAACTTGGCTACAGAATAAGATTCAGAATCGACCCAGGCATTCTCTGCGACGACTGGAAAACCGCCTATGCCATGTTAATACAGAAAATATTTGACCGCACAGAACCGGAAAACATCACAATTGGATTGCTGAGGCTTTTCAAGGGGCACATAAATCTATCCAAAAAAGCTTATGACTTAAAAACATTTGAGCATCTGCCGGAAACCGCCAAAGACAATAAACTGCGATATCCTACCGAACGCTGCGTTGAATTTTATGAACATTTAATTAATGTTATACTTGGTTATAGCAATAAAACCAGCATAGGAATATGCAGAGAAAGTCAGGACATTCTTAACCAGTTGAATTTCAAAACCAGCACCTGCAACTGCATTGCATAAAATACAGATTCATTCATTGCCTTGAATCAATGAGCCATAATATTCATAAGTATATGTATCATTGTTGTTTTGCTTTGAATACACTCTGTGTGTAACATTTCTACTCTCTGGCTCATTATCTATTTGCCTGACTAAATCTTCATTATACTTATCCTGAACAATCAATATTCGCCCATTTGGGGCACAAAGTTTTTTTATGTTTAGTATTTCAGAGTGAATATTGATATCTTGTTCGGTTAAAGGTACTACTACATATGAAAAATTTGCAATATTGACTGTACCCAGATTTTTAAAAATTCTTTCAATTTGGGGCATTGTTTTAGGAAATGGTCTTTCCAGAAAAAAAGCGTTGCCCATAAAAATATTATGAGTTCTTCCGCTCAATTTAAAATAATCAAATAATATCTCTTTACCAAGCCCCAAACATATATCAGAAGTATCATTTAACAAAAAATTTAATTTCACTTTATAAGCAATACTTCTCTGCTTTGATAAAGCATCCATAATACAAGAGAACATATCCGCTATCGCCAGTGAAGCTACCGCCGGCCCAGAACCAATATCCATAACATTTATACAATTGTCAGAAACTGATCCCAGAAAAAATTCAGATGTCATATAATCCAACAAACTGTCTTGTATTTGAAAATAATGCCTTGCAAAAAACTTATCGAGATAAGCTCCCATACCATCTTTTGTTGTAGGATATCGTTCTTCAGTTTCTGCAACATCTCTGCAAGGAAATCTGGCTATGATATTCTTGTAAATCGATAGCATAAAATCACTAAAATGCCAAATTCCATCAGAACATAATTTTTCCTTTACATTATCTTTCAAAATATTATTCATAGTAAAATCTCCTTTGTTCTACATTCCACTGCCATTTCCTATATCCGCATCGGGCAGGCGTTTTTCGATTGCTCGCAGGCGGTATTCATAACCAACACTGGCTGTGTTCAGATGCTCAACCTGCTGCTGAAATTGTTTTTGCGATTCTAAAAGTCTGTTTATATCGCTTCGCAAAAGCAGAAGCTGATTTTGCAGATTCACCCATGTGCCTACAATCAGCGAGGCGAGAAACACAAGCTGAATAAGCACAGAAATATCAATCTGTTTTATAAATCGCCAGTTTTTCATTTCATCACCTTAAAAAATAGCCACAGAGAACACAGAGAAATAAGTTTTGTAGGGTGGGCTCTTAGCCCACGCTGCAATTATCCTCTTGTAAGTTTTACACTCGCTCCGCTGCTGACAGAATCGCTTTGGCCATCATCGCCCAAATCTACGGATACCTTGCATCGCTGCAATGCCTTTTCATAAAGGCCGGTATAGTATTGGCTCTTTTCCCAAAAACTTTTCGTTTCATCGTTATCGCTGCCGCAAAGAGTCGCGTAAATTATCGAAAGCGTTTTATAAACCGCCGCCTGCCTCAACACCGAAACATCGAGAACATCATCAACGCTGTATTTGCTGTCAGGATTGCCAGGCCTCAAATCAAAATACGCTGCAAGATGCAAAAACACCTCGCTGCTCTGCGGCTGATAACTGCAAACTCGATAAGTTATCGCCGAGCCGTCAATAAGCGCGATTGGAGCAGAGGCATTATCAGCACGCAAAACGGAAATAACAAGCGAAGTGGCGCTTCCAACCGAAACAATCTCATAAACTCCGTCAATCGCACCATCAGCGGATTTTAGATATATAACCATCCCCGCCGTTATTTGAGCCGCGTTAAAATCCGCACCTGCCGCTGTGAACGTCGTGCCTGCGATAACACCATCGCTGCCGCTTGCCAGAATCTGATTTGCGAAATACAAATCGTCGAACAAGCTTGGCTCATACCGCAAAATATCAACATCATTTGAAAAAGTATTCATTTTTATATCCCTTTAAAATGGCTGGGTGTGGAGCAGTCTAATCTTTAAGGTATCATTATTTTTTAGATGTCCATACCCAGCCGACTCCTCAGAAAACCGCGTGGGCTAAGAGCCCACCCTACGCAAACTGGATTCCCGCTTTCGCGGGAATGACAAGCTTGTAGGGTGGACAGCTTGCTGTCCACGCGTGCCGTTAATTCGTTGACAAGCCCCTGATAAGCCCGTGCGCTGATTCATTCTTGAACTCGAGCGTGTATTCGCCAATGAGCTGGCCGCACTCATAATCTCCGCTGCTTGCTAAAGGTTTGAAGTGGAAGCTCCTGCCGGCCAGAGGCAGCACGCCGATGCGCGATGAATCGAGAAGCAGAACAGCGTCCTGCGGAACGTATCTGCTGGCAACGATTTTGCAAACACCGAAATCGCTTTCATAAACGCTTACCATATCCTTGTAAGCGGTATCCGAGGCGCCGAAGCTTCTGCTTGCGGTGAGGAACGAATTGATTTTGCGTTTCTGAAATCCGCCAACAACAATCAAATCGACGCTGCCGCTGCTGTTTTCCCAAATCTGCCGCAGAACATAGTTAATCATTTCCTCCGTCAAAGCGCTGCCCGTCGGAAAACCCGAATCGCCCGCAGAATAAAGGTGCGTCGCGATGTGCGGCAGAATACCTTTCATACTCCTGCGAACAGATGCCGAACCCTGCGGATTTGCGGAAGGCCTGCCGCCATTGATTACCGTGTTCTCAAGGTCGCGAATCATCTCCCGCAGTCTTTCCGATTTCTGATAATCCATCTCACCGGAAATTCCCAGATGATTTGCCGCGATGTTTGTGCCGCTGACCTCGACCGAAGCGGTGAAAATCTGCGTGTAATTTCCGCAGCGAACACGATTGGTAAATCTCGCGGCGGGCTTGTCGTCGCCTTCGAGAGCGGCATTGCCGAGAATGTTAATCACCTGGCCGGTCGCGATATCTTCAGCAGTTGTGCCTGCGTATCCGCGAACAACCGTAATCGTATTTCCGCTCACGCTGGAAACGAGCATCAGTTCCGTTGCTCCTGCAACCTGAATCTGGTCGCCTGCTCTGAATCTGCCGCCGTTTGCGACATCGAAGCTTGTCTCGCCGTCCGGGTCGCTGATTGAACTATCGCTAATCGCGTCCTTGTTCGGCACAAGCGAATCCTCGAGCCATTCGTGATATGTACTCTGTGCCTGCCGAAGCGGGTCGCCGATTGCGTCGAGCAGCGGAGTCTCGTAAGGCGACACGATGCCGATAAGGTCTGATACGTCTTCCGCAAGTTCAGGCAGATTAGTGCCCGCTGAATATGTTGCTTTTCCTGTAAATGCCATTTTTATTTCCTTTCAATTATTTTGTTATTTGTGCCTTTGTGGCTTTGTGCCTCTGTGCCTTTTTACATAAAACTTCTTCTCGTCCGCAGGTACTCCTGCAAATCCGTTCTTGAGCCGGTCTTTGCCGCTTTCTTAGCCGACCGCTCAATCGCTCCTGCCGTTGGTGACAGCCGTTCCTTAACTCCGCTTGTTTTACTTGTCGCAGCAGAAGGCAAGTTGTCCGCAAACAAATAGCTTTTCTCTTTCTTCAATTGCGTAACAATATCCGCCGCTGTTGCCTGCGTATCAGCCACAAGCTTTGCCTTGCCGATAATCACTGCCGCGTCAAGGTCTCGCACACCCGATGCCGCCAGCTTCTCAATCAACTGCCTTTCAATGGTCATATCTGAAAGACTTTTATTAAGCCTCTCAACCTCGGCTTTGCTCTGATTGAGTTCCTGCTCAAGCGTTGTCTGTTTCTGCTCCGCGCTCTGCGCCCTTTTGCGATAGCGAATCGCTTCACTGACATCAACTAACCTTTCGCTTCGCTGCTCTTGTTCGTCTGAACCATCAATTTTTTCTGCGTCTGTCTGACTCATCTTTGAACCCTTTCAATTTTTTTGGTAGGGTGGGCTCTTAGCCCACGCGGTTTTTTTAATATCCAAGCTCTCTCAACACCGTTTCTTCCGGCACACCAAGTTCCTTTTTGAGTTTCGCTTCATTAAGTTTTTCAAGCGTATTCTCAGGCAGCGGACTTGGAAAAATCACATCAAAATTCCTCTCATCCTTACTGTTCGGATAAATCCCCGTCGCATCAAACATCTGCATTACCATCGCCGCGATTTCCTTAATCCCCTGACCATACACAAATCGCTTTCTGTCGGTCTTGGCCAGCATTCCCATCAGCGTCATTCGCAGCGCGACAGCGCTCGTCAAATTTCCAACCTTGTTTTTCAGAATGCCCGCAGCGACAGGCGTTACGCCGCTGGCCTTATCCATCGCCTCTCGAATCTGGTCGATGTGCGTATCCTCGCTGGGCATAACCGCGTCGCCGCCGAACTGCTCAATCGCGGCATCAGGATTATCCGTACACCAAATCCGACCCGGCGAAACCACACGACCATCAACGCCCTCAATCCCCTTGGCAAGATACATCTTGAACGCCTGAAAAGTTATCCTGCTGGCGCGGTCGCTCAACCGCGTATTCAATTCATCCTGCAAAGCAACCAGCGGCTCAACATCGCTCACTCCCTCGTAATACAGTGGCTGAGCGATATTCTGAATATGCACGACAGGCACAACGCCCATCACGTTCCGCCCTTCTGCCGTAAGCTCCTTCTCCTCATACCTCTGCCAGAAATCCGCCGCGATGATTTCCGTAACCGCCGCTGACTGCCTTGCCGAATTCCTTCCTCTGCCGCCTAAAAGTCTGCGAATGAAATTCCCCTCGCTTGCCACCTCGTTTTTCTGCTCGATGAAATGCTGAACGTAAAAATTGATTTTCCTGTAATCCTTTTCATCAAGAACAGGCAGCGCTCTTGGCGCTTCAATCAATTCCAGACCGCAATCCGAAACAAGTTCCATTACACGTTGTAGGGGCAGACCTGTGTGTCTGCCCAATGAAGAAGAATTTGAAACTTCAAATATCTTCTGCCCCGGCCTGACAACGCAATCCACGAACCCATAAACCGCGCCGAGCGTTGCCATATCCTGAAAGAATCGCACTCCGCCGTTTGCGTAGAATACTTCTTTGATGATTCTGTCGATTTCGCCGCGGCGGTTTTTATCTTCCGCCTTGCTCACGACATCAACGCTTTTGCCGAACAGAAAATCCACCATCGCGTTGATTCGCCAGCCGATATCGTTTTCGATAACGACTTCCTTGCGTTCGATATCCGCCACTGCCCTGCCGCCGAAAAGGCCGCCCGTTTCGCTCCGCTTGATTCCCGTAATTCTCGCCGGCAAGCCCATTTCCTGTGCCTGCACATACAACCGCGCCGATTCGTTGAGTTTTGAATCCGCCGCAAGAAGCCCCGCCGTTGAATACATCGGATTTTGGTAGTAGTCCCACAGCCTGCCGAAATGCGACTGCATATCGACCCACTGCTCATCGACGAGCCAATCGACAAAGTCGGGATTTAATTCGCTCTTAAATTCTCTAAATTCAAACGCCATAACATTTCTCCATTAATAAAAATTTCATCGCCGACCTGTCGCGTCGAAGCCTTTGGCGAAGACGGAAGGCGATTCCACAAATCTTCAATTTTCATTTTTCAATCTTCAATGTTTCTCTACCCTTACTGGGGACTTGCGCGTTTTTATCGAAATTTGACCGAAAATTCTTTTATGCGTTTTTGTAAGTGCTTATTTGATATGGAGAAAAATTTTTTAATTTTTTTTATCCGCGCAAGTTTTTACTTGCGCAAATGGCTGATATTTTGTCATTTCGACCAAAATGAGTCCCGATTTTCGGGACGAATGAAGCGGAGAAATCTATTTTAAATCCCCCGTTTAATCTCACTATTTCCCTTGACAATCCCTACTTTTCGGATATACTGTTTGTTTTGGGAAAAGAAAAAGAAGATTTTGAAGATTTTTGGAGGAAGGGAAAATGAAACACTTCGTTAATTCATCGTAAGAAGGTCACTGCGCACTTATTTTCGGTCATTCCCATGCAGATGGGAATCCACAATTAAATTTCACTAAACAATTTTCAAAGGACGGAGAAATATGTTAAAATTCAGTCTTGTGCGAAGTAGTCAGATTTTCTTGTTTTTGGTTATTTGGTTTCAAGTTAATGTATCCATAAATGCTCAAGTTGTGTATTCAAATAATTTCAACAATGGCACGGCATCGTTGTCAGATTTTACCATAAGGACGGTAGCGGGAAACATAGGAACCTACTCAGTTACTGCAGATTCTGGCCAACTCAAAATTGCCACTGGCAATACTACTCCTTGTTATGGTTTCGCAGTCATTAATACTGCAAACTTTGCTGCCCCCTACCAAACTACTCTAAAAAACAATTCCGGTCTGGTAAGCTGGTCATTTAATGTTTCAAATTTGGATGGCCAATGGAACAATTCTTTTTATTTTACACTGGCGAGCAATTCATCAGACCCATTGGTCTACACCTCAACCTCTTATGTATTTGCTGGTGGCGGGTATGTTGGCAACAGAATGATGATTTTCCGACAAGGATACAACCCAAGTGATCATACACATATTATTGATATCACAAATGGATTGCCTATAGGATACAATGGAAGCATTCGGATTACCTATGATCCCAAGACGGATATTTGGTCTCTTTATGGCGTATGGGGCAGTTCTTATGTTGCCCCGGAATTAGTAGCGAATCTATTAGGGACTTGCCATGATAGTACGTACACAGGATTAAATTTACCATATATGGGGATGGGCGGTTCTACCTCAGGAATTGATTATTTTGATAATCTGACAGTAAGTGTAGTTCCCGAGCCCGCAACAATTCTTTTACTCACCCTCGGCGGATTGGTTTTGCGAAGAAAAAAATAAAATATTAACAATTTTTGGAAGGAAGAAGAGAATGAAGAAGAAATCGATAGTGGTCCTGTTAATTGGTTGCACAATGTCATTTCCGACATACGCTAATACCATAATAACTTTTAACACACCCGCAGTAGCATTCCAAGATGGTTATGGCCAAGGCAGGCCTTACGTTGAAGGCGACTATTGTATGTCAACAGTCAATACTCCTGGGAATTACGGTTCTATAATAAGGTTCAATCCACTTACTCAGAATGCCCTAGTTCCAAATAATGGCACTGTACATATGGGAGTTACTTTGTTTGCAAATCCTTGGCTGCAAAAAACTGATGGTGGTCCATTTAATCTAATCGGATTAGACCTCGCTGAATATAGCGAGTACACCAACTGGGTAAATAGCGTATCCATGGTGGGTTATCGTCAGGACGGATCAACTCTCACTGCAACTCTTGCCATAGATAGAATTTTTGACGGATATGGTGGAGTTAACGATTTTCAGCATTATAATCTAAACTGGAAGAATCTAATACGAGTAGAATTTCACAGTACATGTTTTAGTATGGATAATATTGAAGTTCTAGCGGTTCCCGAACCGGCGACGATTCTTTTACTCACCCTCGGCGGGTTGATTTTAAGAAAAAAACGCTAAACAAACAATCAAACCAACAAAAAGGCCGGGCTAAAACCGGCCTTTTTTATTTATTGCCTCAAAAGTAAAATCCCTTATAATCCCGGAAGATAAACTTATGGAAGGATAAAAATGATGTATCCCGTTAGACTTTCTTGGTTTTATACCTATGTCTTAAAATGCGAAAAGACAGGTACTTTTTACACGGGTTGCACAAATGACTTGAAACAGAGAATAGAACAGCATACAAAAGGTAAAGTCTGTTACACGAAACACAGATTGCCTATTAAGTTAATTTATTCTGAGGCCTGCTTAAACAAGGACGATGCGTATCGCAGAGAAAGATATTTAAAAACCGGAATAGGTAAAAGGTATATTAAAAACAGACTAAAGGGGTGGCTGACTGATGGGATGAATCCCGTTAGACCTCTTTAATATAATATATATGTTGAAAATAGTGAAAAGATAAACAAATTGTACAAATTAATAAATTTAATGGAGGTCTAACGGGATGGAACAGTTTAAAATCGTCGATGACATTTTGGATTTCGCAATTGAAGGCGAGGTTGAGGCGCACAAATTCTATACCGACCTGGCGGCGAAAATGCCCGACAAAACAATGAAGCAGGTTTTTCTCGATTTCGCAGCAGAAGAACTTGGTCATAAAAAACTTCTCGAAGACGCAAAGGCAGGCAAAAAAGTTCTGCTCAAAAAAGAGCATGTCGCCGATTTGAAAATCGCCGAGTTCACCGTCGCAGTAAAACCGACGCCGAATATGAACTTCAAAGACGCTCTGATTCTGGCAATGCAGAAAGAGAAAAAAGCGTTTCAACTTTACACCAGACTTGCGGGATTGATGACCGACAAAACTGCCGCCGAACTTTTCGCCGCTCTTGCCCAGCAGGAAGCAAAACACAAACTCCGCTTCGAACTTGAATATGATGATGTCGTTCTAAAAGAAGATTAATTTTTTTCTCTGTGAACTCTGCCTGTCCTGAGCGGAGTCGAAGGGGTGTCTTTATGGCTGAAATTAAACTCTGGTTGAAAGAATTACGATTGCAGTTCTGCGTAGCAAGCGTGATGCCGGTGCTAATCGGCTCAGCTCTCGCTTATAAACAAATCGGCAATATAAATTATACGCTGGCTATCCTTGCGCTTCTGGCGACAGTCGCGTTCCAAATCGCATCAAATATCGCCAACGATTATTTCGACCACCGCAGCAAAAATGATATTCTAAATGAAAACAGAACGCCGTTTTCAGGCGGAAGCGGATTGCTCCCAAAAGGCCTGATAGCCCCAAATAAAGCACTTATAGCCTCACTGCTGTTTTTCGCAATCGGAGCAAGTTTAGGAATTGCAATTTTAATTATCACAAAAAAACCTGCTGTGCTTGCACTGGGTTTAGCGGGAATTCTCGGCGGATTTTTCTACACCGCCGGGCCATTGAAACTCGGATACCGAACCACAGGCGAAATCATAATCGCCTTACTCTTCGGCATCCTGCCTGTTTATGGAGCGTATTACATCCAGACAAGCGTTTGGAATTTGATTCCTCTTTTGCCTTCGCTGGTCGTAGCCGTTTTGATATTTCTTGTGATATTCGCAAATGAGTTCCCCGATTTCGAGGCTGATAAAGCAGTCAACAAACGCACGCTCGTCGTAACTCTGGGCATAAACAAAGCGGCAATACTTTACAAAGCCGCATTATTCATTCTCTTTTTTATCATTTGTATTTGTGGTGGAATAAATCTTAGCCCATCTGGCGGCGGAGTCTTGATAGTCGCACTAAACATATTGGGCGTGTATTGTTTTATAGCCGCTAATCCCAATAAATTAGCTCAAAAGAACTACACCACATTGAGCAAAGCAACAATCCTTTTACATACATTCGTCTGCCTTGCTCTTTTTATCGCGATACTAATTAGCACATAACCCCTGCAATACAGGCAGTTTACCCGTATATACTGTTGTATGATGGGTCTTAAATAACATTGAATTTTCGTATTGACATTCCGAATATTCAATGTTGGAAGTTCATCACTTTCCAAGTCTGCTTGAGACATTTGTTCTATATTCGCTCTGGCCGATTTTGCCTTCGCCACGATAACCTTTTGCGGCAATCTCCTGCTGCAGATAGCCGATTCGGTTTTCAGGATTTGGGTGCGTCGATAAAAATTCAATCGTTCGAGAACCGCTTTGCCTTTGCAGAATTTCCATCGTCTCAGTCATTCCAAAAGGTGTGTAGCCTGCCTTAACCAAATAATCCAGGCCGATTTGGTCTGCCTGACGCTCGTGTTCTCTGCTGTACGACATTCCCTGAAGCTGAGTGATAATGCTCGCGGCTGTGCCTGCCATTCCCTCACCGACTGCGCTTACGCCTGCGTTGATTATCAAATCTCTGCTCATTGTTACGGCAGAGTGCCTTGCGGTTACGTGCGCTGTTTCGTGTGCCAGAATGGACGCAAGCTGCGCCTCGGTGTTCAACACTTTCAGCAGACCTGTCGTAATATAAATATATCCGCCCGGCAAAGCAAATGCGTTGACTGTATTGGAGTCGATGGCCTTATAACTAAACCCTTCGGTCGGCGTATGGCAAACACGAGCGATACCCTGGCCGACAGAACCAATATAACTTTGAAGCTGCGTATCTTTTACGCTCTGGCCGAGTTCCTTTTCAACCTGTTTGGAATACTCAAAACCCATTTGCTTTTGCTCTTCCGGGCTGTAGAGATTAAACTCATTTTTGCCAGTTACGGGATTAACCTGACAGCCGGCAAAGATAAAACTCAAGCCTGCTGCCGCTAAAAACAAATATAAATTTTTCATAAAATCCCTTTCTAAAATTCGATTTCTATTCCATATTAAGTAGCCTTATGTCGCCAAATGTCAAGTTGGAAAAAAATTTGTTACTTTTTGCAAAAAAACAGCCACTAACTAATTTATATTGAAATGCACATCATATATAAGATAATTACCCACTTTCTATGGAAAGACTCCGGTTAATGCGTAAAAATGTATCGTTGCTGATACTTGCTGTAAGCCTTGTTATGGTCGGCGGTTGTAATACGCCGAAAGAGCAGCTATTGACGTTTGACAGGCACTTTGAATCATCCGATTATCAGGCTGCGGCAGCGTTCGCTGAAAAAAACATCAAAAACAAAACAAACCCAGCCCGTGAGGATTTACTCTGGACGCTTCAGGCGGCAGCGGCAAAAAGAGCCTTAAAAGATTACGCCTCCAGCACAAGCGACTTCGACAAGGCCGAGGAATTTTTGAAGTATTACGACCTTCGCTTCTCCGCGGCGGACGATATGGCCGCGACGGCAGTCAACGACAATATTATTCCGTACAAGGGGCAGGAATACGACGGCGTAATGGTGAATGTATATAAAGCCTTAAATTTCCTGGCAGAGGGAAATTACGACCTTGCAAAAGTGGAATTCAACAGAGCATTAGACCGGCAGAGAAGAAGCAAAGAACACTTTGAAAAGGAAATAGCCAAAACAAAAGAAAGCATCGACAAGGCAAAATACGCCAGCCTCATAAACGACCCGAATACGCAAAAAACTATTCAGAGTCAATATCCAGAACTTAATGAATACGAGCCTTACAGAGATTACGTCAACCCATTCGTAACCTATTTAGCATCGATATATTTCAACGCAACCGGCGACATCTCGACCGCACGCAATCTGCTCAAAGAAACCTGCGGCCTTGTACCGGAAAATAAAAGAATAGCTGATGAATTCGCGGAAACGGAAGCGGCTATTTTCACCGGTCGGACAATCAAAAATACCGTATGGGTTATTTTTGAAAATGGTTTGGGGCCGAGGAAAGATGAGTTCAGAATCGACCTGCCGCTTTTCATAGTAACAGACAGAGTGCAATATGTCGGCATCGCCCTGCCGAGGCTTACATACAGAGACATCGCGTTTCCATATTTGCTGATTGACGCTAATGACGCCAAATACAACACAACCGTCGTCGGCGATATGGACAGAGTTATAGGCGCAGAGTTCAAAAAAGATTTTAACGGAATTCTGGCAAGAGCGATAATTTCGACAACGGGCAAAGCCCTTACACAGTACGCGATGACCAACCAGAATTCCAATGAAGCGGATATTGGTTCGATTATGGTAGCCATATATTCATTCCTCACCAACGCCGCTGATGTGCGAATCTGGACTGCGCTGCCTAAGGATTTCCAGTTCGCAAGATTGCAAATACCTGAAAATAAAGAGCTTATGATAACACCCGCAGGCGGACAGCCTATTGACATTCACCTGCCGAATTGCGATAATGTATTGGTCTATATTAAAATCACACAAAGGGGTTCGACACCGATTTATGAAGTGATTCCTTTTGGAAAAAGATTTTAAGGAAATACTGATATGAAAAAGTTTTTGCTGATGATGTTTTTTACTGTTTCTGTTTTTGTTTTTTGCGGCTGCACCCCCAGCGATAAGAGGGTTAATGCTGCAGTCGGCGTCAAAAGCGACAACGTCGCGAACAATATCCTGACAAGGCCATTTTACGGAGCATATAGTTTGCTTGCCGGTGAAGGCATTGACATCAAGGATGTAAAAACGTGGAGAAATGATGCCGGCTTTATGGAGCTTCAGGTCAGTGGCCGCAATCGCGCCGTTTATACCAAACAATTTGAATACAGAGTTGAATGGCTCAATGATAAGGGCGTGCGGATAGAGGCTCAACAGACTGTCTGGCTGCGGGTTTCAGCAAAGGCTATGTCTGATTTCAGCTTCACCGCCACGGCGCCATCTAAAGATGCCGTTGACTTCAAAATTAACACAAGAAAAGCGAAAGGATAAAACTATGAAAAAATTAGCAATGTTATTTATCGCAACGGCTTTTATGGCTGGCTGCGAAAAAGTTACGAAAATTGACACGACAAACGATGCGGGAAAACAGGTTATGGCTCTGGATTACAGAGACTTCGACCAGGCAGCAAGCGAAATGATTCAATCGCTGCTTCATTCCGGCTCTCTGAACAGACAAGACGGCGGTAAATATGTTCTGACCACAAGCGTTGTCACAAACGACACGATGCAGAGAATCGACACTGATTTGCTTACTTCCAAAATAGAAGAAGACCTCAGCAGCAGCGGGCAGGTTGTTATGACCTCCGCGGTCGGAGGCAAGGATAGCAACCGCGACTCTATGGTCAACGATATAAGAGATGTCCGCGACTCAGCGAAAGGCGATGAATTCGACCGGAACACTATGCCGAACAAAGGCACGCTCATTGCTCCGGATTTGAGCCTGTCGGGAAAAATATATCAGAATAATCTTCGCTACGACAAAAAAAATCAGCAGGTCGAGTATTATTTCCAGTTGAAATTAACAGACCTGAAGACCGGCAAACGCTTCTGGCAGAAGGAAGTTTTAATCGGCAAACGCGGCAGTAACAAAACTGTTGCGTGGTAATTCAATATCAGGGTAAATAAAATGAAAACGATAAAATACATACTAATGATAATAGTTTTAGCTGCTGTAATCTCTATTACAGCGACAGATGCTATGGCTCGCGGCCACGGTCATACATCTGTCAGCATCGGCGTGGGGTTCGGCGGCCCTTCTTATTATGGCTCTTATTGGTATGGACCGCGACATCATAGGCACTATGATATGGGCTTCTATTATGGCTACCCTTATTATCCCTACTATGATTATCCTGTGGTTGTCGAAAGGCCGGTCGTCGTCGAAAGACCCGTTGTAATCACTCAGCCGGCGCCAGTAGTAGTGTCGCCGCCGGCGCCGGTAGTGGAAAGGTTAGTGGATGGTAGAGCTAAAGACGAAGTTTCCAGCAGTCCGCAGACTAACAACCAGACTAACACCCAGACTACTGTAATCTGGATTAAAAACGATAATGGTTCGCAGACGCCTGTAACGCTTCGGCAGCAGGGAGCGGGCTTTGTCGGGCCATCGAATGAATATTATTCAACATTGCCGACGGAAGATATGCTTAAAGCTCAGTATGGCTTGAAATCCAATGCGCAGTCTGCTGGTACGGCTGCTCCAGCGGTTAAATCCGAAAGTGTTGTGATATTCATCGACAATGGCAACGGCTCAAAAACTCCGATTACTCTGAAAAAAGAAGGTATGAATTACATCGGGCCTGCGGGCGAAAAATATACCACCCTGCCGACCGAAGAACAGCTAAAGGCTTTGTACGGCACAGCCGCAGACACAAACCAGACTGATTTTAAGGTCGAAATTACAAAAGCTGACGGCAGAAAGGTTGTCGTTGCCCTGAAAAAAGAGGGAACGGAATTTGTCGGCCCAAAAGGTGAACGCTATCCAACTATGCCTACCGAAGAACAATTAAAGCTAATCTATGGCAAATAAATAAAACGTAATACTTTAGCCAAGTGTCAAATACGACTTATCATTCCCGCGACCCGTGGTGAGCATAGTCGAACCAAAGCGGGAATCAAGTTGTAGGGTGGACTCTTCCTGTCCGCCATAGCCTTGGCGACGGCGGAAGCCCACGCGGTTGTCATTGCGAGCGCAGCCTGCCATGAGCTTGTCGAATGATCGCAATGACAAATGACATTTTTAGAGGTTGCCTTAATTTTTGATTTTCTTCTAATGCTCTGCCGGCTCGCCAAGTATTTTTTCTATTTCAGCAAGCTGCTTATTGAGTACGTCCTTTGTTTTCGCCTCGATGTTAAGCCTCAAAAACGGCTCGGTATTGCTCGGCCTGCAATTAAACCACCAATCCTTAAACTGAATTGTAATGCCGTCAAGGTCGTCTGCTTCGCCCTGACCGAACTTTTTGCTCAGTTCCTTCATCATCGCCTCTTTATCATCGACGGCAAAATTGATTTCGCCGCTCGAAAAATATCTTCGCAATGGCTTGACAAGTTCGCTAATAGGCTGCGATGCCCTGCTTAAAACGTTGATTAAATGAACAAGCGTTATAAACCCTGAATCCGCGAAGAAATTATCGCGGTAGTAAAAATGACCGCTCAACTCGCCGCCGAAAATCGCCCTTGCCGTGCGCAGCGTCTTTTTCATAAACGAATGCCCCACTCTTTCGCGTCTCGGCACGCCGCCATATTTCAAAACTTCCTCACGAACGACCCAACTGCTTCGCAGGTCATAAACTATCGCCGCATTTGGCGTTTTTTCGAGAAAATATCTCGCCAAAAGAGCCGTCAGAATATCGCATCCGATAGTCTCGCCCTTTTCGTCAACCATAATCAGCCTGTCGGCATCGCCGTCAAAACATATTCCAACATCAGCTTTGCGCTTTTTCACCGCGGCCTTAAGCTCGGTCAGATTGCTTTCAACCAACGGATTAGGCTCGTGCTTAAACGTGCCGTTGTGTTCAAAATTCAGCCTGATAATCTCAATACCCAACCCCTCAAAAATCAGCGGCGCCATTTTGCCGGCCATTCCATTCGACGCGTCAATAACCATTTTCAAAGGCTTAACCTTTGCATCGAGAAATTTCAGAATATGCTGCTTATAAGCCTCTGTAATATCATATTTTTCAATCGCGCCATCCATAACACCGCGCGTATGAAGCAATGCGGTCGATATATGCTTTATTTCCTTAAGGCCGGTATCCTGCCCGACAGGCTTGGCCTCAAGACCGGAAATTTTAAAACCGTTATACTGTGCAGGGTTGTGCGATGCCGTAACCTGAACGCCGCCGCAGGTGCCGAGATGATTTATCGCGAAATAAATCTGAGGCGTATCAATCATTCCGATATCTATTACATTCGCGCCTGCTGCGTTCATACCAGCTATCAGCGCATCGGCCAAACCCTGACTGTGCGTCCGCATATCGTGGCCGACACATAAACTCTGACGATTCGCCAAACCACGTTCATAACCCCGCAAAAGCGACCGCAAAAATGATGCTGTCGCGTTGCCTATCTTCCACGCGGCATCTTCGTTTAACTGGTCGGGATAAAGTCCTCGAATGTCATAAGCCTTAAAAATTTTCGGGTCCATTAGGTATCTCCATAAAATATATACTGTTGCGGGAATTGTACTTACGACCATACAGAAGGTCAAATGAAAATATCATAACGCAAAAAGTTTTGACTACTGATTACTGGCTATTGACTACCGGCTATGGTAGAATGCTCCGCCTTATGGATAAAGATTTAAAGAATAAAACGCTGTCAGAACTTGAGCAAATCACCGCGAAATTCGGCGTAAAACCGTATATCGCCAAATATATCTTCACGTTTATTCACCAAAAAGATGCCGCCGATATCAATAACTTAACCACCTTGAGCAAAGATTTACGCGCATCGCTGACAGAGGCAGGCTATTTCATCTCACAGCTCAAAATCGTCGAAAAACTCTCCGACCCGGACGGAACAGAAAAATATCTCTTTGAAACCTCCGATGGGCAGAATATCGAATCCGTCCTGCTCGACGAAAGAGAGCGAAAAACAATATGCCTTTCAACGCAAATCGGCTGCCGGCTCGGCTGCAAATTCTGCGCAACGGGCTATCTTAAATTCAAACGCTCGCTGACTGCAGGCGAAATCATCGACCAGGTCAACGCCATTTCTAAAGACGCCAAATGCAAAATAAACAACATCGTCTTTATGGGAATGGGCGAACCATTCGAAAATTATGACAATACCATAAAAGCCGTGCGAATTTTAGCTCATCCGTTCGGCAAAAACATCGGCATCCGAAGACAAACCATTTCGACAGTCGGAATTCCCGCAGGCATAAAAAAACTCGCCGATGAGGATATCCACCCGCGCCTGGCCGTTTCGCTGCACGCGCCGGACGATGAATTGAGAAAACAAATCGTACCAGCCGCCAATAAATATCCGTTCAGCGAAATTTTAAACGCATTAAAGTTATATAACAGCAAAACAAGTCGCAGAATAACCATTGAATACTGTCTAATCGACGGAATAAACGACAGCAGCGAATGTGCAAAGAAACTCGCTGCGGTTTTAGCCCCTCTCGACACAAGCGTAAATCTGATTGAGTACAATCCGCATCCCGGCTGCGACTTTTTGCCGGCAAATCGTGAAAAGATAAAACTTTTTAAGGACATCCTGATGCAGCGGGGCTTTGAAACCATAATTAGATTTCGCCGCGGAACAAACATTAAAGCCGCCTGCGGCCAGCTCGGCGCAGACAGAATAAAGACAGAATAAAATATGACCACGCTTCCCAAAGGCATTATCTTCGATATGGACGGCGTTTTACTCGATTCCGAACCGTTTATCACAAAGGCCGCAATAAAAATGTTCGCTGAACTCGGCCTGAAAGTTCAGCCGCACGACTTTCAACCATTCACCGGCACTGGCGAAGACCGTTTTCTCGGAGGAGTAGCGGAAAAATATAATTTCCCATTTAATGTCGAAACCGGCAAGAACCGCACCTACGATATTTACCTCGAAATCATCAAGGACAAATTAAGTCCGCTAAACGGCGCATGGAAGTTCATCGCAAAATGCCGAGCGGCAGGTAAAAAACTCGCCATCGCCTCAAGCGCAGATATGCGAAAAGTAAAAGGCAATCTTGCCGAGATAAAAATCAACCCGGATACTTTTGACGCGGTTATTACTGGAAGCGATGTTGTGCATAAAAAACCTGCGCCGGACATTTTCCTGCTTGCCGCACAGAAAATCTGCCTTGCCCCGAAAGATTGCTTAGTGGTCGAAGATGCCCCCAGCGGAATAGCCGCGGCAAAAGCGGCAGGCTGTAAATGCCTTGCGATAACATCAAGTTTCACGCCAGATAACCTCCTCGGTGCTGATTTCTATGCCCAGGATTTAGCAAACGTACCAACCGATGCGCTAAAGTGGAAATAAAAAACAATTCAAAAAAACTAATTTGACTGATGCCTGCAGATATGTTAACCTATATAAACAAGTTAACTTGTGTTAACAAGTTTGATATTGGTTAACACGTAACATCTTTTATTGGAACAAGTTATGAAAAAACACTTAACAATACCTGAATTTGCCGACCTTTTGGGTATCAGTAGAATAGCCGTTTATAAAAAGGTAAAAGCCGGTAAAATCCCCGCTGAAAAAATCGGCAGAAATTACTGTATAACCGATAAAACAGTCCAACAGATACTGGGCAATACCCTTTCAGAAAGCAAAAAGAAACAAATCGACCTCGCTGTCAAAAAAGTCGTAAAACAGTATGGCGCACTGCTTAAAAAACTGGGGAGTGAGTAATGACACCGCTTACTGTTAAGGAAGTGGAATATATGGCCTTTCGTCTGGCACAGGAATTTTTAAGGTTTGACGAACCTATTCCTGATTTTACCACAAGATTCCCAAATATACTTGAAAGCAGTCTATTTACACCATTTCAGAAATTTAGCAGAAAATACCTATACAAAACACTTGTCGCAAAGGCGGCAATGCTATTCTATTTAATGATAAAAAATCATCCCTTTCAGAATGGAAATAAAAGAATTGCTATTACTACTCTTTTAATTTTTCTCATCAAGACAGATCGGTGGATTGATGTGAACATTCAGGAATTTTATAATTTTACGGTATGGGTCGCACAAAGTCCGGCCAAAGAAAAACAATATGTTCTTTATGCCATAGAGGGTTTTTTCGATAAGCATCTCACATATGTTAACATCGCCAAACATATTAAAAAATTCAGATAGTTCCTTTTTGGAATATACTGTTGCGATTTCTTAAATCTTCATTTTACTTTGTGCCCGAAGATGCGACAAACTGGCAATAGATGTGGGCTGTCTCCAGTGGATGGCTGTAAGCATTTTCCCCTACAAAGAAAACATATATATCCCCGATTTACGTAAGTTGAAATTGTGTTATCATAAACGCCGGTTCTTGATGCAATCTGTCTTCAGATAAGAATATAAAGAAAGCGGGTTTTGCAAATCCAGAAAATCGAAACAAAAAAACAATTAGACACTTTTTAAGGAGTATTTGAAATGTTACGAAAAATTCTGACAATCATTGTTATCATTGGTATTGCAGTAACTTTCGGCTGCAAAAAGACAACTACTGAGACCACCAAGAAAACAGTAACTACGACTAAGGAAGTCGAAAAGGCGGTCCCACAAGACGGAACTCAAACACCCAAATAAAAATACCATTGAACTTCACAAAAAAGCTCCTCTGCCCCAGGCAGAGGAGCTAACTTAAAACCTTCTCGATTTGCCGGTATGAAAAATAGAAAACCAATACTCAGCCTTAATTTTCTTGGTTTCCTGTTTCCAATCTGGCTTCAACCTCCTGCAAACCGAGTTAACCGCTTAATGGCCATTAAGTACAACATGCTTGCGCATCAAAGGCGCAATATCCCATCTCTTCACCGAGCTGTTTTATACGTCGCCATACTTTTTCATCCTGAACGACATCCAGCGCAATCGGATACAAAATATTATCCTCCTGGAAAATATGCTCTCTTACAATCGGGACAATTGCGCAGGACAGAGCGTTAACCTGAATCTTGAATTGCTCCGGCTCAAAATGTTTAAAATTATTTACCGCCATAGTCAGATTGCTGACCATATTTTTTATTCGCCAGTGTGCCTTTTGCAGAACAACGCAAATGCTCCTGCACGGATATTGCTCCAGAGCCGGAAAAATAAGGTCGTCTTCACGCTGGTCGTGAACGTCTATCGACTGCAAATGCGCTGCGACGTGTTCAAGCCTGCGAAACTCGCTGCTTAGTTCAGTTAGATTCTCGGCATCCTGAATTTCCACATTGGCCTCGGCGAGGTCTGCCAAAAAACAATCGAACATTTCGTGTTCCGCCAGAATAAGCCTGACAGGATGATTGGCCGGCAAATTTGCCCGAAGCAACGCAAACTGGTCGCCAAGAATAGAAGCGAATGCGTAAACGAGCATTCGAAGCTCGTTCAGCGACATACCCGTCCCAAGCATATATTTTTGAGCCTTGCTTATGTCGCTTAATCTAAGAGTTGCCAAAAGCTGACGTGATTGACTTCTCACTTTTGCCGGGTCCTCACCATCCCGAACGCGCCCAAGTATATCCGCAAGTTTTCGCGCCTTTTCCATAGTCTGCCTCCTTTTCTACAAAGCCCAGGCTGAAACGAATCAGCCTGCTGTGCATCACTGAACACGCACTTACAGCTTTCTATGCTATATACGAACAAGCCGGAGAATGTTTCGCAAAAAAATTAAAAAAGCGCATATTTTTTTAAAACTGTGCTAACGAATGTTAAGACAGGCAAAACAGGCCAATTATGATGAATTTGTCCATTGGAAATGGTCGATATTCTCATCAACAAACATTAACATCCACAGATTGATAACTATTTTCACATCGTATAGTTATGGATATCGGCAAAAATTCTCGGCAGATTCACCCACAGCACCGTTATAACAATAAAGACAAATCCTGCAAAAATCCATATACTATTGATTTTCGCGTATTTCACGCCGGTAATATAGCTTTGATGAAAATACGCGATATATATAAGCCACGCCGCAAGTGCCCACATCTCTTTGGGGTCCCAACTCCAATAATCTCCCCAGGCCTGCTTCGCCCACACACTCCAAAGCACAAGTCCAAGCGTAAGAAGCGGAAAACCAAGACAAACTAATTTATAAGCGGAAAGTTCGCAATCGTTATTCGACTTTTTAACCAGCCCCGCTCCCGCCTGACAGACGGCTTTTGCCATTATGATATACGCCAGGATAGAAATAGCAAGGTACGGCACAACCAGCGGACTTTGCAGAGATGGCAAAAGTTTTTGTATCGTCCCGCTGAATATAGACACCGCGGCACAAAGTACAATTGCGCCGATAAGCATATCAAAATGCTCGCCGTCGATTTTCAGAACTTTTTTGCATATAACGCTTAGAGGAAAAACCGATATACCCAAAAACAAAAATACTTCAAACAGGTTTTGAAGCGGAAAACGCCCGACTATAAATCCGCGATAAACCCCCGATATCAGCGAAACCACAAAACCGAGACTATAAACAAACCACGCCGCTTTTCTGTGCCGCAGTTTGTAAATCGTAAATGCCAGTATATATATCATCATCGTCTGATATATAAGCAAATACTGAATTGTAAAATTCATATTCATAACTTTCTAATATCTTTTTTTAGCCAAACGCTCAAACCAAAAGTGCCAAAAGGTTCCAAAACAAACAAACGCAAAACCGGCGTAGACAATTATAACGCCGGTATCAGAAATAATTTCGAGAATGATATATCTGCCGAGATTCTCGTCTAAGCTGAACTGATAAAAATGATAACCAGCATAATGCAAAGGCTTATTAATCTCGATGGAAGCCGTTTTGACAACATTTGCGCCTTCTATTATTTCAACATCGCTGAAATAACCCTTAACCAAATTCGGCTCTTCCGGATTTTGCTTCGGATAATACTCAACTCTAAAATTATTCAGCTTAACGCTAAACGGCAGCGTTTTGGGAACGCCATAGGGTTCGGTTCTTATAAGATTGGTGCTCTGACCCTCAAATAAAATTATTTTCCCTCTATTAATTTTACCGATTCCGAACCTGTCAGTAATTGCGCTGTAATTCTCGGTCTCAGACATCGAGCCGAGGATTACCAGCGCAAACCCGAAATGCATCGCGAACATTGCCGGATTTGTGAAAATATTTCGGAATGAAAAAATCCCCGCCAGTAAAAGCGATATGAATCCCGTCCAGAACACGGCAAAAGGAACACTGCTAAACGCTCTTTCCGTAGGTTCTGCGCCGAGAAATGCGCCGATAACACAAAGTATTATCAGAGCTATAATCAGCGTAAAACTTATGGTCAGAATAATATTTTTATTCAGCACCGCAAATCCTTGAGAACGAGTGCATTATACTTCATTCCCATATTTTGCACAGCTTTTTTATTTAGCTGTCAACTGCGCTGGCGGCTCTATATTTTCGACTGCTGGAATTTATTTGAATGCTGTTTGATGTTTTGGTTGGTTTTAGGCTTAATCGGTGATTAAATATCATAAACCCTATCAATAACGTATGATATATTTCGCACATTATTATCGGGCGTTTTTCTTTACTCCGCAAAAACTAAAGAAAAAGCCTGCGATCTGGTCAATGGAATAGCGCAGGCAAAAAACATCTAAACAGAGAAATAACCGGCATTCCCCATATAGCATATATAGTCCTGCTCAACTACGCCGCAATGAACACTGCTTCTTACTTATCCCTTGAATAATCCTTCCAGCAGCGGACGACGCATAATAGCTTGTCCCCTAAAGAACCAATCAGTTGTCATATCGGCGCTGCCTTTGGGTGGAATAAGACCTTTGGCATACTTCGGATTCACAGGAGGTTTGGCGATTACCAAATCAAGAGGCACGGCGGAATTTTCGTTCACAACCGCAAGTTCGACATTGCCGGGATGTATATTGCTCCAGGCGTGCGCACAAGGACCAAAATGAGTAGTGGCAACATATAGTTTTTCGCCTCTATGCAATACTACAGGCACAAGACCATCAACCTCGCCATCCAAGCCCTTTGGTATCACAAACTCACCGGCCATCTTTCTACCTCGTGCACAAGCCTCTTTTAAATACGGGCGACTCTTGTTAACAGGATGCTCAAAGGCTTTGGGGTCTATAAAAATACATACGTTGCTCCTGGCTTGATCGCTTAGCATTGTAAAATCTTCGAACTTGGCGGGAATCATATCAATGTACCCTTTTTCCTGCCAAAGACTTTGAAAACTGCGGGAAGGATCTTCGACCATCACGTATGTCCAATCCCCGCCCCATGTAGGATGGGGCGGCTCAAAGCCCGACAGAATCTTCTTGGCATCGATAGTTCCTGATGGAACGGCGGTGCCGCCGGCATAGACCTGCGGATTAAACGCAAATACATTATTATGGCCGTGCCTAACCAGAAACGGCGTTACAAGCCCTTTATTACAGACCGCGTCGTTGATGCCGACATAGACAGCGAGAACCGTCTCAGGTATCTCTGGTATCAGGTGCGCAAGTTCAAGCACATTGATATCATCGTCTGGGGTAAGATACTGGGGAGCTTGCGACATCAGGCCAAAAGCTTTGGCGAGAAACTCTTGGTATTCTTTGGCGTTCAATGAACACCGGTCAAAAACATTTATCTTCCGCTTTAATATATTCCTATTCATATTTATCTCCATTAATATTTCTTTTTTCTTCACCACGGATTTTTTGTACAGCTTTCACCATCGAAAGATACCCTTCAACAGGAATGTAATCAGGAATGGAATTGCCCGAGCCAAGGGCATAGCCCTGAGCCAATGTCCTGTAGTGCCTGCCTCTTTCCAAAACGATTTCATATATTTCATCGGGCGAATTTCGGCACAGGATGTCAACGTCAATGCCGCCGAAAAAACCTATGTGGCCTCCATAGCGGCTGATCCACGTTTCAAACGGCGCCACAGCATCCTCATTCGAGTGCTTTGCATCGATACCCAGGGCAATGACCTCATCCATGACATCGAAAATATTACCGCAGGAATGCCACAGAAACGGCAGACCGGCATCATGCACTAATTTAATGATGCGGCCATACTGAGAGGCAATGTGCTTGCGGAAAACCGTCGGACTGGTTAGAAGCCCGGTCTTAAAGCCCAGGTCGTCACCAAAACGGCAGACACAAAAATATTGACCGTATTTTTTAAGAAAACGATTCCAAATGTTATACATCAAATCGCCAATCCTTGCGTATATTTCCTCAAACAGTGCCGGCTCATCTGCCTGCATAAATGGCAGATACTCAAATCCTACCAAATCTTCACTGATCTCAAAGACCCCGTTGCCTACGCCGCCAACCGCTTTCATACCTGCTGGAAGTTTTTTTACAAGCGCAGCGAATTGCCTCTCAGCGGTATCCCAAAATCGCCGAGGTATATCATCCCATGGAAAAGCGTCAAAATCTTTCCTGCTTTGGATAGGCCCAGGCCTGCCGCCCATAATCGCTCCCCAATTCGGAAGAGAGGGTATGATACACACTTCAAATGAAACTGTATCGTAAGTCATCTCCTTAAAGAAACGACAGTAATTTTCAAAAAAATAATCTACGTCAATTTTGTCGCCTTCCAGTGAATCGGCAAATGTCAGCCCTAATATCTTTTCCATAATCTTCGGGCTTATGATATGCTCATATAATGGCAAGCGGGCAGGCTTTTTATTTTGCGCAGCCGCGACAAGATGCCGGTAATCAGGCCTAAACTCCATAACCTTATTTTCCATTACTTCGTACCACTGTTAATTGCGATGTTTTTCAAGAACAGCAACCTTATCTCGCTTGTTTTGAAATTAGGTCGCTCGGACCAGCCCACAGGGCATAGTCTTTTGCGTACTTCCATCCGCCGGACTCAATATGCGCATCTATCATCGGCATATTTTCCTTAATCATTCGCGTTGTTTCATCCCACGTTTTTATTCCGCTTACAGCATCAAGCACACGAACATTCTGAAGGCCGACGCAGGTGGCGTATTTTAATGCATCTTCAATGGAAAGACCACGCAAAAAAGCGCTCAAAAAGCCAGCTATCGACGAATCGCCGGAGCCTGTTGCGCTGCCGAAGTTGTCCACTACAAATGCCGGCGCCCAAAGTTCACGATTTGACCAGTTGTCAAAATCTTTCGGTTTTGCCTCGCCCATCTTCGCAAAGCCCTCTTTGGAGCCGGTCTTAACATAAAAGCCGCGATGGCCGGACTTGAGAGCCGTCATTTTAGCGCCCATTGCGAGAATCTCGTCAGCAGTCTTTGAATATTCCTGCGGCGTGATGTAATTGATAAGTTCCGCGTTGTTATGCTTGGCCTTTCTCGCGAGAAACTCTTCCGGCCAGAGCATATAGAATGTTTCCTCTATCGAGGGAAGGTGTATGTCGATATACGGCAGAATCCGCTGCAATATCTTTCGCCATGGCGCCTTGCCGGATGGTGAGGATGGGTCGGGCAGCGTCATATCGCAGGAAGTTGTAGCGCCGGAGTCTTTAGCTGTTTTAAAGATTTTTTCAAGCTCTCTGCCTTCATCCGCGAACATCCTGCCCATCAGCGGAGGATAGCCAAAATGAAAATGACGGCACTGCTGTATAAGTTTGGGATTAAGATTTTCAGAACCGAAATAATTGTTGGTGCCGGGATTATGCAAAAAAATACGGTCGATATTCGGAGGCGCGACAACTATCGTATAAGAACTCGATTGGCCGGACATCACTCCAATACCTTCGGCGTTGCCGCTTGCCTTGAGTATATCGACAGTAAGCTTGCCCAAAGTATCGTCGCCGGCACACGCGCAGAAACACACTTTGCTGCCCAGTGTCTTCATATTGAGGCCGGTATTGGAAACCGGTCCGCCTGTGCTGATTTTCGCATCGCCGACATTAACCAATTTGCCGGGACGCATTATATCGGAGATATTTCTCAATCCCGTATCTGGAAAACGAGGAATGATATCAATACACAAATGGCCGGCAATCATTATATCATACAATCGGGACATTCAAACTTCTCACTTTCTTAAAATAACTTGGTTTTAATTTCCACCGTAAAGATTTTGTACGGCTTAATCGTTACAGAAATATCATTTTGTTTTGAAATTAATATCTTCTTTTGAGGACTCTCGTTTAAATTTGTCTCCCAGGCTTCAATGATTGGGGTATGAAATCTAATATCTGTCGTTTGAATCTCAGAGGTTGGATTATAGACCCGCACAACATACGCATTTCCTGTCTCTGCTTTTTTAAGAGCTGAAAATCTAACCATAGAATTGGTAATCGCAAAAAGAGAAGCCTCTCCGGCAGGCAGATGACCTTCATTTTTGCGAGTTTGCACTGGTATCGCAGGAACATTAAATAGCTCTGCGGCCAACGGGATATTCGCATCTTGCCAGTTGCCGGTGTGCGGCCTTATTGCATAACTAATTGAATGACAGCCAAAGCACTGACCGCCCTTCTGTGAAGGGAAATCAGACCCAGCTCTTATTTCCGTACAAATCCAATCCTTAACCGCGCGAAGCAGCGACAACGCCACTGTCCTCTCTTGATTATCAAGGACTTCATATTCCATCAAACTGTCGTTAATAAACGCAATACCTATTTTCCCATCGCTTACATCTACAAAATTATTTTGCGGCAGCGTCGCCATATCAGGCCAGACAGTATTTTTATCCGGCCCCTGTGGACGTATCGCTCGATGGTCAACTATAAAATGTCCGCCGGCGTCAGCATGTGTGGCCTTTTCAAGACCAGAGGGAAACATTGCCCGCAAATAATGATTCTCATGTCTATTTTCAAAATCAACACGCACGCGAACAAACTCTTCGCCCATACACAGCGTTGCAGAGGTACGAATTTTCAAATCAACAAGTTCATCATTCATCCGCTGCCGTTCATCATGACCGCGGCGAGGTAATTGCATAACTATTTCGCTGGCAAGTGTCGCACGCAATGGCCCGGCATCTTCCGCCCATATACGTGCATTACTGCCCAAAGATGTATGAATCTGGTCAAATACAGGACGTTGATTGATCCAATAATTGCCTAATTCTCCACGGTCTTCGTAATAGTTCAGGTTGCTCCAGGTACGCCCCAGCCCCTTATGTGTCAAATTAAACGTTCCATTGGGATTTACTTCTAATATCAGATGCTCATTCTCCAGAGCATTTGGCGACTTAAGAACCGCACCTGTCCTGGTAATGGCGGTATTATGCGGCACTGATGTATCACGCTCCTTATCATTCATACTTACACGGAAAATTTTATATCCGCCGGCAGGAATTGTGCCTGTATCAAAGAAAACACGATGACGCTGGCAATAAAACGGAAACGCGCGAGTATGTATCTCCGCGACACAATAAGCCTGTTCGCTGCTCCCTGACCACTGTATGCCAATCGCTGCGCCTTTAGCGTCAAACATCTGCACCTCGTTTGTACTGCCGCCGCCAAATATAGCTGATGCCGAGGCCATAGGCATATTTACCCACGCTTCAACTATTTCTTTACGAGGAAATGGCAGTGAATTAAATACTGTAAGTAAAACATCATCGTCCTTGAATCCGCTCGTATCGATTCGGGATACCAGTTCCTGCATCGCGCGATTGCCTATCGTTTGCGAAAGGTCAACCACCTGCGCAAGCCTGTTGCTCACGTCCTCGACTGTCTTATCCTGAGTTACGCCGTTAATAGAATCATGCGGATGAGAATCAAGCAGGTACATCCACGCTTTGTTAATAAAGCTGTCCTGAGACGCGGCGCCCAATATGCCGGCGATAACAGACAGCGGTTCAGCCCACCGAATAAGTTTATTCTGGGCGAGTTTATTGAGACGTTTAAGATATAACCGCGTCGAAAGAGCGTTGCCTGTAGCCGCCCCGGCGGGACCATCGCGAAGTTCGCCATATACTACCGGAATTTTTGAACGGTCGATTTTTTCTCGCATTAAACCAATGTATTCAGGCATTGTAGTGTGTACCCAAACGCGATTATTCGACTTGTCAACTTCATTGAGGCGTTTAACCATTTCAGGAAACATTTTCTGAGCGGCAGTATAGTCGCAGCCGTTCATCATAAGTTTGTCGTTCTCAAGAACGCTTTCCGCCATCGTCCCCCAGCATTCTTCAACAAGTTCAGGAGTGATAGTTTCGGGATGCCACGATTTAGGGGCATCAAGTCTGAAATGGTCTTGTTCCATCTGCTCGCTGTCTGCCCTGTGATACGCAGCGCCGCCTTTAGACCAATCGTATTTCCATTCAGAACCTTCATGATAAATGCCGAACAACGAAGACAAATGTATCTTGAAATAAAAATTCTGCCTTCCCCATTCTCCAAAGCGGGTTGACAACAGTTCGCTGCCGTCAGGAGCACGCCAGATAAATTCACATTGAGGGGCGCGATGTTTATCAACGCGCTTTCCTACCATTGCGACATCCATACCGAAACCGGCATAAATCTGCGGCAATTGCGATGTCTGACCCCAGCCGAATGGGGTATAACCTGCTTTGAATGCGCCGCCTAATTCTTCAGATTTGCGAATGCCCCACAGCAAATTTCGCACCATCGCCTCGCCATCGACGGGATATTCATCCGGCAGCGTGTACCACGGGCCTATCTGGAGTTTGCCTGCGCATACAAGCGATTTTATACGACCGGCCATCTCGGGACGTATATCGAGATAATCCAGGACAGGAGAAACCTGGCCATCCAGTAAAAAGCCGGGATAAATCTCTTTTTCAAGAATCTCGATAAGCTCATCAATAAAGTTCACCAGCATCAAACGTGTTTCCCATATCGGATAACGCCATTCACGATCCCAGTGTGTATGAGAAACTATATGCCCGATTGTTTTTTTTTCGATATTATGCTTTTCCATATATCCTGCCTTAAAAATATTTCTACTTATATGCCTGAAGAACTATCCGATTTAAGAAGGTTGTAAAAATAATCCCATACCACTGACTTTGTCCCATCGGGCTTAATAAGCCAGAAACCCCTTACTTCATCATTGCTCTTGACAGGAACTTTTATATCAGCTTTCGCTTCATTGCAGTAAAGCTGCCAGTACACTATATAGGGGCATCCCCAGGCAAGACCCTTTTCAGTAACATTACGAACAACCTTTACTACTGCCTGCTTATCGCCGTCATCGTTCTCCGGCAGCCCATATTCGCTTATGAACACATTTTTATTGCCGAAGTACTTGCTGTCCTGTGCATTCTTGGCAATATAATCCAGCGCCGTAGTTATTTCTTCCGCCGGGTGAATACCCCCGATAACTGTCGAATCCCACGCTGAATAGGCAATCAAATCCAGTTTTACATACGGGATAACAGAGTTAACCATATTGGCCTGGCCTTCTTTTATGGATTTGATCACGTTGACCACTTCCGCGGCGTTATAAACCTTTACCCCGTGCATACCAACATCAGCGCGAGCGCGGTTAACTCCATTTTGCCGGGCTTGCAGCCATTTGACCATATTCTTAAGCCGTATTTGAGGCGCCTCGGTTTCGAAATCATGTTTGTCTCTCAAGTGCCAGTCGCCTTCATGATGAGCGAATATGAATGTTTTGCCTGTATTTTTATACGTTATAAGAAAATGTTTTGTCAGTTCATAGAACTGCTGTTCTTCATCGCGCATATCATCGGCGGTCATTCCCGTAAGCCAGTAGTAATCCTGCTTGTTCATCGCCATGACCTGCAGAATATACGTGGTAAAAGGCTTGTTAAAAAGTTTCTTCCAGTACGGCAATTTTGCGCCTTCGACCAGCGAGTTGGCCTTCGGCCATTTCGAATTATATGGGTACATTACATCAGGCGTTTCCTCGCCGTTGTAGAACCATACCTTGATAACGCCGGCTCCCATTTCGAGCAGTCTGTCCGCGCCTTCGTTAAGAAAATCTTCTTTCCCGAAATAATAACAGCCCCTGACATGTGAAGAGCCTATGACATCGCGGAGATTGCGATTGATGCTGTTAAAAGATTCGCTGTGTGATTTAGAAGATTTTTCAACGTCTATGTTCTGACCGGAACATCCCGTCAGAATACAGGCGATGGTAATACACAACAACAGATAACGGTATGTATTAGTCATAACATTATTCCTTCCTGAATATTATTTGTTTGTTATCATTTCTTTTACGATTCACACTTCACTTTTTGGATGATGCGGTAAGCAATCGATGGAAATAATCCCATACCACTGACTTTGTCCCATCGGGTTTAATAAGCCAGAAACCTCGTACGGCATTATTGTTATGAACCGCTGCAAGGGGAGTCCTTGGTATTAAATCAGATTGATACGTCGGCAACTCGCCAGGCGTTGTCTGTTTATCAGGCTTTAACTCATTACAGTATAATTCCCAATACACAATATACGGACAGCCCCATGCCAATCCGACATCCACAACATTAGCCATAGTTTGTTGAACACGTTCAGGCGAAAATTCATTTTCCGGCAGGCCAAATTCACCCAAATACACATTCTTCGAACCAAAATCAGGGCTATCGGGAACATTGGCAGCTATAAAATCCAATGCGCTGCGAAGTACATTCGGATCGTTATAATGATCTACGCACGAATCCCAGGAAGAATAGGAAACCAAATCAACATTTGTATAGGGCAATACCTTATTGACTATATTCGGTCGGCCGGTCTGCATTGAAGACACCACTCGATTAACTTCTGCAGCGCTGTAGACCCGTACGCCATGCTGACCTATTTCCTTTTTGGCCTGATTTACTCCTGCCTGACGAGCGTTTAACCAGATAACCATATTAGCAAGAGCTTCTGGCCTGGGGTCTTCATCTAAATTAAAATGCCCGCGAGTCATCCAGTCGCCCTCCCAATGTTGAAGAACAAATGTTTTGCCGCTGTCCTTGTATGTTGTTAGAAAATGCTTGGCTAATTCATAGAACTGACGCTGTTCATCTTTTTCCTGCTCTTTAGTTATACCGTCACGCCAGTAATCTGCCGAGCGACCCAACGATGTAACCACCAGGATATACGTCGTAAATGGTTTGTTAAACAACGTTTTAAAATACGGAAGCTTGGCGCCATCAACAAGACTATTCGCTTTTGGCCAGTTTGAATTGAATGGATACATAACTTCGGGATGCTCATTTCTTTTCCCATAGAACCAGACTTTGATAACATGCGAACCCATCGCCAAAACCTGGTCGGCGCCTTCATTAAGGTAATCTTTGTCGGTCAAATAATAATTGCCGGCGGTATGCGTTGTACCCAGAATATCGGGTAGCGACTTTTTGACAGACGTTTGTGTGGTACTATTCACGGTTGTCTCCTTTCTGGAGCATTTGCTGCAGCCCGACAAAATCAATGCCATAAGGCCAAGCGCTTTTAATAATTGCAACTTCATAAACACTTTTTTTTCAATAATCACAATTTCACAATATCCGCTATTTTAAAATCATTACTGTTTTTAATTGTGCGAAACCACACTGATGACTATCAATCATTATTTCCCTGGAGGGCAAACTTCCTTATCATATAAATCACATGACTCATAATTCTCCGCCGGCAGATGCCTATACCAGAACAAATACATCCCCGTCAAACTTATCGCCAGCAGACTAAGAGTAATAAAAAAGCTCTTGTATGCGCCTATTATCAGCAGCATAGGTGCAAGCAAGACCGTAACCTGCCATCCAAACGCAAATGGCAATGAAATAATGTCATAGAAATGTTCCCGCTTGGTTGCTGTCAATTGCCGAGGGTTGAGTAAATGTTTATACGGCCCCCAAAATCCAAACGGACGGGTTTTCAAATAGAACTTCTCCAGCACTTTGCTATCCGTGGCTGGCGCAAAATATGTCCCAACAACACTCGCGATAAGGCCGATTGCCGTAATAAAAACAAACTGCTGCCATTCCGGCATTTCTTTAAACAGAAACCGTTGCAGCACAGCAGCTGTAATCCCTGTGCACGTACCAACCGCAAAACCAACGCCATTAAATCGCCACCAGTAAAAACGTAATGCCGATGGCACAATAAGTCCGCCGGAGAGACCCATCATTAGCCAGCCCCAAATATCGTTAATATTGCGAGTAGTATAAGCCAGCAGGAAGCTTATTGAAACCAGCACGATAGCAAAACCGTAGCTCGCGAAAATAAGTTCTCTATTTGCAGCTTTTGGTCGCAGGTAATTCCTGTAAATATCATTGGTGAAAAAACCTGTGGTCATATTGATGAACGAGTTCATCATTCCCATTGCCGCCGCAAGTAAAGCTACAAGCAGCAAACCGCGTACGCCCATTGGTATATAAAAAAGTATAACCGCAGGCAGGATACGCTCAGGGTCAAAAGTGCCTCCATAGCCCAACAGGCTAAGTTTCTGAGACCAGTCCGCCCCAAGCAGATTTTGAAGTCCGCTTATCAGTGTCTGTGAAAATCTATCCGGATGATTCATAATTTCACATAACAAAGCTGCCCATCTGGGCTGTTCAACTGCACCGACATGCTGCTTGATAAGGCTTGTAGCCTGCGCAAGCACTGTCTGGTCAGGAAAAATATCTTTAATCAGATACATACCTAATACCACAAAGCCCATCATCAAAAACCATCGCATCGCCATCAGATTGCCGAACAGAAAGCTCAACAGCCCGCACTCACGATCATTTCTGGCGCCAAAAAATTTGGGTTCAGCGCCCTGCCCCAACCCCTGTATCACGGTTTTGGCAAGATAAAACAGAGTTATAACCATTAATCCACTGTAGGCTTCGTAGCCCTTGGGCATAGTAGTATGCCATGTTGGCGTTGAGTTCATCCATTCCGCGTTACCGGTAACTTGCGTAACAATTGCACTTAAACCGCTGCCGGCAGACGTTTTTGATATCGCCATAATCGTTACAAAAATTGCCGCAAATATCACAATGCTCATCTGGAAAACATCTGCAATTACAACTCCGTAAAAACCGGCTTCCATGGTGTATATCATGGTAACTATCAACAGAACAAGCGAACATACCCATGGCGGAAATGGCAAAAACATTGAAAGAAACAACCCTGCTCCCACAAACGCGTATGCCAACATCCCAATCGTAAAGATTATAGTTGCTACTACAGAGGCCATCTTAGCGAAATTACCGCCAAATCCCTCACCGAACCGGAAGGTCATCCACTCTGCACCTGTCATGCAGCCGGAACGACGGTGCCATTTGCCCAGCCACAATAATATAAATATCAATACAAGTCCCGCGCCGCCGCGAAACTCAACAAACAAACCTCGAGGCCCAAGCATAAACAGGAATGAGGTAATTATCATCGTTCCTGTCATATCAACCCACGATGCCATGCCGGATATTCCAAGCAGCCACCACGGTATACGCCTGCCGCCAAGAAAATAGTCGCTCAAACTCGCTGATGCACGCTTCTTGAGATAACGCCCTATACATATTAGCGTCAAAAAATACGTCGCTATTATAGCACAATCCAGAAAATTCAAATATTTCATAAAAACTTTGCCTTCCTTACTGCTGCCATATTTATTTTTTCAATAAACTGTCTGGCCTGTGCAAACTCTGCACCTGCCATATTCTCTTATATGAGTGCCTTTGCTCAGAGAGGCATGCTCAAATTAAATCATTACCGGCCGCCATCCCGGTTTCTGGTGACAGGGCATTCTGGCAGAACCGCACCGAATTATTCGGGCAGCTTGCCTGTCATGCACAATTCTTTCAAATAGTTATAGGTATAATTTCGGCTGCCGTCGCCGCGAATCAGCCAAAACCCGCGGAATTCAGCATTATTCCATGAGGGCGAATTCTTAAACTCAGTGTATGGAACACGGTACGGTGTTTTAGGTTCATTGCAGTAAAGTTGCCAGTGAACAATATAAGGGCAGCCCCATTCCAATCCGGTTTTTATCACATTTTCCGTTAATTTTTTTACATCGTCCTGCGAAAATTCATTTTCTGGAATTCCGTACTCTGCGATAAATACGTTCTTTTCACCAAAATATTTACTTTTTACGGCATTTTTCGCAATGTAATCTAAGGTGTCCTTAAGGTCTTTTTTGTCCCTCACACCGCCATAAACGGTTGAATCATACGCTGAATACCCCACGATATCCAAATTAACAAATGGCAAAACTTTATTGACTATATTATCCTGACCCTGCTTCATAGACTTCATAACATTGACCACTTCAGCAGAATGAAAAACCTTGACGCCTTTCATCCCAATTTCAAGACGAGCCTTCTCGACACCGGCCTGTCGCGCATTGAGCCATTTTATTGTATAGCCAAAACGCTCCGGCTGAGTCTCGCAGTTTGGGTCGGCTTTATCTTTAATATGCCAATCCAGCTCAGAGCTGCAGAAAATAAAAGTCTTGCCGGTGTTTTTATATTCGGTCAAAAAATATTTCGCCAGCTCATAAGTCTGCCGCATATCCTCAGCGGCATGCTCATCGGTAATGCCCTTGGCAAAATAGTAACTCGGCACACCCATCGACTGATGGTAAATTAGGAATGTAGAAAAAGGTTTATCAAAGAATGTCTTCCAATAGGGAACTTTTGCGCCTTCGACAAGGCTGCTCACTTTAGGCCATTGCGAGTTATAAGGATACATTATGTCTGGAGTCTCTTCTGCATTGTAGAACCATACCTTTATTACTCTTGAACCGAGTCCTAAAATTTCGTCAGCCCCTTCATTGAGAAAATCTTCCTTTGTAAAATAATATCTTCCTATAACATGTGACACCCCTATGACATCCCTGAGATTTCTTTCCTGCGACGTATTGTTCATTTTTTGACATCCTGCAAAAACAATAACCGTCGTTAGGATAAAAACCAACTTTAGAGATTTTTCCAACATTGCTATACCGCTCTCAATCGAGAATTTCCATAATTTTCAATCAGAAAACACCTTGTGCCCGGCGAATAGCGTATATGAAAGATTATAAGTTGTCAAAAGAAAAAATAGCCGATAATCTGGGGATAACCTATTAATACGGGGACATCTGATTTGGCCACTTTCTGCGATACCTGGCCAGCCCGTAAGCGCCGTAAAAACCGTGTGTTTTTTTACTCATTTCAGGGATAGATTCCTCTTGTCTGGAGTAAAACCTGTTATTTTTTCAATCTCTGTTTTATATTGCGGGAAATGCTTAACGGCGCCATCTTTTTACCGGCGGCATAAATGCTTCTTTTCAGGCCAAATTCAATTGCTTTTAGGCGAATTGAACTGGGATTTGTGCCAATTCTCTTTGCGACTTGGGGATTTGTTTCAAAAGGAAAATATTTCTTCAGGATGGCTATATTCTTAGCTGTCCATATCGGCGGCTTTCTTAGCCCAATATGCTTTGCTTTGGCCTTGACAGATTGAACGCTGCGCCCAAGTTTTGCTGCAATAGCTTTCTTTGAGAGTTTCCCGTGCCAATGCTCAAGCTGCTTCAGTTCCTGATTTGTCCAAAACTTCTCCTGGGTATGGTGTTTGTTTGGGCAGTTTCTTGTGAAGTGTTTTTTCCATGCCCTGCGCTGGATAGCATTAAATGTCTTGCCGAGTTTTTCTGCAATTTTTTCTATCGGCCACTTGGCAATATGCTCTTCTATAAATGTGTCCTCTTCAATAGTCCATGAGTTTTTTCTTGGAGCGTTGCTTGTAAGCTTCAGCCTTCTTCCCATTACTTCGACCGCTTTTTTTGTTCGACCAAGTTTTTTGGCAATATAATCTTTGCTTTTTTCAGGATACAGCTTTTTTAGGATGTCAATTTCACTGTCAGACCATCTATTAACGCCAGATCCTGTTTTTCGTACCAATCCCTGCTCTTTAAACTCGCCAAATAATTTAAGTTTTCTTGTCTTTGCCTGTACTGCCTGCTTGGTTCGGTTGAGTTTTTTTGCAATGTCGCCGTTGCTTAAATTGAGATACATCCTTCGCAATTCTCCAATTTCATCTTTAGTCCATGGATTTTCATTTTGCGGAGGCTGTGGTACTCTATAACCGCCGGCCCAGTCCTTTTTAATGCCTAATTTCTTGGCCTTGCTCAAGACGCTTGCTGTCGTTCTGCCCAAAATCTTTGCGATATCCTTGTTATGGGTCATGGGGTATAACTGCTTCAATCGGCGAATTTCTGCTTTGGTATAGAGTTTAAATTCAGGACCGTTTTTCATGCTCTTTACTCCAAAAAAGTTGACGTTGAAAACAATATAATAAATTGTGATACTTTCAACAATGATTTTATGGACAATTAAAAGTTAATTGGGAAACGCCAGACTACGAAATATAAGAACTGCCATTTTTATGGCAATACATTTATGGGGGAAAATTTTTCAGTTTAATTTTTTTGGATTTTTAATTTAAGTGGTAATAGGTATGGATTGTGGTGTTTTGGGGAATTGTGAGGGGAATATTTTTTCTTGACATCTGATTCCTCTTTGGTGTAGGGACTGTCAAGAATCTTTCGCACTTTTTTTCATAGTTCTTTCAATGGTCATGGTTGTCTCTTGCCTGCCACCCCATGGGGTGGATTTTTTTATCGGTCTATCCGGCAACCCCTAACAAATT
>Ga0172379_10001938_pt1 | contig 38594 bp, 24 predicted proteins | sample GrowelOW334metaG_FD_119756 | JGI IMG/M metagenome (GOLD analysis project Ga0172379, IMG submission 119756) | Groundwater microbial communities from an aquifer near a municipal landfill in Southern Ontario, Canada - Groundwater well OW334 metaG | ecosystem: Environmental > Aquatic > Deep... | reverse complement strand
ATCTGCGGCTCGAACCTCTCCCTCACCAACCGACAAATTACATTCTCCCCCCTAAAACCGTACGTTTTACTGCGTGAAGCCCAAGAAAAATTCGTCGGAAGTGTGGCATATGTGATTAGTGAGCGGGTAAGGGGAGTCGAACCCCTGTCACGAGTTTGGAAAACTCGGATAATAGCCGTTATATGATACCCGCGCCTCTACGTTACGCCTCAGGAGCGTAAACGTATTAAATACTTGATAAGTATAGGAAATTTTTGAGCTAAAGTCAACCGCTGTTACCTTTGTGTTTGAACAGTCGTAGTATATACTAGAGAAGTATAACTTGGTTCTGCCTGCTGGTAGGCAGGTTCACTTTCCGCTATGGATATATCCCAACAATTGGCTCTGGTCGCTGATTTTAAAGCCGGTAACAAAGAAGCCTACGGCCTGCTTTATGATGAGTACATCAAGCCGATTTACAAGTTTATTTACTACAAAACGCATCATAAAGAAACGGCCGAAGATATCACGAGCCAGGTTTTTATGAAAGCATACAACGCTATCCACAGTTTCAATGAAACCAAAGGTACTTTTTCGGCCTGGCTATATCAAATTGCGCGTAATACGATTATTGATCACTATCGCGCGGTGAAGCCGACCCAAAACATCGATGATGTCTGGAATCTAAGCAGCTCCGAAAATGTCGCTCGCGATGTTGAGACGCGACTGGAGCTTGAGAAAGTGCAAAATTATCTGCGGGTGTTACCGAGTGAACAGCGCGACATCATTATTATGCGGGTGTGGCAAGAAATGTCTTATTCAGAGATTGCCACCGTACTTGGTACCAGCGAAGCGGGCTGTAAAATGCAATTTTCTCGTAGTATTAAAAAATTACGTGAGACCATGCCAATGGAATTGTTGTTACTTCTTCTATTACCAAATTTAATCAACCGCCTACTCTAATTATATGAACTCAAATATTGAAAAAATTTTAGCGGACGTATATTTGTTTGAACCTGAACTCAAAACACGCGAAACGGCGCTGGTTGTTTTGATTGAAGAATTGCTCCACTCTAAACCTGATACTAAATTTGATGAAACTTTCGCGCATGAACTTCGCAAGCGTATTTTGGCACAGCCGATACCAATCAATAATATTCGCCGTTGGCCATTTTCTTTAAAACAAAATCCTTTTGCGGTTGGCGGTTTCGCAACCGCTTTGGTTTTGCTGTTGGTGGTAGTAATGATAAAACAAAATAATTTTTCGATGTTCAATCGGACTAGTAGCAACGTTGGGCAAATTACTCATCTGGCGAACAACGCCTTTGGTTCGCTCAGTGCCGGTCAGCCGGTGGCGACACTTGATAAAACAGCTTCGGTGGTCACTCCGAGCGCCAACACTATGATTGGACTTGGCGGTGGCAGTCCGGAAGGAGCCACCCAAACATTGAGCGCCCCCGTTGCCTATGGTATGGGTGGTGGCGTGACGGGAAAAATGATTAGGCCGTATCCATATATTCGTTATACCTATGTTTATAAAGGAGAACCGCTGAATTTGACTGACAGTATGAGTGATGTGTATATGCGCGCGCCAGTGGTGGTGGATACGGGTGGATTATTGGCTTCGTTAAATCCTTTCGCGGTAAATGGTCTTGATGTCAGTTCATTTGTGGGCAGTAATGTGACCAGTTTTGAAGTCACGCAAAATACCACTGATGGTTATATTGTGAACGTTAACATTGGTCAAGGCACGGCGAGTATTAATCAGAATTGGCAAATGTGGCAACAGCCAAACTGCATCAACGGTATTTGTGAACCGCCAACACCACTAAAAGAAAGTGATATTCCCAATGACAGTGAGGTGATTGGTATCGCGAATGATTTTTTGCAAGCGCATCATATTAATACGACAAATTTTGCGACGCCGGAAATAAACAATACTTGGCGCGTACCGATGATGAAAGGGGAGACCAGTCTTGTTGCTTACATTCCTGATGTGATGACCATACTTTATCCACAAAAGGTGAATGGAGCGGTGCTCTACGATATGAATGGCAATAAAATTGGCATGAGCGTATCAATGGATATTCGTCGCCGTAAAGTTACGGGAGTTTGGAATATTACTGATTATCATTATCAATCTTCGGCTTATGCCGTGGAAACCGATGCCAAAAAAATAATTGCCATTGCGGAGCGTGGTGGTATTTATGGTAGCGCGCCGTATTATTATGGCGAGGCGGGAAAAAATCAAACAATAACATTGGATACGCCCACGCGCGTTCTCGTCACTACTTGGCAGAATACCAATAATGAATCAAAAGAAATTATTGTCCCGGCGCTTTTCTTTCCGGTTATCGATAGCGCCAATAACTTACCGGACTATTTTACCAAAGGCGTAGTAGTCCCGCTTATTCAAGAAGTTTTAAAACAAGACGCGGACGTGCCGGTTGCTGTTCCGTTCGATACCACCGCGCCGGCCGTGAGAATGTTAAAATAATTCAAAAAAACAGTCATGAAAATTGGCTGTTTTTTTATTGGACAAAATAGCGTTTTTAGCGTATAGTTAGCAATAGATTAAAAGAAAATGAAAACGAATTATTTATGATTGAAGCCAAGAATTTAGTAAAAAAATTTGGTGATTTTACCGCGGTGGACAACATTAATTTTAAAGTTGAGAAAGGTGAATTTGCGGCTTTTTTGGGACCAAATGGCGCCGGAAAAACCACTTCGATTAAAATGTTCACGACATTACTTCATCCTACTAGCGGCACGCTTACGATTAATGGTATCAATCCGGCAGTTGACCCTTTTGGCGTTCGCCGATCTTTTGGGATTGTTTTTCAGGATCCCAGTCTTGATGACGAGCTTACCGCCTATGAAAATATTGAACTCCACGCCGTACTCTATGGTGTGTCAAAAAATGATCGGGCAGAAAAAATTAAAATGCTGCTCAACTTTGTCGAACTATACGACCGCAAAGATAATTTGGTAAAAACATTTTCCGGTGGCATGAAACGCCGTCTAGAAATCGCCCGGGCGCTTGTCCATGAGCCAACCATTCTTTTTCTCGATGAACCCACCGCGGGGCTTGATCCGCAAACCCGCAATCACATGTGGAGCTATATCGAAAAATTAAATCAAGAACGACAAATGACGGTACTTTTTACTACGCACTACATGGAAGAAGCGGAAAAATTCGCTCGTCGCGTGCTCGTTATGGACCAAGGCAAAATTGTTGAAGATGGTTCACCAAAGGAACTAATGGAACGCGCTCAGGTACCATCGCTCGAAGAAGCTTTTCTTAAATTTACTGGCCACGGTATTCGCGAAGAAACCGCCTCAGCTGTCGACCAGCTCCGCCAACACCGCAAGGCATGGGGTGCTAAACGTTAATCATACAATAATATGGATGCAATTTATATTCTCTGGCTTCGCCAAATAAAACGTTACTTGCGTTCACCAGCGCGCATTCTTGGTTCGCTCGGTCAGCCGATACTTTTTCTGCTTGCCCTGGGCTATGGGTTTGGCGCAGTGTACGCTAAGGCGGGTGGAGGTAATTATCTCCAATTCATTGCACCAGGCGTCATTTGCATGAGTATTCTTTTTACCGCCGTATTTAGCGGTATTGAAATGATTTGGGATCGACAGTTTGGATTTTTAAAGGAAACTTTTGTCGCGCCGGTACCACGTCTTCATATTGTCTTTGGTCGGGTGCTCGGTGGTGCCACAGTGGCGACATTGCAGGGTGTAATTGTGTTATTACTGACGTTTTTATTTGGTTTTCGTCCCGAGCATCTTTGGCTCTTACCACTCGCGCTTGTCGTGATGCTTATTATTGCATTATTATTTTCCGCTTTCGGCACGGCCATTGCCAGTGTATTGGAGGACATGCAAGGGTTTCAACTTATCATGAATTTTATGGTCATGCCAACGTTCTTTTTCTCCGGCGCTTTATTTCCCCTCGCCGGTTTGCCCCCCTTATTGAGTCTGGTCGCCAAGCTTGATCCACTCACTTATGGCGTGGATGCGCTTCGTGGGCTACTTATTAGTTCCAATCATTTCCCACTGACCACCAGTATTGGTATTTTGACTGGGGTGATGTTATTTTTTCTTCTATTATCAAGTTTTCTTTTTTCCCGTATCGAGTTGTAAAAAATATATAGTACCCCCCCCGATGTACATCGGGGGGTTTTTGTTTTAAAATCAATCGTAAAATGCTATAATGACACTACTTTCTTAACGTAGTTATGCTACCGGGACCATATATCGGTTTATCACACAAACAAGCTAAGGATGCCTTGGCGAAGTTTGGTTTGAATCATCTGGTAAGCAAGAAAAAATATTCACCCCTTCGTCAGTTACTTGTTCATTTTAAAAATCCCCTTGTTCTGATTCTGCTTATCGCGGCGGCGCTCTCCGTCGGTTTTGGTGAAATGCGTAGCGCTACTTTGATTTTTATCATCATACTTTTGAGCACCCTGCTCAATTTTTATCAAGAACAAAAATCCAATCATGCCGCGGAAAAACTGTCGGAAAAATTATCACTTACGGCGCGGGTCATTCGTGATGGCGCAAAAATAGAATTAAAAACGGAACTCATCGTGCCCGGTGATATCATTTTTCTTTCCGCTGGCGATATTGTACCGGCCGATGGTTGGCTTCATGAAGCCGATGATTTATTTCTGAACGAAGCCATGCTGACCGGTGAAAGTTATCCGCTCGAAAAGTCACCCGGTGAACCAAAAACTTCCCCGGAGCACATGCTTTATGCCGGTACGAACGTTATTTCCGGTCTTGGCTACATGGAAGTGACCACCACCGGTCGGTCTACCGCTTTTGGAAAATTGGCGGAAGCCACCGAAGCGCCACAAATCCAAAATGCTTTTGAAAAGGGAATCAACGCCTTTGGTTTTTTTATCATCAAAACTACGGTTTTTGTTGTTTTACTGGTGTTCGTTATTATTGTTTCAAAGCCACTTTTGGCGACCGGCACATTGCACCGTCGTGAACTGATTGAATCTTTGTTGTTTGCCCTGGCCATCACCGTTGGTCTTACTCCTGAGCTTCTGCCAATGATCATGAGCCTGAATATGGCCAAGGGTTCGCTTCGGATGGCGAAGAAAGGCGTCATTGTGAAACGGCTTAACGCGATTCCGGATTTTGGGAGTATTGATATTCTTTGCACGGATAAAACCGGTACTTTAACCGAAAATACTATCACTCTGGTTAAATACCTTGATACGAATGGCGTCCAATCCGACAATGTTCTGCAGATAGCGTATATCAACAGCGCCCTGCAAACCGGCCTCAAAAACCCGCTCGATAGTGCTATTCTAAATTTTCGCCACCTTAGTCTGGAGTCTTATCGCAAAGTTGATGAGATACCGTATGATTTTGAGCGCAAACGTCTTTCCATTATCGCCCATAAAGGTGGCGACTATGAACTGGTTACCAAAGGTCAGCCCGAAGAGATATTAAAAATCACTTCGTACTATCTTGATGAAGGCATTCACAAAAAAATCGACGATGCTTTTCGAGAAAAGTTTCAAGCGCTTTATCAGAGTTTGAGTAAAGATGGATTTAAAACCTTGGCCGTGGCGACAAAAAAATTATCCGATAAAAAAAGAACCTACACCAAAGAAGATGAAAGCGATTTAATACTGGTCGGCCTCGTGGGGTTTCTTGACCCGCCCAAGCACTCGGCCGGAAAAACCATTCAAGAATTAAAACATTATGGCGTGGATGTAAAAATTATTACCGGCGATAATGAATGGGTGACAAAAAAGATTTGCTTGGAACTGCGCATTCCCATTCGCGGTATTATGATCGGCGATACGGTAGACCGACTCGACCAGGCGGCACTCGCGCGTCAGGCCGAACAAGTCACAATTTTTGCTCGTTTTAATCCCGAACAAAAACGCAAGGTTATCACGGCTTTACGCTCACGCGGTCACGTCGTCGGTTATCTGGGTGATGGCATCAATGACGCGCCATCGCTCAAAGCGGCGGATATTGGTATTTCCGTCAGCAATGCAGTGGATGTGGCCAAAGAGACAGCCGATATTATTTTGAGTAATAAAAGTTTGCACGAACTTACGGAGGGCATTATTGAAGGGCGAAAAACTTTCGGTAATACGCTAAAATATTTAATGATGGGACTATCATCAAATTTTGGTAACATGTTTAGTCTCATTGGCGCCGCGCTATTCTTACCATTTTTACCAATTTTACCATTTCAGGTATTACTCAATAACATGCTTTATGACTTATCGCAAACCACGATTCCTTCCGATCATGTTGATGCGGAGTATATTGAACGACCAAAAAAATGGGACCTCGGATTTATGCGTCGGTTTATGGTGGTATTCGGATTAGTTAGTTCAATATTTGATCTGACTACTTTTTATGTACTGTACCACTACTTTAATTTACCCGCGCGCTCTTTTCAGACCGGGTGGTTTATCGAGTCGCTCGCTACTCAGACGCTCGTGATTTATCTTATTCGTACTCGTCGTTCTTTTTTTACCTCCCGACCAAGCTGGTATCTGATATTCACCACCCTTAGCGTAGTCGCGACCGGATTTATTTTACCTTTTACATTTTTTGGTGATTACTTTAGTTTTGTGGTATTACCGCGTCCGGTAATTTTTGCCATCATTGGTTTGGTACTTACATATCTGGTAGTGGTCGAGTTGGTGAAGTATATGTTTTATCGTGATATTGATAAACCGAAGGATATTGTTCGTGCGTAATAGTATTAAAAAGTGTTGACAATACCACTAAAAAGAGTATAATAGGGCTTCAATGCGTTACGCCCTATAAATTTATAAAGTTTATCCGTTTGTGCAAGAGTGAGCTTGCACGGCGTAGCGTAGCGAAGACGTGCGGTAGTAGTTCAGTTGGTAGAACGTCTCCTTGCCAAGGAGAAGGTCGCCGGTTCGAATCCGGTCTGCCGCTCTCGAAAGTCAAAAGTCCAAAAGTCTATAATGTCCATAAAGTCAGAACGGAGGACTTTAAGGACTTTAAGGACTTTAAGGACTTTAAGGACTTTTTTTATATAGCGGGGTAGAGCAGCCTGATAGCTCGCAGCGCTCATAACGCTGAGGTCGTGGGTTTAAATCCCACCCCCGCAACAAAATAAAAAACCTACCTTTTTAAAAGTAGGTTTTTTTGTCTTTACATTATTTACTCAGAAAATATTTTTCTGAACAAATTGATGTGGCCGAGAGGGGCGACGATGTTACTCGTCGCGACCCTCTGGCCGTGTGTTTCTCCTCGGGCAGATTACTCATACCCGTGAAATATGTTATTGGTTGGTTGTTTGCACGACTGGAATCATCGTTCCCTCTCTCGTGAAATTGTATCTCACGCTTGAGGGAGACTCGATGGGTCCATCGTGGAGTTGCTTGACGATGACTCCCAGGCTCGGCCTACCGTTCATTGGCAGGCCGCAGACCGTTTGGGTGTAATCACCATCTCCCTTCGGCGCGTAGCCAAGGTCGTACCCGATAACGCAGTAAGTCGCGTCTCCGAGCTTGGCAACGGTAAGTTCCCAGCAGTCGCCGGAAACCGCCCCTCCGATGTCTTTGATGGTGGTCGTGAGGTATCGGTAAGCCCCACCATCGATGGAGAAGATCGGAGCACCTCCATTCACGCCGCTGAAGTCAACGCTCCCATTGCTCACACAGGCCGTGTTGGCTGTGTAGTTGTTCGACGTCTGGTCGCTGTACTTCAGTCCGTTGGTGGTTGTGTTCCCGGTATGAACACAGATATCGGTGTACTTCGGACCGGGAATGCCAATCTGGGCGGTGCCGTAGTTGACCACCTTGAACCGCCCAGTTGGCGTGCCAGCCCCGACGTACTGGGTTTGGCTGCTACCAGGTGAAGGTGCCTCGGCGGTAATCGTCACGTTGAACGGAACGATCGTCGTGAGGCCGGCAGCTTCGGGTGCGCCGATGGCGTCGACAAACACCCCGCTCATGGCGCCCTTGGCCTTCATGGTCATCTTGGCCTTGAAGTTGTCTCCAAGGACGACCTGGCCACCCTGTCCAACGTTCGCTTTCACGAAGATGGTAGGAGTGGTGCCTCGTTCGATGCGCGCCAACAACAGGTTGTCGACGGCCGTCCACGTCGTCGCGAGGCAGGTCTTGTCGCCAATGGTTTTGAGTCCCATTTGTTCGGTCGTCGCGAATGGCACGAGCGAACTGTCCAGAAAGAGTTCAACGTGCCCGAGGTTGTTCACATTGTGCATTGAACCGCACACCTCGAGGGTCGCCTCAATCGGCTTCATGTCTTCGTTCCCCGCAACCATTTTGACTGCGAGGATGGGCAGACCAGTAGTGCCGACGTTGGCGGTCTGGTCTGTCGCTGGGCTAGCATTGCTGCCAGAAACCAACGAGAGTCGAAGCGTTCCCGCGCTGCTGAGCGTCATCGGTTGCCCAGCACCAATCCCAAGCGTTGGGATGATGCTGTTGCCAGTATCGGCGCCCACAGCCACGACATCGCTCGCGAGAGTGATGGCGTAGGTGAGCGTCTCGACGCCGGAGATGCCGCTGAGTGCGAGCACGTCACCTTTCAAGGTCAGGGTCACCGAGCCGGACTTCGGCACGATGATCGGAACTGTGAAGTTGAACGTGTTCGCCGCCGCGCCGATGGCCGTACTGGCCGTGGTGGTGAATTGGTTGCCGTTGCTGTCGTACATGGTGAGGTTGCCAATGTCGCTTTCGCGAGTACTGGCGCCTCCCGTGGTGACGCGAACGGTGAGCCGAGGGATTTTCGGGTTCTCGGTGGAACCCACGACGCCCGCGTTCAGTTCGAACGAAGCAAGCGTGGCTCCGGTAGTGCCGAGAACGAGTGTCTGCGCGACCGGGTTCGCGAGCGTCGTAACCCGGAGCGCTCCGACTGTTGGAAGCGGTGATACTGGGCACGGCTTGGTCGTGAAGGTGTCGATTACCCTCGCAGACTTGTTGCCGGCATAGTCCTGTCCCCACACCGAGATATAGTACGCGGTGTTGCACGTGAGTCCATCCAGGCTGGGGGTACGAGGAAAGCCTTTGGCGATAAAGCCGTAGCCTTCCAGTGAGAAGCTCACGAAATCAGTGACGTACCAATAAGCGGTAGCGTCCTTGTTGAGGGCATTGATGCTCGCTCTGGCCGAAGTAGCCGTGGTGAAGTCATTGAGGATCTCCAGGGTCATCTCCGGCGGAGTCGGGCAGGGATCCATCGTGACCAAAGCGTACTCTGTCATCGCCTTGTTTCCCGCCCTGTCCTGTGCTTGCGCAAAAAAGAGTGGCGCGGTCCCGCAGGTGATAGACGTGATGCTCTCGACGTACTGCTGCTTGCCTGCGACTTCCATTGTCCACGGTGGCGAGAAGCCGACGATGCCGTAAGTCACGGTTGCATCTTCATCGACTTCGATCACCAGTTTGGTTGTCGTGGCCGTGGTGTCGAAGCTCAACAGACTGATCTCCGGTGGAGTAGAGTCGATCGTGCAGTCTGTCGGCTTGAAGCCGACGTCGTAGATCGGCGAGATTTGTCCATCCCGATCATTACCAATCGCCGAGAGCAGGTACGGATGCCCGCACTTGAGGCTGTCGAAGAAGGGGAAGATTTCCCCGTTCGGCACGACCGTGTAGTTTTGAGTGACGGTCGTGTTGCTGATGAGATCGAAAATCGACACGGCGACCTGCATCTCCTCGTTCGCGTTCCTCACCGAGGCACGGATCGAGGTCTGCGTGGTGTAGTTCTCGAGCAGCTCGAACGTAAACTCGGGCTTGATGGTCGGTCCTGCGTCGACAGACGGCCCAGCGTCAGCGGTGTTGTCCGAGTCGTTGGTGCCACCATCGGTGGTATAGTACTGGTTGTAGGTGTAGTCCACGTCGCCACAGGCGGCGAGGAACAAGACGGACAGCACGGAAGCGATGCGCTTCATTGTGTGACCCCTTTCTTGGGGGTACTACGGGTTGTATTACTGTTACGAATTGTCAATGAACCGGTGATTAAACCACCGGCGCTCCCCGAACAATTCAGGGAACACAGGGTAGTTTTATCGCTATTTTGGCTATTTTATTCACTTTTTTGCTGTTTTAGCAACGAAAAAGTATACCACGATTTTGCACTTTTGTCAAGGGGTAAACGAACAAAAAAACCTCGCTTTTGGCGAGGTTTAAGGGTTTTTTATTACTTCTGTTCCAATTCATTATGGTAATAATCCTCGTAAATTTCCCAGAATGATTGGAATAATGCCGCAATAATTGGCCCAATGACAAAGCCAGAAATACCAAAGAGGAGGATACCACCAAGAGTAGAAAATAGGACAATTACGGGGTGCATTTTCAAGTCTTTACCTACCAAAATTGGGCGAAGCACATTATCGATGGTGGATATAAGGACAGTACCGACGACGAGAATAACAATACCTTGCCAGATGTGGCCGGCATAAAGCATAAAAAGGCCAGCCGGTAGCCAAACTATAAAAGTGCCCGTGACGGGAATAACCGCGAAAGCCGCCATAATAATACCCCAGATGAGCGGGCTAGGTACGCCCGTGATGGCAAATAAAATACCCCCCAAGATTCCTTGAATGGCGCTCACGGCAATGGTTCCTTTGATTGAGGCATTGGTAGCGGATTTAAATTTTTTGTAGAGAAGGTGCTCGTAACGGTCGCCAATCGGAAAAAGGTAAGTCGCCTTATTGAGCAAACTTTCGCCATCGCGGATAAAGTAAAATAAAGTGTAAAGCATGAGGATAAATAACCCAATAAATTCGAGCGAATTTTGGGTGAAGGCTTTAGCGGTTTCGTAAATGAAAGTAACAGCGTTGCGACTGAAGTCGTCCAGGCGTTGGGATATCACCGCGTCATTAATATTAAAACGCGTGACATAGCGATTGGTATGCAAAAAGTTATTTATACTCGCGAGAGTTTCGCTAATTTGACCTTGATGATTATTGAGTGCAGTATAGCCGTCGATGGCTTCGCCGACGACCAATGTTCCGATCGTACTTAGTGGCACGAGAATAATAATGGTTGCCAACGCGAGCGTGGCGATAGCGCTTAAGTTTTCACTTTTTAAACGTTTGTTGATACGCTGGTACAGTGGATGAAAAATAGTAGCGAGTACGGCCGCCCAAAAAATAGTATAAAGGAACGGCTTAACCGTGTAAAAAAACATTACACTCACTAAGCCCAAGATTAATATAAAAAGGTATCCGCGGATCTTATTAAAATCCATATAAATAAATCAATTTACTATAAAGCTATAATATCAAACTTTTACATCTTCAGCAATATGCGACAGATTGAGAATTTCGCGCAGAGTGTCTTTTCTAACAATCTTCAACCCTAGTGCCAAGCTGGTATAAGTGATAAGACCAAGTAATATTGACGGTATCAGAGCGAGTGGTTGGAGATATTGCACCAACATTCCCATGAGCATGCTCGCGATAGTAATTTTAAGTACAGTAATTAATTTTGGAACGATTTTTGAATAATGAATGCAAAGCACAGTAAGCCAAAAACCAGCGTACAACTCGGAAAAAATAGTGACAGCAACGGCGCCCAACCAGCCATATTTGGGAATAAAAATAAAATATCCGATTAAACTCAACAAAGCATCAGAAACATATACGTACAACGCTTGTCTTTGTTTGTTGATGGCAAGGATGACGTGCCCAAAAATCATTCCAAAACAAGTACCAAAGATTGATAGACTGAGATATTTGAGCATAATACCGGCGCCACCGAAAGCCGGGCCGGCGATGAATCGCATGATAGGTTCGGCCAGCACAAAAATACCGACAATCATCGGGAAAAGTAGAAGAGCCAAAAGATCGAACCCAAGTTGGTAACGTTTTTTAAATTCATCAACCAACTTCATTGACCAGGCGTAGGTGATGAGAGGCATGAGTATCCCCATGACAATCGCTTCCAGCTGAGTGACGATATCGAGCACGCGATAGGCGGCGCCGTAAAGCCCGACTTCCGATTGCGAGCGATAAAGCGGTAAAATAACCCGATCCGCTTGAAGATAGAGGGTATTAAAAATAACGGCGAGCGCGGTTGGCCAGATTTTAATAAATAACGCGCGCGAAATTGTTTTATCAAAATTAAAACGGATAGCGCGGAGTGGCCACCAAAGGTAGATAGTGGTCGCGAACGATGCGATAGTGACGATCATGGTAATTGGTAAGAAACCTTGTTGTTGATTGACGAGTAGCCAGATACCGATGACGAGAATAATACGACCGACAATTTCACTGATACTAACGACAAAAAGCTGAAGCTTAGTACGGTAGTAACCAATGAATACTTGGTTGAGGGCGGTGCAAAAAAATGATAGTGACAAGATTGCCACGCCAATTTTAATTTCGCGTCCATATGGGAAAAATAAAATGACTAGTGGCGCGATGAGATAAAATAAAAGAGCGCTAAAAAAGCGCCAAGTAAAAGTGGTATTAAGAAGTTTGGTTTTATCAAACTCCGGCTCGGCGAGCATGTTGGAAATCGTGACCGTAAAACCAAAATCAATCAAAATGCCGATGAATTGTAGGTAGCTGGTGGCGGTAACATACCAACCGAATTTTTCCGCGCCCAAATGACGCGTCATGAGCGCGACAGCGATGAGCCCGAGAAAGGTACTTATTACTTTGCCGACGATTTGAATGGTGGTATTGTGGGCGATTTGACGTTTGAGAGACATAGGACGGGACGGGGATTAGGGGGTAGGTTGAGTAGAATTGAGGGAGTGAAATTTACGGTCTTCTTCGGCCAAATCCAGAATTATCTGGCGCAAACCTTCGGGGTCTGGTACATTATAAATCATAAACTTTTCTTGCGTGCCGGCTGTTTGAATCAGTAAATCTCCGTATTTGAAGAGAGCAGGGAAAAAGCCATCAATTTTTGAAGTGATATCTTGTATTTTGTACAAATCCACTTCGGAGATGGAGCGAGCAAACATGCCAATTTGGTTGATGTGAAGCAGGCGATCGTTGGTAATGATGAGGAGATCGAGATAAAAATTGACAAAGTAGGTGTAGAAAAAAAGCCCCACGGAAAGAAAATAAATACTGGCAAATAATATTGTGAGTGGTAAAGTGATTGAATTGGTAAGTAGAGAAGGGAAAATTTTTGAAAAAAGAAAATAGGCACCAAACGGCGCGGCGAGGAGTAAAATAAAACCAAAAATCGCCGGCAAAAGAGTAATCAGGTCGCGGCGCACTTTGTAGACAATGTGCTCGTAGGATTTTTGGTGAATGTAAGTACTGAGTAGCACAGAATTTAAATACCAAAATTAGGATTACCGGTAAATAAGTTGGCAAAATTGATAATTATTGGCGTTTGCCAATCGACGGGTAGTAGTTGCTGTGCAGTCCAAAATATAATCAGCACGGTATAAGAAAGAAATAGTATCGTGATGACGGTGCTGACAAAAGTGATATTACCCATGTGCACCAGATGGTAGATGTTGATGGTAATAAAAAATACTAAAAATAATAGGAAAAGTAAATAAATAAACAGAAAAATATAGAGGGGAAAAGTAATCATAGAAGTAAGCTTAGTATACAAAATAAAGTCTTTTTCAGCAAGGCGCTATGGAACATTATTTAACTATCGAAAATAAAAAAATCACCTGTGTGTTTCGTAAACTGAAGCGCAGTCGTCGGATTCGGCTCACCGTGCAACGAAATGGACGCGTGCTTGTCACTTTGCCCCGCCTGGTACCAATCATGGTGGCAAAACAATTTTTACTTAGCCACAAAGATTGGATCGCCGTGCAATTAGCGCGCCTTCACGCGGTCGCACAAACAAAATGGCCATCGTATCATCAGGTAAAAGCGCGCGCTAAATCAGCCATAGCCGCTCGGGTCAAGCATTTTAATATTACTTACGGTTTTATTTATCAAAAAATTACTATCAAACAACAAACTTCCCGGTGGGGAAGTTGTTCGAGTAAGGGGAATTTAAATTTTAATTATCGTTTATTATTTCTTGATTCGACTTTGCTTGATTATGTTGTAGTGCACGAACTTTGTCATCTGGAGCAACATAACCATTCACGCCAATTTTGGCAGTTGGTTAGCCGAGCGATGCCAAATTTTCAGGCGTGTCGGCGGGCGCTACGAGCGGTGTATATTTGATAAAATGAGCGGAGATGAATAGTAGGAATGACGTAGTGGCCGAACCCATGCAATAGAGACAGATATTACGCAATATAAATAGTTGTAAAAAAACAAAATATACCGAAGCCAGGAGACCGGCCCAAGTAAACAGTTTGAGCAGTTTAACAAACTGTTCTTTTTTTATGTCGATATATAGAAGCGCTAGAACAAGTATCGTGAGGTAGTAAAAACTACCAAGAAGAGCGACGGGAACGGGTCCGATGGTGGCATAAACACTTGTGAGCACGGTACTACAACCATGGACGATCGAGCAGTTCGGAATGACATTACGAAAGTGCTCGATGCTAAGATAAGTCGCATCAAGGAAACCCGCTAAACTTAACAGAGCAATCAAAATAGCTAGTTTGCTATTTATTTTGGTTGAGGGCATTGACGAGAGCGGTTTCGAGATCGGCATAGGTTTGCAGTCCAATAACTTTGATATTATTAACAAAGAAATTAGGTGTCGAATCCACTCCTGATTTACTACCGCTCGTTACATCTTTTTGGATGCGGTCTTCGACAGAGTTGCTTTGAACATCAGTAACAAACTTATCTCGGTTGAGTTCAAGTTGGCTGGCGTATAGCGCGAAAGTATTAAGTGCCTCTCCTTTTGATAGAGTGCTCCACTCATTTTGTGTCGCAAACAGCTTGTCATGCATTTCCCAAAATTTATTTTGCATGGCTGCCGCTTCCGATGCACGCGCCGCAAGATTACCATTCAAATGTTGGGGGAGAGGAAAATGGCGGTAGACAAACAGTACTTGGTTACCATATTTCTTTTCCAGTGCTTGTATTGCTGGTTCAAATGCCGCGCAAGCCGGGCATTGGAAATCGCTGTATTCGACTAATGTTACTTTTGCCATTGTACTGCCTTTCACGTGGTCGGATCCGCTGACGGGATCAGATAGTGTTGAGCCAACATCACCGGTTGTGGGTGCGACTGCCATTTTGGCGAGCCCCCACACCATCAGGACGAGCGCGAGCGCGAGGCCGGTCCAAATCGCAATTCGTTTTGCTGTTTCGTGAGTCATACGATTTATTTTTGAAGATCATTTTTCATCTTTTCGAATTGTTCCGCGGTAATTTCGCCTTTAGCGTAGCGTTCTTTTAGAACGTCGAGTGGTTGTTTGCCGGACAAACCGCCATCACGAAAAGCGCGGACAGCCAGTATGATGAGACCAATGACAATAATCCAAAAAACTATCATCATAAAACCACCACCCATAAAACCAAAACCGGAGTTATAACCATAAGGTCCATAGTTCCACATCATATAGTAATAGTTAAGAATAAATTATTATTTTTTAAGTTCAGCGTCAATAATGGTTTTGAACGCTTCGTAAGGCTGGGCGCCGACTACAGATTGACCGTTGATAAAAGTGGTCGGCGTGCCATTGACGCCAAGTTTTTGTCCCGCTTGCAAATCCACTTGAACTTTACCGGCATATTTACCGCTGTCGAGGCAACTATTGAAAGTCGCGGTGTTTAGACCAATTTCTCCCGCCCATTCTTTGAGTGCCGGCAGGCTTAAGTTCTGTTGATTCTCATAATCTTTATCATGAAATTGCCAAAATTTACCTTGTTCAGCGGCGCACTCGGAAGCCTCGGCCGCTTTTTGCGCGAAAGGGTGAATACTCGACAGCGGGAAGTGCTTGTATTCGAAGCTAATTTTGTCGCCGTAATCTTTTATCACTTGTTTCAGAATCGGGTAAGCGCGCTCACAGAATGGGCATTGAAAATCGGAATATTCGACAATTTTAACTTTAGCATCTTTATTTCCTTGTAGATGTTGTTCCTCGGCCTTTACCGGTAGTAAGGCGAAGATGTTATTTTTGGCTAAAAATAAGACACCAATAAGCAAGCCGAATGCTAAAGGGGCGAGTAAACCACCGATAAAAAGTTGCTTGGACGAGTAGTTGGACATAACGAAATTTGTAATATTTAAATAGGTTATTTTAGTATAACAGAAAGATTTTAGTCTGACTAGCAAGTGGTATTTATTGACCGAACAAACAAAAAGCGGTATACTAAAGAAACTATGAAACCACAACGTATCATTAGTTCAATTCTTCTCGGCTGTATCGTAGCTATCAGCGCTTTCGCGCTTTTGTGTACCATGCCGATGTTAGTCAATCATAGTCATTGCAGTGGTCCGATGATAGCGATCAGTGAAGGAGCAATGTCGAGTGTTGGTTGTGTTGGTTTACATTATTCCACTTATCTTCAAACCTCATTAGCAATTTTCGAAAAACAAGTATGGGGATTATTTCTAGTCCTGATTTTTAGTACGTTCATTTCGGCGTTCTGGTTGCTACGATCAAGTGTCGTTGCTCAATTGCTGGAGCTCGGTGTTACAATGTCTGAACGATATAAAAGGTATTGGTATTTTTCGTTGCCGTTACATCGCATAAAAGAATTGCAATGGCTAATAGTCCTCGAAAGGGAAACAGTCGCTTTAGTAGTCTAGACAACCCATCCAAAAATGGATGGAGTTGTATTAGTGTTTGCTAAGCGATTTTTTATTTTAATAAATTATAATTGTCTCGTTCGAAACAGTTGTCATCTTGAACGAAGTGAAAGATCTCTGGCTCACAGAACGAGATAACCAATGTGCCAGAGATCCTTCGGGGTGAACCCCCTCAGGATGACAATGAAGAAAGCATAATATAAATGTAAAAATCATATGGAAAAAATAATTGTTCCTATTCGCGGTATGCACTGTACCTCGTGCGAAATACTTGTCGAAGACAATCTCAAAGAATTACCGGAAGTAAAATCCGTAAAAGTAAATTTTAAAGATGGTTTAGCAGAGGTGCGCTGTAGCGCGCGTCCCAGTGACCAAGCGATTGCGAAGGCTATCCAGGCCGCCGGATATACGGTTGGTCGGAAAGAAAAATTACCTTTCATCTCCAAAGATGTTGGGGACTATGTGGATCTCGCTATCGCCGCTTTTATCGTGCTTGGTTTATACGTCTTCGGAAATATTACTGGCTTATTCAATCTCGCTGTGCCAACTACCGGCACCAGCGCCTTCGTTCCGCTTTTGGTTGGTTTGGTTGCCGGTGTTTCTACCTGTATGGCGATGGTTGGTGGTCTGGTGCTAAGTTTTTCCGCGCGTCACGCCGAAAAACATCCCGAAGCAACATCAGCACAAAAGTTTCGGCCGCATTTATTTTTTAATGCCGGTCGTATTATTGGCTATACTTTATTCGGCGGTCTTATCGGACTGATCGGCAAAGCATTTACGCCGTCGCCAAATTTACTCGGTCTGCTCACAATCATCATTGGACTGGTGATGATTTTTTTTGGCTTAAAGCTTATCGAAATCTTCCCGGTTCTTCAAGATATAAATCTAACTTTGCCTAGTTCGGTGGCGCGCTTCTTCGGTATAAAAAAGGAAGTAAAAGAGTATAGTCATTCAGCCACGTTTATGGGTGGTATGGCTACTTTCTTTGTTCCTTGTGGTTTTACTCAAGCGATGCAGCTTTATGCTGTCTCAACCGGTAGTTTCTGGCAAGGCGCACTTACAATGGGTCTTTTTGCCTTAGGTACTGCCCCTGGTCTGCTTGGTATTGGCGGTCTTACATCATTCTTCAAAGGACAAAAAGCGCGTTATCTTTTTATGACAGCTGGTCTCGCTGTCATAATTTTCGGTTGGTTTAATATCGCCAACGGACGTCAATTACTTTCGTTTAAATCAGCAGAAAATAATAACCCAGTGGTAATTAACGGTGATACGCAAGTAGTAAAAATGGCGCAAAAAGGCAACGGTTATTTTCCTAATACTTTCACAATCGAAAAAGGAAAACCGGTGCAGTGGGTGATTGATTCTCAGTCGGCTTTCAGCTGTGCCAGTTCACTCGTTGTGCCAAGTCTTGGTATTAGTAAAAATCTGAAATCAGGAGAAAATATTATTACCTTTACACCGACAGAAACTGGTGAAATAAATTTCTCGTGTTCGATGGGGATGTACCGGGGGAAATTTATTGTCGTTGATAAAGGCGCCGGTACCAACGCGCCAACGCCAATCGCGCAAAATACCAATCCTGCGCGGGGTGGTGGTTGTGGTATGATGCGCGCCGCCGCGCCTGTTGCACAAGTTGCCGGTGATACTGCCAACACCGATGGAGTGCAAGTCCTTAAAACTACCTATACGACCAATCAGGATATTAGTCCCAATACTTTTACGGTAAAAGTTGGACAAGCTGCCGATTTACAGGTAGCAGTGAAAGACAATGGTAGTGGTTGTATGAGTACGATTATGATTGAGGGACTTAACACGGACTCTCAATATTTGGCGGCCGGACGGATTCTCCACTTACCATTTACGGCTACGAAAGCTGGTCAGTACGATATTACTTGCGCGATGGGTGTCGGTCGGGGTGTTATTAATGTAATTAATTAAATTTTATGCAGCCGATTCAATTTCAAATCGAAGGGATGCACTGCGCCTCATGTGCGCGGCTCATCGAAAAAAAGGTGAGTAAAGTTCCGGGGGTCAAAAATGTTACCGTTAATTTTGCGGCGGCGAAAGGTACGGCCATGCCTAGCGATATGACGCTCATGCCTGAACATGTGCTGAGTGCAGTACATGAGGCTGGCTATAAAGCCGCGCTCATCACCAAAGACCACGCCGAAGATCATTCGCATCATGACAAACAAGCAAAAAGTTATCGCTATAAATTTATAGCGAGTGCGCTATTGTCCGCGCCGATGCTGTACTTTATGTTGTTTGATTTTTTTACGTGGATGCCACTTCGCGTGGTGCTATTGCCGTATGTCGGCATTATCTCGCTCCTGCTAACTTTGCCGGTACAGTTCGTGGTTGGTATTGGTTTTTACCGTGGCTTTTGGAGCAGTCTCAAAATGAAAACGTTTAACATGGATAGTCTCATTGCGATTGGTACGACGACGGCTTTTGTCTACAGCCTAGTGCAATTCATTAATTATGTTTTGCAATATCAAAGTGTCATTGGACTTGGAGGTTTAAAAATTCCCGACCTCTACTTCGAAACCGCCGCTTTTCTCATTACGTTCGTGACGCTCGGCAAGTGGCTGGAAGCGAAAGCGACCGGTAGTACCTCGGCGGCCATAAAAAAACTCATTGGCCTTCAGCCGAAGGTGGCGCACCGTTATCAAGGCAATGAATTAGTCGATGTTGCTATTGATAAGGTAACAGCCGGCGACAAACTTCTCGTGAAGCCCGGCGAAAAAGTACCGGTTGACGGCAAAATTGTGGATGGTTATTCAAGTATCGATGAATCAATGGTGACCGGCGAAAGCATTCCCGTGGAGAAAAAAGTTGGTGATCAAGTAATCGGTGGAACAATAAATAAACACGGTAGTATCACGTTTGTCGCGACGCGGGTGGGAAGCGAAACCACGCTTGGTCAAATCATTCGCCTCATCGAAGAAGCCCAAGGTTCCAAGGCACCCATTCAAGCCATCGCGGATCGAATCTCCGCTTGGTTTGTACCAATTGTGTTGGGTCTCGCCGCGCTTACTTTTCTAGTTTGGTTTTTTGCGCTCGGAGCTTCATTCACTTTTAGCATCATGGCATTCACTGCCGTCATTGTTATTGCCTGTCCATGCGCGCTTGGACTCGCGACGCCAACGGCTATCATGGTTGGTACAGGCAAAGGCGCGGAACATGGCGTGCTCATCAAAGGTGGCGAACCGCTCGAGGCATTGTGTAAAATTCAAGCAATCGTATTTGATAAAACCGGTACGCTTACCACCGGCAAGCCAGTGGTGACTGACACGGTAGTATTAGGCGACAAGGATGAAAAAGAAATTTTGCTTATCGCCGCTTCGCTTGAAAAACCTTCCGAACATCCGCTCGCGGACGCGATTGTAGAGGAAGCTAAAGAAGCGGGTTTGACGTTGCAGACGATTGTCGATTTTCAGGCGATACCCGGTCACGGCGTGCAGGGCATCATAAATGGACAAAAATATTACATTGGTAATCGTAGATTACTCACCGATGTCGTTCATTTGTCACAGGAGCAGTTGGATAAAGCGGAGCGCAAAATGGAGAAGCTCGAAGAAGCCGGTAAGACTGCCATGATTCTTACGTCGGAAACCGCACTTCTCGGTCTCATTGCGGTCGCGGACACTATCAAGCCAACGAGTCTCGAAACGGTGCAAGCGCTCGAGAAACGGGGGATTAGCGTTTATATGATCACCGGTGACAATCGTCGCACGGCTGAAGCGATTGCTCGCCTTGCAGGGATAAAAAATATTCTCGCTGAAGTTTTGCCGAGTGGTAAAGCGGCTGAGGTGAAAAAATTGCAAGAACAAGGATTGAAAGTGGCAATGGTCGGCGACGGTATCAATGATTCACCCGCCCTCGCTCAGGCTGATGTGGGCATTGCGATGGGCAGTGGTACGGACGTGGCAATGGAAACCGGCGGGGTTGTCATTATGCGTGATGATCTGCGCGATGTGCTCACCGCGATTGATTTGAGCAGTCAGACGCTTGGCAAGATCAAGCAAAATATGGTATTTGCTTTACTATATAATGTTATCGGCATTCCCATCGCCGCTCGAGTATTCATGAGTTTGGGTTTTGTCCTCAAACCGGAGCTCGCTGGTTTAGCCATGGCACTCTCGTCCGTATCAGTGGTAAGTAATTCACTTCTTCTCAAAAATTTCCGTCCACTGAAGAAGAATTATCTTTCACTCATCGCGCCATTTGTGATGGGGGCGGCATTCCTACTATTGTTTGTGGAATTCGGTCGGTGGAGTGCGGTGATGAAGTAGAATGTTGAAACAAAAACCCCTCGATGTACATCGGGGGGTTTTAAATTTACTTTTTTACACTTGCTCCGGTGGTGGAGGAACGGCATCGTCAGTAGGTTTACCATCTTCCTCTTCCCCCGGTGTATCACCACGTTCCACCATCTCGACAACTTGCTTACGGATTTTTTCCAAAGTTTTTGGATTGTCCATCAGGAAGCGTTTGGCAGTCTCACGGCCAACACCCAGCTTTTCTTCACCCCAGGCATAAGTGTTGCCTTTTTTATCGATGACATTATATACCACACCGGTATCGAGTACGTCTCCAGAAACCGAGATGCCCTCATTATACATAATATCAAATTCCGTCGTGCGGAACGGAGCGGCTACTTTATTTTTTACGATTTTTATTTTCACGCGGTTGCCGATAATTTTGTCACCCTGTTTGATTTGGGCGGCACGGCGAATTTCAATGCGCACGGACGAATAAAATTTGAGTGCCATGCCACCGGTGGTCGTTTCTGGATTGCCAAAGACGATGCCAATCTTCATACGCGTTTGGTTGATGAAGATTACCAGGGTTTTGGATTTACTGACGATACCCGTGAGCTTGCGGAGCGCTTGGCTCATGAGGCGCGCCTGGAGACCCATGTGACTATCACCCATATCACCCTCAATTTCCGCTTTTGGTACGAGGGCGGCAACAGAATCGATGACGATTACGTCAACGGCGTTGGAACGAACAAGTGTTTCGACGATATCGAGCGCTTGTTCACCAGTATCCGGTTGCGAGATCAGCATTTCATCGACGTGGACGCCAATTTTTTTGGCGTAGTCCGGGTCGAGCGCGTGTTCCGCGTCGACGTAAGCGGCGATGCCGCCAATTTTTTGTACTTCGGCCACAATGTGTTGAGCTAGTGTCGATTTACCGCTGGCTTCCGGACCATAAATTTCAATGATACGACCACGTGGTACGCCAAAAACGCCCAGCGCGATATCAAGTGATAGGCAACCAGTCGAAACGGCGTCTACTTGCATTGCCTTTGCTTCGCCAAAGCGCATAATCGCGCCCTCACCAAATCGTTCTCTAATTTGGTCGATCGCGCTTTCCGTGGCTTTGAGCTTAAGCTTGATTTCTTCGGGAAGTTGTTTGGCCATAGTATGAAGTTAAAAGATAGTAAATTATATGAAAAAAAGTAAGGACTATACACTACGGTGGTAATGCACTACTCCTTACTCCTTTAGTAGAACTATTTTACACTAGTAACGATTTCTTGTGAAGGGTTTAAGCCAAGTGGTAAACGGACAACCACGTGACGAGTGATAGTTGTCGTTTTTCCGTGTTTTTTGGTCACCGATACCACAATGGTATTCACTCCTTTGCTCAAATCAATTAGCGTAGAAAAATGTCCGGCTTCGTTCACCATCACTTCCTGGCCGTTTACTGAAAGTTTTGTTTCTTTTTCGGTTTCACCTTCGATGAGCGTTTGGGGTTTGTTTACAATGTATCCCTCACCGGGAGAAAACACCGCGAGATATGGTGGTTCGAGGATACCTCGCACTTGCCAAAGTAAATAACCGGCAAAAAGTAAAGTAAGACAAATAAAAACGCTACTGCGTAAAAAAGTTGCTATTGATGAGAAGGGAAAAAAATTAATGACTTGGTACGGATGAATGCGACCAGTGCCGGTGAGACCGGTTTCTTTGGTAAATTGATTGACCGCATCCTGAGTGGGAAGAGTATAGTATTCGGCAAGTGAGCGTACATAGGCAATGCGGTGGGCTTTTGTTTTTGGCAGGTCGGCAAAATTTCCAGCTTCGAGCGCGAGTAAATATTTTAGTGGAATGCGTGTCGATTCGGCAACTTTTTTTAAAGTATAACCAAGTTTTTCGCGCTGACACTTTATCTTCTCGCCGAAGTGTACGCAGGGTGGCATTTTTTTGTAGCAGAAGATACTCATAATGATGGGCGGTCAATCTGGTCAACTTGATCAATTTGATCATTTTTATCTTTAGAAAATACCGTTCCACCGGCATCGAGAGTTTGTTCATCGGGTGTTAATTCCGGTTCGGGAGTCATGTGCAAATGTTCGGCAAAGACTTCGCGTGGTTTAGCGCCATCGACCGGTCCTACTATACCAACCTCCTCCAGTTCGTCAAGCAACCGCGCGGCGCGGGCATAGCCCACTTTCATTCGTCGTTGGAGCAGTGAAGCGCTCGCTTTGCCGGATTCCAAAATTACCCGTTTGGCTTCTTCAAAAAGTGGGTCTTGGTCATCGCTTGGTCCACCAAACATATTGGAAGTGCCGCCACTTTGACCATTCCTGCTGATGATAGCGTCGTCGTAATTTGGCGGTTCATCGCCTTTCAAAAAGTTGACCACATCTTTCATTTCTTCTTCCGATACAAAAGCGCCTTGCAACCGTCTTGGTTTCGACAATTCCGCGGTCAGATAAAGCATATCACCACGACCGAGTAATTTTTCCGCGCCCGGACAATCTAAAATAGTTCGTGAATCAGTAACCGAAGCCACCGAAAAAGCAATGCGTGCCGGGATATTTGCTTTCATTAGGCCGGTAATAACGTCCACACTCGGTCGTTGAGTCGCGACGACAAGATGAATACCAACCGCGCGCGCCATTTGGGCGAGACGAATAATGCCGGCTTCAACTTCTGAGGCGGTAGTCGCCATTAGATCAGCGAGTTCGTCAATCACGAATACAATGTGCGGTATTTTGTTAGCGGTAAATTTATTGTAAGATTCGATGTCACGTTTGCCCGATGCCGCGAGAACGTCAAATCGGCGTTCCATTTCGCCAATTGTCCATTTGAGAGCGTTAACAGTTTTGGCCGCATCGGTAATAACGGGGGTGAGCAAATGAGGGATGCCATTATAAAGAGTAAGTTCCACGCGTTTTGGGTCAACCATTATAAAGCGTAGTGTGTCCGGGGTATTTTGATAAAGCAGACTTAAAATAATTGTATTTATGCAAACCGTTTTACCGGAGCCGGTAGCGCCGGCGACAAGTAAGTGAGGCATTTTTGGTAAATCGGCGAAGTGGACCTTACCCGCCACGTCTTTACCAATCGCGATTTCCATATTGTGGGCACGACTTTTGAATTCCGGACTCTCAATAAGTTCACGCAAACTTACGAGCGCTACTTTTTGATTTGGTACTTCAATACCCACCAGGGATTGACCGGGAATTGGCGCTTCAATACGAATGGGGTGAGCGGCGAGAGCGAGTGCCAGATCGTTTGATAGGGTAGTGATGCGCGTGAGTTTTACGCCCTTGTATGGTTTGAGTGAATACTGAGTGACGGTTGGTCCCACGCGCACTTCGCCCATATCGACTTCGATACCAAAGTTCATGAGAGTGTCTTTAATCATGTTGGCATTACCTTTTATATCACCAGAAGTCGGCTTGCTTTTGGATAGATGCAACAGATCAATCGGTGGTAATTTATAATCCCGTTTTGGTTGTTCGATGGTAATTTCTTCTTTGGTATCCTCGACGATTTCAGCAGGTTCGGCTTCTTGATGTTGTACCAGAGTGCGATGTTGGAAAGCGTGTACTTCTTCATCGTCATTGACTCCGGTTTCATCGGTAGTTTGTTCTTCCTCCATTTCAATATCCGATTCGTCGGGAGTGGTTTCGTTGTAGTTGCCATTAATTTTAACCCGCACCGGTTTATCATTGATTTCTTTTTTGAATAAACCGAAGAAGGAAATAATTTTATCGCCAAACCAACCCAGCATCAAGAAGATTTTTTTGTTCAAATCCACCAATCGAGCGAGAGTAGTGTTGAAGAGGAAAACCAACGCCGCCAAGAGAAGCGCGATGAGTACAATGGTTGCCCCCCAATAATTTGCGTATTTAAGCAGGGGATAGCTAAGCGCTAAACCAACAAGGCCGCCACCATAACCCTGAAGCGCCAGCTCGACCATTGTCGAAAATTGTTTCTGTAAGTGTACCAACCCATTAAACCCTAGAAAAAATAAAACGCTCCCAATAAAATGTGTGGAGCGGTATTCATACTGCATGTCCCGGATAAGTAAGAATGCGACTATAGCAATAATGACCGGAAAAGCGTAGCGCACTTGACCAAAAGATAGCGAAAGGAATGAATCAATGAATTGGCCGGCGACACCAGCGAGAGAAAAGAAGCTCAAAATGGAAAATGTTGATACTAGTAACAAAAAAATCGCCATGAGCCCACGGCTAATGTTCGGATTAAGAGAGAATTGCGGTTTGGTTTCACGTGGACGACCCATACGGCACGTAGTATATCACAAACCCAGGATACAATGAAGTAATTTTTAATTTCATCGCTACTACACTGCGAGCAGAGTTGGATGTCTTATATATACGAGTCAAAACCAGAAACTTTACCCAAAAAGTATAGAATAGTTTGAGGGCAAAAAAGAATGTTTTTGATATTTGTTCGAAAAAGAAATCAGCGCTGTCGCAGTTGAGTAGAGAAAAAATTATTTTGGACACACTTCATTTTAGTTTTCATTCTGTGAACTGTCAATGTGTATAAGTTTCAAAATTAACAAAAATAAAAACAGTCCCGAGTACTCGGGACTGCTTTTAGAGGTACCACAGTTTGAAACTTTCTCCCCGCGGCGCCTGTGGTAGCGCGCCGGTGGGAGAGTGTAGGCGGGGGTCTACGTGAGACCCTTGATGCGGCTGCGGTCAAGCTTGCTCTCCTCGCCGTCGGAGTTCTTGTACCCCTTCGGAAAGAAGACACCGAGCTCGCCGATGATCGAGGATTCGATGGCGATGCGACCGATGCCGATGTCGGATGCGACGTAGACCTCGAGGCTGGCGCTGTAGTCGAGGCGCGTGTTCATCGTCCACTCGGCGCTCGGCCGGGTGGGGCCGCCGTCGTTCTTGCCGAGCCACGCGAACCGTACGATGAGCTCGTTGTTCGTGACCTCGGCGCGTTCGACTTCGCCGCGGAAAATGTAGTCTTCGCCACTGTTCTGGATCTCCATCTGCCCGCCGATGAAGGGGGCTAGCATTGCAGTGCTGAGTTGCATCGTTGGTCTCCTTGCCCCGATATTCCCCGGAATTAGGGTTATAGTGGGAGCTGAATAAAATAGCACAGCACAGATAAGTTGTCAATGTTAAGATAGGAGAGCTGTGGATAATTATATTTGTCCCAGATAAATAAAATCGAAATTAGTCTTATCTTAGCCAAATTATCATTATGTCTTGACATTTTTTTATCCCCCTACTCCATTTGACAAAAACCGGCATTAGCAGTAGAATGGTCTTACTTCATTAAAACTTCATTTCGTGACCACTGGAATTTAGCTATATTTAGCCAAATTTCGGTCTTTACGACTGGTGTCTTGTACCGCTTAACGCGCGGACGGGCGCAAGGTAATACCAATTGACATGTCCAAGTTGTCGTCAACCTTGCTTTTTCGGGTGAAATCACAGTAAATAAACAAATCCGCCACTAGCAGGATCTTTTTTTGTTTCGAACTCGTTAAGTTGTCACAATTTAATAATGTTATTTAATTTTTTAAACACATTTTTAATAAACGCCCTATGCCTTTGTTTAAAAAGCAGCGAGTAAAGAGTATCGAGCGCACATTTTTAACCCGTGCGAGTACTATTCCCACACCGGACCTCATCGAGCTCCAGAAAAATTCCTACGACTGGTTTCTCAAGAATGGTATCAAAGAACTTTTTGACGAAGTGTCACCGATTACCGATTTTACCGGCCGTGATCTGGAATTATATTTGGAAGACTATTATCTCGACGAACCACGCTTTGATGAAAAAGTTTGCCGTGAACGCAATATTACTTTTGAAGCACCTTTGCGCGTCACTACTCGTCTCGTAAACAAACGCACTAGCCAAACTAAATCTCAAGAAATTTATCTCGGCGACGTACCAGTCATGACCGAACGCGGTACTTTCGTGGTCAACGGTATTGAGCGTGTGGTGGTATCCCAGCTTATCCGTTCGGCCGGTGCTTTCTTCACTGCCGAAAATGTTCGCGGCCGCCGTTATTATGGCGCAAAAATCATCCCCAATCGTGGCGCTTGGATTGAAATTGAAACTGATCAAAACAATGTTATTTGGATTAAAGTAGATCGTAAACGCAAAGTAGCTGCCACTTCGCTCTTGCGCGCTTTTGGTATTGAAACCGATGAAAAACTTGCCGCGGCCTTCAAAGATGTTAACAAACATCCACAAATCGATTTCGTGGAAGCGACCATCAAAAAAGATCTGGCGAAAAACATGGACGAAGGTCTTATCGAAGTATATAAACGCATTCGCCCTGGTGACCTCGCTACGGCCGATAATGCCAAGAGTCTCATCTACGCCATGTTTTTCAATTTCGAACGCTACGATCTCGGTCGCGTAGGTGTGTACAAATTCAATACCAAATTTGATTTAAATTATACTACCGAAGATTACGATAAAAAAGACAATCGCATTTTATCCGCCGACAAACTTCTGCTCGTTTTGAAAGAAATCGTTCGTTTGAATATTACTCAAGAAGAACCGGATGACGTCGACCACCTTGGCAACCGTCGCGTTCGCGCGGTCGGCGAATTGACGCAAAATCGTTTTCGCGTTGGTCTCGCTCGCATGGAGCGCATCATCAAGGATCGCATGAGTACCTATGAACTTGATCAACTTACACCAAACAAGCTTATCAACGCTCGTCCCGTCACGAGCGCGATTCGTGAATTTTTCATGAGTTCACAGCTTTCTCAGTTCATGGACCAGACCAACCCACTCGCCGAGCTTGAGCACAAACGCCGTCTCAGTGCTCTCGGCCCCGGAGGTTTGGCTCGTGACCGTGCCGGTTTTGAAGTGCGCGATGTGCACACTACCCACTACGGTCGTATCTGCCCGATTGCTACTCCGGAAGGACCGAACATTGGTCTCGTCAACCATCTTTCCAGTTACGCTCGAATTAATGAATTTGGTTTCATTGAAACTCCTTATCGCAAAGTACTACGCGAAGTAGAAAATAATGCCAAATTAACCGAAGGTGAAATACTTCGTGGTGATATTAGTGGTTTTAAAAACGATACGCCAATTACCAAAGAAGTTGCTGTAAAACTTGCGAAAGAAAAATTAAAAATGATTCCCGTGAAGCCACGCGTCACGAACGAAGTGGTATATTTGAACTCTTTCAAAGAAGAAAAAATTATTTCCGCCGCCGCCAGTGTTAAAACCGATGAAAAAGGTTACTTCTTGCACATCAATGTTCCGGCTCGTCTGTACAGTAAGGCCAGCGTGGCGAACACGGTTGATTTGGAGTACATCGACGTTGCTTCCAATCAAATCGTCAGTATCGCTACTTCGTGTATTCCTTTCCTCGAACACGACGATGCTACTCGCGCTCTCATGGGTACGAACATGCAACGTCAAGCCGTCCCTTGCGTGCGCCCTGAAGCGCCACTCGTGGGTACGGGTCTCGAACGGGAAGCGGCTTTCTATTCCGGTCACATGGTCATCGCCGATGAAGATGGTGAAATTACCGAAGTAGATGGTGGTCGCATTGTGCTCACTGGTAAGAAAGGTAAAGTTTATGTTTATCAACTGAATAAGTTTAAACGCTCCAACCACTCTACGTGTATCGACCAGCACCCCGTCATCGCGCTTGGCGAACATGTGAAAAAAGGTCAACCACTTTCCGATGGACCCGCTATCCGCGAAGGTGAAGTCGCGCTCGGTCAAAATGTTTTGGTCGCCTACATGGTGTGGGATGGTTTCAACTACGAAGACGCCGTGATTATTTCCGAACGCCTCGTGCAAAACAGTGGTTATAGTTCTATCCACATTGAAGACTACAGTATTGATGTTTCCGAAACTAAACTTGGTCCGGAAGTAGTTACTTCGGATATTCCAAACGTTAGTGAAGAAAAATTAAAAAATCTTGATAGCGAAGGTATTATCCGCGTCGGTGCCGAGGTAAAATCCGGTGACATCTTGGTGGGTAAAATTACGCCAAAGGGTGAAACGGAATTATCCGCCGAAGAACGATTACTACGCGCGATCTTTGGTGACAAGGCCCGCGACGTTCGTGACTCTTCGCTTTATCTCGAACACGGTGAACACGGAAAAGTTATCGATATCAAGATCTTCTCCGCCGAAAATGGCGACAAGCTCGAACCGGGCGTGGTAAAGCAAGTGCAAATCACGGTCGCCGATTTACGCAAATTACAAGTCGGTGATAAGATGGCCGGTCGTCACGGTAACAAAGGCGTCGTTTCGAAGATTGTGCCGGTGGAAGAAATGCCTTTCCTCGAAGACGGCACTCCCGTTGACATTATCTTGTCACCACTCGGTGTTATTTCCCGTATGAACTTGGGTCAGATTTTGGAAACTCATCTTGGTCTCGCCGCGAACGCGCTTGGTAAGAAGATGGCTACCCCAGTTTTGAATGGTATTACTGAAGAACAAATCAAATCCGAACTTGCCAAAGCCGGTTTCCCTACCAATGGTCAGGTTCAGCTTTACGACGGTCGTACCGGTGAATCATTTGATAATCAGACTACCATCGGTTATAGCTACATGTTGAAACTCAACCACATGGTGGAAGACAAGATCCACCAACGTTCCATCGGTCCGTATAGTCTCATCACTCAACAGCCGCTTGGTGGTAAGGCACAGTTTGGTGGCCAGCGTTTTGGTGAAATGGAAGTTTGGGCACTCTATGCTTACGGCGCCGCGCATACTCTTCAGGAAATGATTACCATCAAATCCGATGACGTGCAGGGTCGTTCCAAAGCTTACGAAGCCATCATCAAGGGTGAGCAAGTAAGTAAGGTCAATTTACCGGAATCATTCAATGTGTTGGTCCGAGAATTAAAGGGCTTGGGACTGGATGTTGAGCTCTTGCGTAAAATGGAATCTGGCGAGTATCGCCCTTCTGCTGAAGTCGACGCGGAAGAAAACAAGTTCAAGAAAACTGATGAAATCGTGAGTGGCGAAGTGCCGGTCGCGCCCGTGGTAGTCTAAGCCATCGCTTCAACTTTTTTCTTTGTAAACTTTCTCTAAAAAAATATGTCTCGAGATCAATTACATTCCATGCGGTTCGACGCCATTCGTCTCCGTTTGGCTTCTCCAGAAGTTATCCGTTCCTGGTCCTATGGCGAAGTCAGCAAGCCGGAAACCATCAATTACCGCACGCAGAAACCGGAAAAAGGCGGTTTGTTCGCGGAAGAAATTTTTGGACCGGTGAAAGATTGGGAATGCTACTGCGGTAAGTATAAAAAAATTCGTTATAAAGGTATTATTTGTGATAAGTGTGGTGTGGAAGTGACGCACTCCCTCGTTCGTCGCGAACGCATGGGCCACATCGAGCTCGTGGCACCGGCCGCGCACATTTGGTTCCTTCGTTCCGTACCAAGCAAAGTTGGTTTGGTCCTCGACCTCTCCGCTCAAGCGCTCGAAAAAGTAATTTATTTTGCTTCTTTCGTGATTACGAGCGTGGATGAAGAAGGCAAAAAACAAACTCAAGATTTGCTCCGCCAAGAATTCAAGAGTAAGAAAAAGCAAATTGAAAATGAATACGAAAATGACTTAAAGAAAGCCCAAGATACTAAAGCCGGTTCCGCCGCCATCGACGCTGTGCGCGATGAAGCCGATCGCAAACGCGCCGCGCTTGAGTCCGATTTTGATTCCGCGGAAAAAGAATTAAAAGAACTCCAAATTTTAAAAATCGTTTCGGAAAATCGTTACCAGGAGTTGTCTCTCCGCTATGGCCACCTTTTTGAAGCGTCGATTGGCGCGGAAGCGGTTTACAATTTGCTCCACCACATCAATTTGGACGAAACGATCAAGAAACTAAATCTTGAACAACAAACGTCCAAAGGCGCGAAACTCGAACGTATTATTCGCCGCAAGAAACTCCTCAAGAGTTTGTCGGTAAATAAAATCCGTCCCGAATGGATGATCCTCAAAAACATCCCCGTTATTCCTCCCGACTTGCGCCCAATGGTCGCTCTCGATGGTGGTCGTTTTGCGACGAGCGATTTGAATGATCTCTATCGTCGTGTTATCAACCGCAACAATCGTTTGCGCCGCTTGCTGGAGCTTGATGCTCCCGAAGTTATTTGTCGTAATGAAAAGCGTATGTTGCAGGAAGCGGTCGACGCGCTCATCGACAATAATGCTCGTCACGCGAAGACTGTTACCGCTTCAACCGGTCAAAAACGTCAATTACGCTCCCTCGCCGATATTTTGAAAGGTAAACAAGGTCGTTTCCGTCAAAATTTACTCGGTAAACGCGTGGATTATTCCGGTCGTTCCGTTATCGTCGTCGGTCCCCAGCTCAATATTGATGAATGTGGTCTGCCAAAACGCATGGCGCTCGAACTTTTCAAACCATTTATCATTAGTCAAGTTATCAAACGCGAACTGGCGCACAATGTTCGCAGTGCCAGTCGCTTCATTGAATCCGAAGTGGATGAAGTGTGGGATATTCTCGAAGAGCTCACCAAGACTACGCGTGTGTTGCTCAATCGCGCTCCCACTTTGCATCGCCTCGGTATCCAAGCTTTCCACCCTCGACTCGTGGAAGGTAAAGCCATTCAACTCCATCCACTCGTTTGTACCGCTTTCAACGCCGACTTCGATGGTGACCAGATGGCCGTGCACTTGCCACTTACCGCGGAAGCTCGCGATGAAGCCGAGAATTTAATGGCTTCCGAAAAAAATCTTTTGAAACCAGCCACCGGTCAACCGGTAATTACGCCGAAGCAGGACATCGCGCTTGGTTGTTTCTATCTCACCAACTACCGCGTGAGCGATACGGGGGTGGTGAAAAAGTTTTACGGTTCCGAAAAAGAAGCGCTTTTTGCCTATAAAAATCGTAAGATTACGATTCATGAGCGTATTAAAGTTCGCTTTACTAATCTGGAGAAATTCCCGGAAGGCACCGATAAATTTATCGAAACCTCGATTGGCCGTATTATTTTCAACGAAATTATTCCCAGCAAACTGCCATATTACAACGAAACCATTAACGTGAAGAAGCTCGGTGCCATCATCCGTCATTGTCTCGAAATTTATGGTCAGGGTGAAACTGCGATTTACCTTGATGAATTAAAGAACATGGGTTATCGCTATGTCACGAAATCCGGCTACTCGCTCGGTATGGACGACTTCCCAAAGATTGACACCAAGCCTGCTCTCATCGCCGAAGGTGATGCCAAAATTGTTGAAATGGAAGAGCAGTTTGCCGACGGTCTTCTCACTGCTAGTGAACGTCACGTGCGCATCTTGGAAATTTGGACCGATATCAAAGACCGCATTATTGTTAACAACAAAACTATTCTGAACAAGAATGGTCCGGTCTACGCGATGATCGATTCCGGCGCTCGTGGTACTTATGGTCAACTTGGTCAGGTCATGGGTATGAAGGGTCTCGTGGTATCGCCATCAGGTGATATTATTGAATTGCCAATCAAAGGTAACTTCAAAGAAGGTTTTGACGTGCTCGAATATTTCATTTCTTCGCACGGTACGCGCAAGGGTCTTTCCGATAGCGCGCTCCGTACCGCCAATGCCGGTTATCTCACTCGCCGTCTAGTGGACGTATCACAAGATGTTATCATCGTTGAAAATGATTGTGGTGATGAAACTGGTGAACTTATCACGACCGAACAATCACAACAGATGGGTGAAAAACTTTCTGATCGTGTTTGGAGTCGTTACGTCATTAATGAAATAAAAGTTGGTAATCGCGTCATTGTCAAAGCCGGCGAAGCCGTCGATGACAAAGCGATGCGTCTGGTGGAAGAACTCGGCGTCAAAGAAGTACGCGTGCGCAGTCTCATGCAATGTCGTCTACCAAAAGCCGTTTGTCGCAAGTGTTATGGTTACGATTTGTCATCGAATGGTGAAGTTGCTCTTGGTACTGCGGTCGGCATTATCGCCGCGCAGTCCATCGGTGAACCAGGTACTCAGCTCACTCTCCGTACTTTCCATACCGGTGGCGCGGCTGGTGGCGCTGATATTACCCAAGGTTTGCCTCGCGTAGAAGAATTATTCGAAGTCCGTACACCAAAGCACCAAGCGGTACTTTCGGAAGTAGATGGCACCATTGAAATCGAAGACGCGGACGGCAAAATTGTTACTTCGCCAACCGGCAAGAAGATTTTCGAAGGTCGCCGTGGCCAGAAAATCGTCAAAGTGCACTTTGAAGGCATGGAAGAAATGGAAATCAAGTGTAAGGCGGAAGATGAAATCTTGGTCAAAGATGGCGCCGAAGTAGACACGGACGCCGTACTCGTTGTTCGTGGTACTTCCGGAGAAGAAATCAAAGCCAAATATCAAGGTAAGGTCAAAGTCGGAAAGAATTTGGTCAGCCTGGAATACAATGGCCCACGCGTTCGTGAATATATTATTCCTATTGGTTATAAACTACTCGTTAAAGATGGTGACAAAGTTACCAAGGGTGCTTCACTTACGAACGGCAGTATTCACTTACAACAGCTCTACGAATTACGTGGCCGCTACGCCGTTCAGCGCTATGTCCTTGAAGATGTACAAAGTATTTACTCATCTCAAGGTCAGAAAGTGAATGACAAGCACGTTGAGCTCATCATCCGCCAAATGTTTAGTCGTGTGTACGTCGAAGACGCCGGCGATACCGATTTACTCCCCGGTGAAATCGTAGAAAAGTCACAGTACGAAATTTCCAACCGCCAAACCAAGAAAGACGGTGGAAAAGTGGCTACCGCTCGCGAACTTCTCCTCGGTATCAGTAAGGTTGCTCTCTCTACTCAGAGCTTCCTCTCGGCCGCTTCCTTCCAAGAGACCGCTCGTATTCTCATCAACACCGCTTCGACCGGTAAAATCGATTACCTCGAAGGTTTGAAAGAAAACGTCATTATCGGTCGGCTCATCCCAGTTGGTACTGGGTACATGGATGGTAAAAAATAATAACAAATAAGAAGATCCGTCCCGATGTACATCGGGACGGATTTTTTAATCCCCCCTTGAGGGTGGTGGAGGGGGATGTTGGCTTTTGTACCCTTCATAAGGGGAGGACATATTTATCCACCGCACTACATTTCCTTATCCTCAAACCCCTCAAAATATGCTATATTATCTTCAAGTAAAAAGAAGTTTTTTAAAACAATTTAAGCCCTATGTCAAAAGATAAAAAATTAGCTATTTTTGAAGGTAAAGCAATTCGCCGTATTTGGGACGAAGAAAGAGAATTGTGGTATTTTTCGGTAGTGGATATTATTCAAGCATTAATTCAACAAGTTGATTATCAATCTGCCAGAAAGTATTGGAACAAATTAAAAGAAAGACTAAAAAAAGAAGGAAATGAGTCGGTGACAAATTGTCACCAACTGAAATTTGCGGCGACGGATGGAAAATTTTATCTTACTGACGCGGCTAATGTTGAAACAATTTTGCGCCTTATCCAATCAGTTCCCAGCCCCAAAGCTGAACCAGTAAAACTTTGGTTGGCAAAAGTTGGTTATGAAAGAATAGAAGAAATAAATGACCCCGAAAAAGCCTTAAATCGTAGCCGAGATTATTGGCAAAGAATGGGCCGTAGCGAGAAATGGATTCAGCAAAGGATGATGGGGCAAGAAATTCGGAATAAATTGACGGATTATTGGAAAAATAACGAAGTTACAGCACAAGATGAATACGCAATTTTGACCAATATTATTCATCATGAATGGAGTGATGTGACCGTGAAAGAACATAAAAACTTGAAAAATCTAAAAACCGAAAATTTGCGTGATCATATGACTGACGCGGAGCTTGTTTTCACCGCTCTCGCCGAACTTTCCACTCGTCAAATCGCCGAAACGATGGAGGCCAAAGGTTTGGAAGAAAACAAAATACCAGCAAAAAAAGGTGGGCGAATTGCCAAAAACGCGCGCCTGGAATTGGAACAAAAAACGGGCAAGCCGGTGGTGAGTGGAAACAATTTTAAATCATTACCGGGACGGAAGAAATAAAAGGAAAATAATAACAGAATATTGTCCACAGGGCAGTATTTTTTTGTTCTAAAAAATCAAAAAACATGCTATACTACCCCCAAGCAAAAAGAAGTCTTTAAGACTCGATGCGCACAGGTTTTTACTGTGCGTTTTCTTTTTGCGTGTACTTGGTATGAATATAAAAGGGAAGCCAAGGTTGGTAAATCAACCGCGTCGTTTTGTGCGTCGCTTCCAAATTATTATTCGCTTCATACAAAAGCGATATTTTGTGTTTTCTAAAAAAATAATCACAACAATCCAATCCAAATTTTTAATTTTTAATTTTCAATTTTCAATCAATGATCAATTATCAATTTTCAAACCTTCAATTAGTAATTGGTCATTGAAAATTAAAAATTATTTGAAAATTGCAAAATTAAAAATTGAAAATTTCACTCGTCTACCCTACTGGCACGCCCTTCGTCGCGCCGGCATCATCACTTTATCCACTATCTTCGTCATCACCTTTATCATCAACTTCTTTGGCAGTCACGTACAGAATGTCCTCACCGCCACCTTCAACTTTGTGCAAAGCGATTGGAGTGGGGGAGTGAGTGCCGACGTGGCGACGCACGCCAATGGTGATTTTAGTAATTGGATGAAGTATCAGAGTGTGGATAGCATAGTAGCCGCGACGAATTTGTCTTTGGCGCTTGCTACTACCACGACAGTGGGTGGGCGAAATGATGTGACGCTTTCTCCTAACGCTGGTAGTAGTGTTTCGGCATTCGCGTATGTCACATCGACAGGGGTGATGTATCTAATGTCCGGTGCCAACTTTCGTAAATCCACCGATGGCGGAGCGACTTGGTCCGACTGGGTGGATATAACGTCGGGCGCGGGTACAGTGAACAGCCCCTCCCTCGCCGTAGACTCGATCGGCAACCCGTCGGTGGCATATTATTCTACGGAATACAGCGGTGCTGTCGCCAACATAGCTTTCCGTTCGTCCACCGATGGCGGAACAACCTGGTCCACGCGGGTGGATGTGACCGCTACAACGACCGTAAACGCCTACAATCCCTCTCTCGCCATTAATAGCACTGGCAACCCGTCGGTAGCATATTATTCTAAGGAATACAGCAGTGCTGTCTACAACATCGCTTTCCGTTCGTCCACCGATGGCGGAACAACCTGGTCCACGCGGGTGGATGTGACCGCGACAACGACCGCCGGTCGCGATTCCCTCAATCCATCTCTCGCCATTAATAGCGCCGATAATCCGTGGGTGGCATATCATTCTAAGGAATATAGCGCGGCCGGCAACAGCATCGCTTTCCGTTCGTCCACCGATGGTGGGGCGACCTGGTCGGCGCGGGTGAATGCGGGGTGGACGGGGAGCAGTGGTATTAATTATTCTGATCCCCACCTCGTCATTTCCAGTGCTGGCACGCCTATGATGGTATATAAAATGACAATGACAAACCAAAACGGCGTCTACTTCATCAAATCCACCAACGGCGGGACATCCTGGACGTCGCCGGTATGGTTAAACACTAATTATGGTGGTTCAAATCCGAGTTATTCTCTCGCGATTAATAGTTCAGGTAACCCCGCGGTGTTGTTTTATGATTGCAACGATACATGCCTTTATCCCGCCTACAGGATTTCTAGCAACGGTGGAAATACGTTTGCTAGTGCGGTGACTATCACAAACCTAGTAGTTCCTGGCCCGTACGCACTATACTTGGCATTTGGAACTGGTAGTAATTCATACATCGCGTATAATTCTCTTGAATACAGCGATGTTGCGAACATCGCCTTTCGCTCCTCCACTAACAGCGGCACAAACTGGTCCGCTCGGGTCGATTTAACTACCGGTCAGGGGGATATAGTGAGCCCCTCTTTTGCCTATGCCACTTCAACTGGAATATTGTATATGGCGTATAATTCTAATGAATATAGCGGCACAAATATAGCCTTAAGAAAATCTACTGATGGCGGTGTTACTTGGTCCACTCAAATGGATGTGACTAATTGTACGGCATATTATGGTTGTAGCAAACCTTCCCTTGCCATTGACACAAACGGCGTTCTAGCTGTGGCGTATGAATCTTATAGTGAATTAATAGGAGGTAGGACTCAAATTTCTTTTAGAAAATCTATTGATGATGGTTTAACTTGGCCAGTCAGAGTAGACCTGACGACGAGTACATATAGTGGTACTAATAGGGCGCAAAAACCTTCTCTCATTTTTGATAGTTCTAATAATCCTCAGGTGGCATATTATTATACTAAAGCTGATAGCAGTTTTAACCTTGCTTTTTCTAAATCCACAAATGGTGGTGTTTCGTTTGATGGTCGAGTGGATCTAACCGCAACCGGTATAAACATCAACAATAATTTCACCCCCGCTATTATCACCTATGGCACAAGTACCATGGTAGCTTGGTATTCTACAGAATTTAATTCCACTTACACTAATATAGCCTTCCGTAGATCCAATGACGGCGGTGCCACTTTTGCCGCTCGAGTGAATGTAACAACGAACACCACAAGGAACGCCTACAATCCATCTATCGCTTTGGACTCTTCGGGCAACCCCAACATCGCATATTATTCAACTGAATTTAATAGTACCACAAACAATCTCGCTTTTCGCAAATCTACCAATGGTGGCACCTCATTTAGTGGTCGGATGGATGTGACCACAAGTACTTCCGTTGGTTCAGTAAATCCAATTCTTGTTATTAATAGCGCGGGTAACCCATTAATAACCTATCAGTCCGCCGAATATAGCGGTTCTACCACCAACCTCGCTTTCCGTAAATCTACCGACAGTGGCACAACTTGGTCTTCTCGAATAGACGTAACAACAAGCACGAACAGTAATGTTAACGCCTACACACCATCCGTCGCCCTTGATAACAATGGCAATTTAGGAGTGGGATATTATTCCACTGAATACAGTACCAGTGTCACCAACATCGCCTACCGGCTACTCACCATCCCCACCTACGTCACCGCTGGCAACCTCATCTCTTCCCCCTACGACACCGGCGACGCCGCCAACGTCTTCGCCAATCTCGCTTGGACCGCCACCACTCCCGCAAGTACCACTCTTCAATTCCAAATCCGCACCGGACCAAACACCACCACTCTCGCCAGCAACCCCTGGACCGGTCCCGATGGTTCGCCATCCACATATTTCACCACTTCCGGCAATGAAACAATCACCCAAGACTACAAAGATGGTCTCAATGATCGCTTCTTCCAATATCAAGCATTTTTATTCAACACCAACGGCGCTCGTACACCAGAAGTAGATAGCGTTACCATCACCTACGTCACCAACGCCCCGCCCGAAATCCAAAATGTTATTACCACTCAAAATAGCGATGGCACGGTCACTATACATTACGAAATCCGCGATCCTGATACCGCCAGTGACACTGGCAGTATCAACCTCCTCACTCCCAGTTTTCAATATTGCGCCGGAGGAACAAATTGTCAAACTATCACTGCCCTCGCCGCTGGAGCTACTAGCACCCAAACCACCGCTTCGACCACTTGGAACGGTGTCACCACCACTTGGACGCCAACCACCGATTTTAACAATGTCTATGACCTGACCGCCACCGTCAAAGTAACACTCGACGATCTCCAAGGCGCCAATCGCTATGCCTATGGCACTTCTACTTCTTTCATTCTTGATACGGTAGCACCCGCCTCCACCTCTATCCACGTAGACGCCTCATCCACCCCCGCCACCATCACTTT
>Ga0172379_10001937_pt1 | contig 38597 bp, 37 predicted proteins | sample GrowelOW334metaG_FD_119756 | JGI IMG/M metagenome (GOLD analysis project Ga0172379, IMG submission 119756) | Groundwater microbial communities from an aquifer near a municipal landfill in Southern Ontario, Canada - Groundwater well OW334 metaG | ecosystem: Environmental > Aquatic > Deep... | reverse complement strand
GCTGAGACGCTAAGGACTGTCTTTAAGGATAGATGCCAGGATCAATAAAAATAAGTTTATGATAATTCTTGCTCAGATAAATTTTTCCGAAGATCACGCGGAAAAGATACTGCCCTTAGGCATCCTTTCGGTCGGAAGCGCTTTAAAAAAGCGCGGTTTTAGCGTGGAACTTGTAAACATTAACGAAGATCAGATTAATGAAATTGCGGAAAAAATCGCGGAAAAAAACCCTGAATTCGTTGGTTTTTCCGTTATTACCGGTGCCCAGACAAAACATTCAGCTGAGTTATCAAAAAAACTGAAAGCGCTTAAGCCTGATCTTCCGATAGTTTGGGGCGGCATCCATCCTTCTCTTTTGCCTCTGGAGTGTTTAAAGGAAGAATATGTTGATTTTGTAATCCAGGGCGAAGGCGAGGAAACCATACTGGAATTTGCCAAAGCTTTGGCCGAGGGCGGAGCCGGGGAAAATTACCGATTTAAAAATATATTGGGTTTGGGCTATAAAGAAAAAGGCCAGCCAGTCATGAACCAGCGCCGACCGTTAATAGAAAATTTGGGCGACTGGCGCCTTGATTTTAGCCTGCTCAACGTCAACGATTATGTCTATTCTTTGGGAAAATACAAACGAGTCATCGCCTATAAAGCCAGCCGTGGCTGTCCGTTCGGCTGCGCTTTTTGCTATAATAATGAATTTAATCAGAACCGCTGGCGCGCCTGGCCGGTCGCGGCGGTTATAGAGGATATTAATTTTCTTAAAGAGAATTATAAGATTGACGCGGTTAAATTTTATGACGACAATTTTTTCGTTGATAAAGCGCGAGCTTTTGAAATACTGGAAAAAATTAAACTTCCGTCGCACCTTGAAATCAGAATTGATTTCATAGATGATGAGATGGCTCGGCGTTTAAAAGAATACGAGATTTTTGACCTTTTAATCGGCCTTGAATCCGGCTCGGATCGGATTTTAAAAATGATTGATAAAAACTTTACCGTCGTCAGAATGTTAAAAGGCGTTGAAGCGATCGCTAAATATGATCTGCGCGCCACTTACTCTTTTATCGTCGGCTTGCCTGCTGAGACTGAAGAAGAATTTGATGAAACCCTGAAATTGATGTATAAAATCTACAAGATTCATCCCCAGGCCGGCTTTACTTTGGGCGCTTATCTTCCTTATCCGGGCTCAAAGCTCTATCAAACCAGCCTGGAGACGGGTTTTCGTCCGCCGGAAAAAACCGAAGATTGGGGCAGTATTGACCGTTTTAGAAAGGATTTTAACTCGCCCTGGATTGACGCGAAAAAAGTCTGGGTAATCCGGGAGTGCTATAAGATCATGAGCTGGGACGCGAAGATTTTTAAAAAATGGTTTGAGCTGAGGGTGAAGCACAATTTTTTTTCAATGCCTTTGGATATATATCTGGTAGAGTATTTAGCGCACGCCGCCATTTCCGAAAAGGGCTTTTTTGGCAAGGGGTTAAGGAAGGTTTATAATTTTTTAAGGCGTTAGCGCGCCGTCCGGCAAAAATATGGAAAAGAACGCAATTAACATTATTGGCAAAATCCAGTCAGGAAGAATTTATCCCGAATTTTTTCCGATCGCGAAAGATGAAACCGTATTAAATGTCGGTTGCGGCAACGGTGTCCAGGCGGCCATATATAAAAATAGCTATAAAAAAATGATCGGGGTGGATATTAATCCGGCGCGGCTCGTTATGGCCGAAAAAGTGATTGCCGCCTATAATGTCCAAAACTTTTCCGCCATAAACGCCAACGTGGAAAATATTCCCTTAAGCGAGGAATTTGATAAAGCTATCGCGGTTGATATAATTGAGCACGTAGTCCGCCCGGAAGCGGTAATCGGAGAAATTTATCGGTTGCTTAAAAAAGAGGGCAGGCTGTTAATCACTTTTCCGGCCATGCACGATAAATGGGAGAATTTCTTCCGTTTTGTCGGGAGAAAGATCCTTAGAAGAAAAGGTAAAACCATCCGGAAAGAAGGCTGGGATCCGGACGCGCACCAGTATGATTACAGTTTATCCGACTGGCTAAGGATTATGGATCAGGGAAATTTTCGCCTTGTTTCCGCGAGAGCAAGCACCATGTTCCCGCCGCTTCACTATCTCGGCATTCCTAAATTCTGGTTTTCCAATAATATCATCCACGCGATTGACGATTTTTTCTCCCGTCAGCCGATATTAAAAAACTACGGCCAGGCGCTGGTATGCGTTTTTGAAAAGCGGAATAAAAGTATTGAACAAAAATGAATGTCCTGGTAATAAATCTTGATAAATCCATATTTAGCGATAATTCTTCCAGCTTAGAAAGGCTGAAGGAATATAGCGCTCTGGCGGATAAGATATTCGTCATTACCTGGACCAATGGCCGGGAAGATAAGATTTGTCCGGATGAGCGGCTGGAAGTCATTCCCACTAACTCGCCATTCAAATGCCTGTATTTTTATCATACCTGGAAACTGGCGAAAAAAATACTAAAAGAAAACAAGATAGACTTAATTTTTACCCAGGATCCTTTTGAAACCGGGTTGGCTGGCTGGCTAATCGCAAAAATTTATAAGTTACCCCTGCAACTGCAAATCCACACTGATTTTTTAAGTCCGTATTTTTGGCGAGAATCATTTTTAAATAAATTGCGGGTGGTTCTGGCTAAGTTTTTAATCCGCCGGGCTTCATACTTAAGGGTAGTTAGCGAACGGATCCGGGAATCTGTTATAAAAAAATTCGGCCTGGCCGGCGAAAGAATTATTAACCTGCCGATTTATGTTGACGGAGAAAGCATCGCCAGAGCGCCGTTGAAAGCGGATTTGCGTAAAAAATACCCGGCTTTTGATTTTATAATTCTCATGGCTTCCAGGCTTACCAAAGAAAAAAATATCAGTCTGGCCATCCGTTCAATGGCGAAGATAGCGGAAAAATATCCAAAAACCGGCATGATAATTGTCGGAAGCGGGGAAGAAGAAATGAAATTAAAAAAGCTGGCCGAACCTTTAAAAGATAATATTATATTTAAACCCTGGGCGGATGAAATCAGCTCTTACCTGAAAACTGCTGATATGTTTTTGATTACCTCAAGCTATGAAGGCTGGAGCATGGCGGCGGTTGAGGCGATGGCGGCCGGTTGTCCGGTCGTAATGACGGATGTCGGTTGCGCCGGAGAGCTCGTAAAAGACGGGCTAAACGGATTGGTCGCGCCAATCGGGGATGAAGAGGAAATGGTAAAAAATATATTCAGGCTGATTGAAAATAAGGATTTAAGAGAAGCCCTGACGCGGGAAGCTAAAAGAACCGCTAATGAATTACCGGGCAAAAAAGAATATTTAAGCCGATACCTGGAAAGCTGGAACAATACGATTAAATTTACCCGTTAAAACTGTTATTCAATAGCTTATGGTTAACTCATTTAAAAAAGTCGCTCTAATTTTTCTTTATTCAGAAGGCGGCAAAGGCATACCGCCTTTGGCCGGGCTTTATCTTGCGACAGCCTTAAAGCAAAACGGCCATACGCCAAAAATTTTTCATAAAAACGCCGAAGACCTGATAGAATTGATCAGGGAAGTTGATGAATTTAAACCCGACCTAATCGGCCAGTCGGTCTTTACCGGATATTTAAATAAAATAAACGCCGACCTCTCCCGGACGCTAAAGAGCAAAGGCTATAAGATAATGTGGGGCAACGCCCATCCGGCGCTATTACCCAGACAGGCTTTAGCCGAGCCATTTATTGATTTTGTAATTTTGGGCGAAGGCGAAGAAACTTTGGTTGATTTAGCCGACAAGCTGGATTTTCCCGAAGAATATAAGAATATTAAAGGTCTTGGTTTTAAGGATGTTCATAAAAATATTGTCATAAATGAAAAAAGGGAATTCATGGACATGGATAAGCATCTCATAGATTGGTCGCTCATTAATATTGAAGATTACCTTGTGCCGTATTTTTCCGGACGCTATAAGCGGGTGCTACTGGTAACGACTTCGCGGGGCTGTCCTTTTAATTGTCAGTTTTGCTATAACCAGGTTTTTAACAACCGGCGCTGGCGAGCCCATTCAGCGGAAAAAATGATCGCCAACTTAAAGCCTTTGATTGAGGAATATAAGATTGACGGCATCCGGTTTTTAGATGATAATTTCTTTGTTGACAAAAAACGAGCCTTGGAAATTGTCCGGGCTTTGGGACTGCCGTATTTCGCCGAAACCCGGGCGGAAAATATAACTCCGGATTTTGTGAGAGATTTGAAAGAGACCCTCTGCGAAGAAATCATGTTTGGCTTTGAATCGGGTTCGGATCGGATCATGAAAGAAGTCGTACAAAAGGGCACCGGAGTAAAAGAAATAATCAACGCCGTTACCCTGCTTAAAGATTCTAAAATAGTCTGCTCCGGCTCTTTTGTTTTCGGTTTTCCCGGCGAAACCAAAGAAGAATACCGGCAAACCATGGAATTTATTATAAAACTCTTAGAGATAAATCCGAACCTGGCTTTTACCACCGGCTGGTTTTTGCCTTTTCCCGGCACCGGGCTCTATAACGTCGCTTTGGCCAGAGGGTTTAAGCCGCCGGAGAGGATTGAAGACTGGGATAAGTTTGACCGCTGGAGCAATAAGTATAAGATGGAATGGATTGACTGGGACTATACGCAAGCGGTGAAATACTCAAGAAAAGTAGTGCATCTCCTCGCCATGGCTCATAAAAGGAATATCCCTCTGCTGAAAGGTATATTAAAATGGAGAATGAGAAATTTGAACTTTTCTTTTCCTCTTGATATTTTATTTTTTTCAAAAGTCAGGCATATTTACATGTTTTCCGGGGACAAAAATATTTTCACCCGGGGGGTAAGGTGGGTAGTTAGGAAGATTATTAAATTCAGATAAAAAATAAGCATTAAACTTAGCTGATGATATTATGAAAGAAGAAAACATAAGGCCGCTAAAACTTACCAAAGAGCTCATGTCGCTGATTGAAAAGGACAGGAAAATGATATTAAGAAAGAGAAAAGAATTCGTAAAAGCTGATTGTCCGGCCTGCCAGTCAAAAAAACATAAGAAGGTTTTTAAAAAAGAAGGTTTTTCTTTTTCTTTATGCCAATCCTGCGAAACGCTGTTTATTAATCCCCGGCCGCCTGTTGCGATTCTTTCCGAATATTACGCCGGAGCCGAAAGCTTAAAATTTTGGAATGACAAAGTTTTTCCCAGTTCGGAAAAAAACAGGCGCGCTGAAATTTTTCTTCCCCGGGCGAAGAAAGTGGCTGAATTATGCCAACAGCACAAGGCTAAAACCGATTTGCTTATGGATGTCGGCGCCGGGTTCGGGACGTTTTGCGAAGAAATAAAAAAATTATCACTATTCAGGGAGGTCATCGCGGTAGAGCCGGCGCATGAGCTCGCCGAAACTTGCCGCCGCAAGGGAATAAAAGTAATTGAAAAGCCGGTTGAAGAAGTTAAGCTAAAAGAGGTAAGCGTAATTACCAATTTTGAATTGATTGAACATCTTTTCTGCCCCGAAGATTTTTTAAAGTCCTGCGCGAAAATACTGCCTAAAGGCGGATTACTGATAACTACTACTCCGAACGTCAAAGGCTTTGATTTTTTGGTAATGGGCAAATTAACCGATAATCTTGGCGGACCCAATCATCTCAATTACTTTCATATCGGATCGCTTTCCCGCTTACTAAAAAAATGCGGGTTTCAGGTCGTTGAATCCCTGACGCCGGGAAAGCTTGACGCCGAAATCGTCAGGAAAAGAATATTGGACGGAACGCTTAATGCGTCTAAAAACCGGTTTTTAAAATATTTGCTGGTTGATACCTGGGAAGAAAATAAAGATGACTTTCAAAGATTCTTGGCTGATAATAAATTGTCTTCCCATATGATGATAGTCGCCAAAAAATTGTAATTCCTATGATGAGATTACTGATACTGACCCAAAAAATAGACATAAACGACGACGTGCTAGGGTTTATGCACGGTTGGATAGCGGAGTTCGCGAAGAATTGCGAATCAGTAGTTTGCATTTGCCTGGAAAAAGGCGAATATGATTTGCCGAAAAACGTGAAAGTTTTGAGTTTGGGAAAAGAAAAACTATCGGGGAGCGAAATGTGCGGAAAATGGTTAGATCGTTATGTTATTAAGTTGTCGTATGCCCGGCAATTTTTTAGATACATTTGGAAAGAAAGGAATAATTACAATAAAGTATTTGTGCATATGAATGACGAGTATGTTGTCCTTGGCGGCTTGCTCTGGCGGATGATGGGCAAGAAAACCGGGCTTTGGTACGCTCACGGGCATGTTCCGTTGAGTTTAAGGATCGCCGAGAAGCTGGCTCATGTAATTTTCACTTCAACTAAGAGCGGTTGCCGGATAGGCAGTAAAAAGATTAAGGTAGTCGGGCAGGGAATTGATGTAAATAGAGTTAAGAATAATGAATCCCGAGGACTAGAGATTAAAAATTACGAATTTAAAGTTATAACAGTTGGACGCATTTCTCCTTCAAAAGATTATGAAACATTGATCCGGGCGGCGGAAGTATTGCTTAAAGAGAATGTGAAGGTTAAGGTGGATATTGTTGGCGGGCCGGGAACGCCGGAGCAGGGAGAATATTTTGAAAACCTAAAAAAGATGGTAAAAGAGAGGAGCCTGGAAGAGGTGATTATTTTTAGAGGATCGATGCCTAACCGAGAGATTGTGCCGGCCTTAAATGAAGCCGACTTATTTGTGAACATGGGTCTTACCGGAAGCTTGGACAAGGCGATATTGGAAGCCATGGCCGCCGGACTGCCAATTCTAACCTGCAATGAAGCTTTAGAGGATGTGCTTGGGAATTATAGCGGGAGATTGATGTTTAAGAAAAAAGATTACATGGAATTGAGTGAAAAGATAAAAGATATTATGGGTTTGAAAACCGGAGCACGCATGAAGATGGGAATGGACTTAAGGGAAATCGTAGTTAAAAATCATAGCCTTAGCGGGCTGATAAAGAAAATTGTTCAAATTTTGGAATAAGACAATGCAGGATAGTTTTTGTAAGATTGGGTAAATTAGAATATGATTTTATGTTTTTCTATCTTTTCGGACAAATTTTAAAAGGCAAAAGCGTCTGGCGAGCGCTTTTAAATAAAGAAGCGGGCAAATTTTACCTTAGCGGGGATGTCGTTGATATTGGCGGCGGTAAAAACCCGAGCTATTTTAGATTTTTTAAAAAAGATGAGAATTTAAAAATTGAAAATATTGACTTAAACGGAGCGGAAGGGAGCCGGGCGCTGGATCTGGAAAAAGATAAACTGCCCGCCGCGGACAATTCAAGGGATCAGGTTTTGCTTTTTAATATCCTTGAACATATTTACAATCACAGCCATGTCACCGGTGAGGCTTTCCGGATTTTAAAAAATAACGGAGAGCTTATAGGCGCGGTTCCGTTCTTTATTAACGTTCATCCTGATCCGCATGATTACTTCCGCTATACGAACGAATCTTTAAAAAAAATATTCGCCGCCGCCGGGTTTAGGGAAATTAAAATCGCGGCTCTAGGTTTCGGGCCGTTCATGGTAAATTACAATAATATTATGTTTATTTTTCCGAAGTTTATCCGGCTTTTGTTTCTGCCTTTCTATTTTTTCTCTGATCAGATATTGATAAAAATCAGGTCCGGTCTGACCGGCCGTTTTCCTTTGGGCTATTTTTTCAGCGCCAGAAAATAAAATGAAGCTAATTTATATAACCAATTCAAGGATGCCGACCAGGAAGGCCTACGGCTACCAGATTTCAAAGATGTGCGAAGCTTTTGCTTTAAACGGGCTGGAAGTGGAGCTTTGGATGCCGGAAAAGGAAGGCCAGGGCGTGGAGGAGCTTTTTTCCTATTACGGAGTAAAAAAGAATTTTCGGATAAAAGTTATTAAAGGGACGGATTATCTTAAATATTACCCTTTCCTCGGGAAGCTGAGTTTTTGGCTGAAAAGCATAATTTTTTTATTTAAACTGGCCTTTGCTAAACCTGAATTCGGCTCGGTTATTTTTTCCCGCAATCCGGAAATCGCCTGGCTTTTTAGCCTGAAAGGATTTAAAACGGTTTATGAGGCGCATAACTGGCCGAAGAGCAAGAATTTTTTGCATAAGTTTTTTCTTAAAAAAATTGACCGCTTAATAGTAATTACCGGGAACCTGAAAGAGCTTTATGTTAAAAACGGTATTTTGCCGGAAAAAATTATCGTTCAGCCTGACGCAGTGGATATGGAAATATTTGATATTAAAATGGAAAAAGACGCGGCGCGCGAAAAATTATCTTTGCCAAAAGATAAAACCATCCTTGTTTATACCGGCCGGTTTAAGACCATGGGCATGGAAAAAGGGATTAGCGATATATTGAAAGCCCTTGCCATATTAAAAAATAAGGATTTGCTATTTGTCGCGGTTGGCGGCCTGGCTGAAGACAAGCTTTTTTATGAAGAGCTGGCGCGAAAGCTCGGGGTGGCGGAAAATGTAATTTTTTTCCCTTACTGCGAGCAGAAAAAATTAGCCGTATACCAAAAGTCCGCTGATATTTTTCTCATGCCTTTTCCCAATAAAGAGCATTACGCCCATTACATGTCGCCCTTAAAACTTTTTGAATACATGGCCGCCGAAAGGCCGATTATAGCTTCGGATTTGCCGAGTATTCGGGACGTTTTAAACGAAAAAAACGCCATACTAGTGGAACCGAGCCGGCCGGAAAGCCTTGCCGAGGGGATTAGCCGGACGCTAAAAAATCCCGAGTTGGCCGGGAGTATAGCTCGGAACGCTTACGAGGACGTGAAAAAATATACCTGGGTAAAACGGGCGCGAAGGATAATAGAATTTGTTAATAACCGGGATAATAAAAATTCATGAGAGCCATCTATTTTACTTCTCTTAATTATACCGCGAAAATCGCTAATTGCCAGCAGACCCGAGCAATGGCTTTGGCGTTCCAGAAAAACTTAGGGGAAAAATTTACCCTGATTATTGATAATGTTTACGAGGCCGATCTTTTAGCCGGGCTTAAACTTATTGAAATAAAAAGCCCGGTTAAGAAATTAAGGACTGTTTACTATTTTTTCTGGTTTCTCTTTAACGCGGGAAAACTTCTCGCCAAAAATGAAGAAAATATAATATATTTCAAAGACCCTAATCTTTGCGTCTTGGCGATTTTTTTAAAGCCGATATTCGGCTACAGAGTCGGGTTTGAATATCATTTGATGTATAAGAATTTTCGGGATAAGCTGATTTGCCGGGGAAGCGACTATATATTCGCTCTTACCTCTTTTTTAAAAAAAGAAATAATTAAGCATGGCTTTTCGCCGGAAAAAATCATCGTTCTGCCGGACGCGGTTGATTTGGAAATATTTGATATTAAAACGGAAAAAGAAACGGCGCGCGAGATGCTCGGTTTGCCAAAAGACAAGATAATTTTCGCCTACACCGGAAGATTCAGAACCATGGGCATGGATAAGGGGATAAGCGATATTTTGAAAGCGCTGGCCGCGCTAAAAAACAAAAACCTGCTATTTATCGCGGTCGGCGGATTGCCTAAAGATAAAGAATTCTACCAAGGCCTGGCTAAAGAGCTGGGAGTAGGAGAGCAGGTGAACCTGATTACTTACTGCGAGCAAAAAGAACTGGCTATTTACCAAAAAGCGGCTGATTTCCTTCTTATGCCGTTTCCTTTTAATGAACATTTTGCCTATTACATGTCGCCTTTAAAACTTTTTGAATACATGGCAGCTAGACGGCCGATTATCGCCTCTGACCTCCCGAGTATTCGGGACGTTTTAAGCGATGAAACCTGTTATTTTTGCCAGCCTGGCGATCCGAAAGATTTAGCTGAAGTGATTAATAAAGCCGTTAAAAATTCGGCTGAATCCCGGAGTAAAGCGGTTAACGCCCATAAGCAGGTTCAGAAGCATAGCTGGATAAAAAGAGCTGAGCGGGTAATTAGTTTTGTTCACAGCCATATTGGCGGTTAACAAGAGTGTTTTTGGCGCCTCTGACATGTATTGACACCGTTTGACACTTTGTTATACTTAATATATTGCTCAATCAATACAACAAAAAAGCGGGTCTATTGAGCATATGTACAGACTCATCACCTAAAATTCAGTTAAAAGATTTATGAAAAAAAGAATCGGGTTTATCGGCCAGGGTTATATCGGCAAAAATTACGCCGATGATTTTGAAAAACGGGGCTACGAAGTAGTCCGCTATTCTTTGGAACAGGCATATGTTAATAATAAGAGCCTGATTAAAGACTGCTATATAGTTTTTGTCGCTGTTCCTACGCCGACTACGCCCGAAGGATTTGATGCCAGAATGGTAAAAGAAGCTTTGGGGCTGATTGGCGAGGGAAAAATCGGGATAATAAAATCAACCATTCTGCCCGGCGCGACCGAGTCGCTCCAAAAAGAATTTCCCCGGATTTATCTTATGCACTCGCCGGAATTTTTAAGCCGGGACACGGCCGCGCATGATGCCGCCCATCCGGAGAGAAACATAATCGGCATTCCCCTGGATAATGATGAATACCGGAAAAAAGCCGAAGAAGTGATGGCAATTTTACCTGAAGCGAAATTTAAAAGCGTTTGCCGGGCGAAAGAAGCCGAATTTATTAAATACGGCGGAAACAGTTTTTTTTATTTTAAAAATATATTTTTTAACCTGTTTTTTGATCTGGTTGAGGCTCATGGCGCTGACTGGGAAACAGTCCGGCAGGCGATCGCGTCTGATCCGAGAATCGGCGGGGAACACACTCGCGCCAAGGATAAAGGCGGACGGGGAGCCGGCGGGGACTGTTTAATCAAAGATTTCAGAACCATGGCCGATATTTACGAAAAGATTGTCAAAGATAAGTACGGGATAGAGGTTTTAAACAGCCTGCAAAAGAAAAATATTGAACTTCTAGCTAAGTCGGGAAAAGATTTAAACCTCTTAAACGGCGTTTACGGGGAAGTTTGCGTTAATGAAATAATCAGCCCAAAATAATTATGCCGGAAGAAATAAAAGAAAACGCGGTTTACACGACCTCTGAAACCCAAAAAATTCTTAAGATCAGCCCGAGCACGATTAAGCGCATGCTTAAACACGGCCTTATCAAGGCTAACAAAGTCGGCGGACAATACCGGATTCTGGGCAAAGAAATTTTAAGGCTGGTTTCGCCGGAAGCGGAAAAAAAGGCGGTAAAATCTTATTTGAATATTAAGAAGAAGGTGGTGGACACGATTAATAAGTGGTAAAGCTATGGGAATTTTTAAAAAAATATCCGAATTTGCTAAAATTTCAAAACTAGCTTTTGGCGGCTACAGATGGCAGATAATCACCCTGATCGTTTTAGGATTTTTAAGCGGTTTATTGGAAGGGATTGGCATCAACGCCCTGATTCCGCTTTTTTCTTTTCTAACCGGAAAAAGTAGCGGCGAAACTGACGCTATTTCCCGGATTATAGAAAAATTATTTTTGTTGTCGCACATTAATTTTGAAGCTAGGTTTCTTCTAATATTTATTGCCCTGCTTTTTATTCTGAAAGCGCTGGTGATGATAATTTTTTCGTATTTAAGCGCTAATGTAAGTCTGAGTTATGAAAAAAGCACCAGGGACAAATTAATGACCGGATTTTTAAGAGCCAGCTGGCCTTATTTGCTTCAGCAAAAGTTGGGATATTTGGCGACCATCTTAATGACCAACGTGAGAACTAGTTCATGGATGCTAGGCTATATTAGCAACACCATAATGATATTAGCCTCGTTTATCGTTTATTCTATTATAGCCATTAACATTTCCTGGAAATTAACCTTATCCACTCTTTTAATCGGCGGTTTCTTCTTTGTATTTTTACGCCCGGTCATAAAAAAAATAAGGTCTTTATCGGAAACCGAAGAGAATTTAAACAAAAAAATTTCCCATCATATAAACGAAAATATTGTCGGAATGAAAACTGTCAAAGTTATGACCGCTGTTGATAAAGTTACTGAAATAGGGGAGGGGTATTTTAACCAGATAAAGAAATTGCAGATAAAAACAGCTTTGTTTTCAATGATCACAAACAGCTTAATCCAGCCGATAAGCGTTATTTTTATAATAACAATTTTTGCTTTTTCATATAGCGAACCGGATTTTAATTTAGCAGTTTTAGTGGCCATTATTTATTTAATCCGCCAAATGTTCAACTATTTTGATCAGTTGCAAAAAAATTTAATGAACATTAACGGCACAATGCCTTATTTAAAAATAGTTCTGGATCAAGATCGGCTGGCCAGGGAATCAGAAGAAATAAATAACGGAAAAAAAGATTTTAAATTTATTAACGTTTTGGAGCTGAAAAGGGTAAATTTTTCCTATAACAGCAAAGTAGCGGCGCTCTCTGATATCAATATGAAAATAATAAAAGGGGAAACGCTTGGTATAATCGGGCCTTCAGGGAGCGGCAAGACTACCTTGGTTGATTTAATCCTGCGGCTTTTTGAACCGGGAAGCGGGAAAATTTTTCTTGATGATATAAATACTGCTGATATAGATTTATTACAGTGGAGAAGAAATATCGGCTATGTTTCGCAAGATATTTTTTTAATGAATGGCACCATAGCTGAGAATATTAAATTTCATGATGAAAAAATTAGTGATAATGAAATGAAAAATGCCGCCCGCATGGCTAACATTTACGATTTTGTTGAGAGTTGTCCCGATAAATTTAATACTGTTATCGGGGAGCGGGGAGTAATGCTTTCAAACGGCCAGCGCCAGCGGATTATAATCGCTCGGGTATTGGTCCGCCAACCCCAGCTTTTGATTCTTGATGAGGCAACGAGCGCCCTGGATAACGAATCAGAGGTGGAAATACAAAAAGTATTAAAAAATGTAAAAGGGAAAATAACGGTTTTAATAATCGCCCACCGCCTGTCAACCATTACCGGCGCGGATAGACTGTTGGTATTGCGAGGAGGAAACATTATCGAGGAGGGAATCCCTGATGTTTTATTAAAGGATCGCGAATCATATTTTTATAAAGTTTATAATATCATAAAGTAATATGAATTATCTAAAGGACAAGACAATTTTAGTAACCGGAGGTACGGGATCTTTTGGAAAGAATTACGTTAGGCATCTTTTAAAAAATTCGGAGGCGAAAAAAATAATCGTCTTCAGCCGGGATGAATTAAAGCAATTTGCTATGCAGAAAGAGTTAAACGGGCCGCGTTTAAGATATTTTTTGGGTGATATTCGGGACTTGCAGAGGCTTGAGCGGGCTTTTTATAAAGTTGACATCGTGGTGCATGCCGCCGCTCTAAAACAGGTTCCGACTTTGGAATATAATCCGTTTGAAGCGGTTAAAACTAATGTTATCGGCAGCCAGAACGTGCTGGACGCGGCCATAAATCAAGGGGTGGAAAAAGTAGTTCTGATCTCATCGGATAAAGCCGCTCATCCGGTAAATTTATATGGGTCAACAAAACTATGCGCGGAAAAATTATTTATTAGCGGCAATTCTTACGCCGGAGGCAGGACAAAGTTCAGCTGTGTCCGGTACGGAAACGTTATTGGCAGTCGGGGCAGTATTATTGAAACCCTGATAAAAGAGAAAAACGTAAAAAAGGTTTTCCTGACGGATGAGCGGATGACGAGGTTCTGGATTACTTTTGCCCAAGCTTTTGATTTGGTTTCTTACGCGCTGGAAAACATGGAAGGCGGAGAAATATTTATACCAAAAATTCCCAGCATGAAATTAGTGGATTTGTTTGACGTGCTTTGTCCGGATGCCGAAAGAGAAATTATCGGAATACGACCGGGAGAAAAATTGCATGAGATTTTATTGCCCGAAGAAGAGTCGCGTCATTCGGTGGATTTGGATAATTATTACGTAGTAATACCTGAATTTGAGCCGGAGAAAAAATTTGAAAAATTTTTTCAAAAGGGAAAAAAAGTTAATTCCGGTTATTCATTTTCAAGTGACAATAATAAAAAATGGTTGGTCAAAAAAGATTTATCCGACCTTGTTAAGGCGTTAAATCTTAGTTAGGCGCCAGATTTAAAGACTATTAATTTAAATATGATTCCTTACGGACATCAAAATATTGACCATAAAGATATTAAAGAGGCGATAAAGGCCCTTAAATCCGAGTGGATTACCCAAGGACCGAAGATTTCTGAGTTTGAAAAAGCCTTGGCCAATTATTGCGGCGCTCGTTTCGCCGTCTCCTGCAGCAGCGGAACGGCGGCGCTGCATATGGCCTATTTGGCATCCGGCATAAAAAAAGAAGACGAGGTGATCGTTACGCCAAATACTTTTGTTGCCACTTCCAATATGATTTTGGCGGTCGGCGCCAGGCCGGTCTTTTGCGATATCAGGCTAGATACTTTTAATATTGATGAAGACAAAATTGAAAAATTAATAACCAAAAAGACTAAGGCTATAGCGGTTGTGCATTTTGCCGGCCAGCCGTGCGCCATGGATAAAATAAGTAAGCTGGCGAAAAAACATAAATTATCAATCATAGAAGACGCTTGCCACGCGCTGGGTGCTAGATTTAAAGGTGTCAAAATTGGGAGTTGCCGATATTCGGATTTTACGGTGTTCAGTTTTCATCCGGTAAAGAGCATCACCACCGGCGAAGGCGGCGCCGTATTAACCAATAGTAAAAAGGATTATCATGAATTACTGTTGTTAAGGAGCCATGGAATCTACAAAGACAAGGAGGGTAAAAACGTAATGTCCTCTTTCGGCTTTAATTATCGGCTTACTGATTTGCAGGCGGCTCTGGGCGTTTCTCAGTTGAAGAAAGTTGATACTTTCGTCGGAAAGAGGAATCAGATAGCGAGATCTTACGCTGAACAGCTAAAAGACATTAACGGAGTAGATCTTCCTTCCGTTTTAAATGATAATTATTCCGCCTGGCACCTGTATGTGATAAGGCTGAAAGACGCAAAAGTTCGGGATCGGATAGCGCTCTACTTAAAGACAAGGGGGATAGGCGTAAATTTTCATTACCCAGCCGTTTACTTTCAGCCTTATTATAAAAACCTGGGTTATGGGAAAATTAATTTTCCGAATGAAGAAAAATACCAAAGTAATTGCCTGACATTACCGTGTTTTCCAGACTTAAAACAGCAAGAAATTAAATATATCTGCCAATCAATAAAAGACTTTTTTAAGTTATGAAAATAGAGAAATTGACTTTAGAGTCATATAAAAAATGGAATGATTTTTGCTCGGAGAGCAGGGATGCTTGGTTTTGGCACACAACAGACTATATTGATTATCTGATAAACTACCGCCCGGAACGGAAGCCTCAAAACGAATCTTTTTTTATTATCGGAGATGATAATAAGCCAGTCGGAATTTGCCCCCTTCTTCTTGAGGAAGGCGAATCAGGTGAAAAGTTGTTTACTTATGGCGGGGATTATAATCCTAATCCCGGTCTCCTTAGCCGACTGTCTTTAAAGGAAAAAGAAAAAATATTGGATTTCACTTTTAAATATCTGGACGAGCTGGCAAAAGATTTGGATGTAAAATATTATCGGTTAAGAATGGCCGCCCTGACCGACAGCTCAATCACTGACAAGCAATATTACAATTATTTAATTAATTATGGTTTTATCATAAGTAATGTAAATACGACTATTATTGATTTAAGCGAAGACGCGGAAAAAATATATAACTCCTTCAGGCATGGGCATAAAGAAAATATTAGAAGGTACAAAGATAAGCTATCCGCAAAAACATTCGCTGAGAATACCAGCTGGGAAGAATTTAACAAATATAAAGAAATGCACCATTTGGCTTCCGGCAGAGTAACCCGGCCGGAAAAAACTTTCAGGATCATGCACGAATGGCTTAAGGCGAGTTTGGCTTTTATGGTCGGGATAAAGCGCGGGGAAGATTACGCGGGCTTCTTCCTTTTTTCGGTCTTTAATAATAAGGCTTTTTATTCATCCAGCGCTACTGATCCGGCCTTAATAAGTTTGCCTATCGGGCATATTGCAATCTGGGAAGCGATTAAGCATATGAAAAAAGTAAATATCGGTTTTTTTGAAATCGGCTGGCAGGAGTATGGCGATACGCTTTTTAAGAAAGTAAGCGAAAAAGAGAAGAATTTATCGTATTTTAAAAGCGGCTTTGGCGGATTTTCAAAGACTATATTTCAGGGAATTAAATTTTACGACCAAAGTTTTCGTGAAAAAATACTTAATGATAAATATGCTTGAACGGGGAAAAACAAGGAGAAAAAAAGTAATTGCCATACTTGGGGGCGGGTTAAAAAAAAATAAAGACGGCCGCTGGGCGACTACAAATTACGGCGACGCAGGAGATAAGTTTGGCGTTCTCGGAGACCGTTTAAGAATTGAGGCTGGCGCACTTCTTTATAAAAAGAAAAGGATAAAACCGCTAATAGTCGTTTCCGGAGGGCGGGGAAAAATAAAGGGCATGCCGGTCATATCCGCCGTAATGAAGAATGAATTGATCGGATTAGGAATTCCCAAGTCCGAAATTATTCTGGAAAGCCGGTCAAAGTCAACTTATAGTCAGATCTTATTATTAAAAGAGATGGCAACTAAAAGAAAGTGGCAGAAGATATCAATTCTATCCAACAGTTGGCACTTACCGAGGATAAAAGTGATGATTAAATGCCTTCCGGAACTGCGGGCGCTAAAGAAAAAATCTAAAACAGATTTTGTTGGCGCGGAAGATCTATTATTAAAATATGATAAGAAAAGTTGGCAAAAAGTAATTCAGGCAACGATCGTGAGCGAGGATTATAAAAGACGGATCGCCTTGGAAAAAAAAGGCATAAAGGACTTAAAGTCAGGTAATTACCGTTTTAAATAATAGCTGATTTATATGCCGGAAATTATTATAAAAACACTTAAAGGCAAACGGAGAATCGGTCCGGGGAATCCGGTTTTTATCGTTGCCGAAATGTCCGGCAACCACAACCAAGATATAAATCGCGCTTATAAAATTATTGATGCCGCATGGGAGGCCGGAGCGGATGCGATTAAAATTCAAACGTTCACCGCTGATACAATTACTATTGATAGCGATGAAAAATATTTTAAGATTATTACTGACAACGCCTGGCAGGGACAGACGCTTTATGATTTATACGAAAAGGTTGCAATGCCCTGGGAATGGCAGTCAAAGCTCAAGGCTTATACGGAGTCAAAAGGATTGGTATTTTTTTCTTCTCCTTTTGATGAAACGGCTGTTAACTTCCTTAAAAAACTGGGAGTTGAACTCTATAAAGTCGCTTCCTACGAAGTAACCGACATCCCTCTGCTTAGAAGAATCGGCCGGGCAAAAAAACCGGTAATTATTTCCAGAGGCATGGCCGGGCAAAGCGAATTGAAAGAGGCGATTGCAGTTTTAAAAAAATCCGGCGCTCCCCAAGTAGCCGTTTTGCATTGCGTCAGCAATTATCCAAGCCTGCCCAAAGAGATGAATTTAGCCACCATTCCGGATATTGCTAAAAGATACCGGGTAGTCGCCGGGTTATCTGACCATTCCCTGGGGATGAATTCAGCTTTAGTGGCCGTTGCCTTGGGCGCGTCAATTATTGAAAAACATTTAACTTTAAAAAGAGCGGACGGCGGATTTGACGCCTCATTTTCCGTGGAACCGGAAGAGCTAAAAAAGCTTATCGGCGCAATAAGGGAGGCGGAGCTAGCTATTGGAAAGCCGAATTATAAGATGAATCCCCGGGAAAAAAAAGGGGCTTTGTACCGGCGGTCATTGTTCGCGGTTAAAGATATAAAAAAGGGCGATAAAATTACCAAAGAGAACGTCCGTTCAATCCGTCCCGGCCAGGGATTAAAACCAAAATTTTACGATCGGATCCTCGGTCGGATCGCGAAAAAGGATATTAAAAGAGGATCGCCTCTTGATTGGAAGCTGTTAAATAAATAATTACATATATGAATAGCCGAAAGAAAATTAGAACTCAAAAAGGACCAGCGCTCTGGGAAAAAGCTAAAAAAATAATTCCCGGCGGCGGCCAATTATTATCAAAGCGGGGGGAAATGTTTTTGCCGGGGCTTTGGCCATCCTATTATAAGAAAGCTAAGGGCGTTATAGTTGAGGATTTGGACGGGAATAAGTTTCTTGATATGGCGTTGATGGGCGTAGGGAGTTGTATTCTTGGTTATGCCGACCCGGATGTTGATCGGGCGGTCAAGAAAGCCATTAACGACGGATCTATGAGCACTTTAAACGCTCCGGAAGAAGTTGAGCTGGCCGAGTTGTTATGTAAAATCCATCCCTGGGCCGATATGGCCAGGTTCGCGAGGACTGGCGGTGAAGCCGTTGCTATCGCTGTCAGAATCGCCCGCGCCTCTAGCAAGAAAGACAAAGTGGCTTTTTGCGGGTATCATGGCTGGCTGGACTGGTATCTTTCAGCCAATCTAGCCGATAACAAGAATTTAGACGGCCATCTGCTGGCCGGGTTAAAGCCGGCTGGCGTTCCTCGCTGTCTTAAAGGCACGGCCTTGCCATTCCATTATAATAATATAAAAGAGCTTGAAGAAATTGTTAGTAAAAATAAAGGAGAAATCGGAGCCATAGTCATGGAACCTTATAAGTATAAAGAACCGGAAGACGGCTTTCTTCAAAAAGTAAGAAAAATAGCCGATGAAATTGGGGCAGTTTTAATATTTGATGAAATATCTATCGGCTGGAGAGTGCATCCCGGCGGAATTCATATGCTATACGGCGTGAACCCGGATATGGCTGTTTTTAGCAAGGCTATGGGCAACGGATATCCGATGTCGGCAATTATTGGCACTAGAAAAATAATGGAAGCCGCCCAAGAGACTTTTATTTCCAGCACCAATTGGACCGAAAAAATCGGTCCGGCGGCGGCTCTGGCAACGATAAAAAAATTAAGAAAAAATAAAGTGCCGGTTCACCTGAAAAAAATCGGCGGATACATAAGACAAGAGGCGGAAAAGCTTATTAAAAAATACGGATTGGCTATTGAGATTGTCGGACCGCCCGCCCTGGTAATTTATAAACTTAATTATGGCAAAGATAACCAGACGGTAAAGACATTGTATATCCAGGAGATGTTAAAGCGAGGCATATTGGCTTCCACGATAATTTATATCTCCTATGCCCATAATAAAAATCATACTGATAGATATTTGAAAGCTTTGGATGAAGTGCTAGCGGTTTTAAGTCAGGCAATAAAAGAAAAGGATGTAAATAAGTTTTTGGAAGGAGAAGCCGCCCACGAAGGGTTTCAGAGGTTAAACTAATTATGATAATCGCCATAATACAAGCAAGAATGGGATCAACCCGTCTGCCGGGTAAAGTATTAAAAATTGCGGCCGGCAAACCGATTCTTGCCCATCAGATATTAAGGGTGAAGAAAGCCAAGACTTTGGATCTGGTAGTGATTGCGACGACAATAACTCCGGCTGACGATTCAATTATACGATTAAGTAAAAAGTATGGGGTGTCGTTTTTTAGGGGCAGCGGGGATGATGTTTTAGATCGTTATTACCAGGCGGCCAAGAAATTTGGCGCTGATACGATCGTAAGACTGACCGGCGACTGCCCGTTGTTGGATCCAGGGTTGATTGATAAAGCGGTGCGTTTCTTTAAAAAAGGCCATTTTGATTACGCGGCTAACGGTCTTCCGCCGACTCTGCCAGACGGAATGGACGTTGAAGTTTTTACTTTTCGGAGCCTTGAAGCGGCCTGGAAGAAAGCGAGACTGGCCTCTGACCGCGAGCATGTAACTTCATATATATGGAAAAATCCAAAAAAATTTAGAATTGGAAGAATATCCGAAAAAAATAATTTATCCCATTTGCGCCTTACAGTTGATGAACCGAGCGACTTACGGCTGGTAAGAAAAATTTTTAACCGTCTTTACAAAAAAAATAAATATTTTTCATTGGATGATATCCTTGGTTTGCTTGAAGAAAATCCCCGCTTGCTTAGAATAAACTCCGCTATCGTCCGCAATGAAGGCTATTCAAAATCAATTAAAGAGGATAAGAAAAAAAGATGAAAAAATCCACCCCGTTGTTTATTGGTAAAAATAATGAAATCGTAAATACAGATCAGGTGTTATCTTGCCTTTTAGGGTTAGGAGTGAAGAAGGGTGATAATATTATGATCCATTCTGATTTGTCGGTTTTGGGGAGACTTTGCCTTTCCGGCAATAATGCCGGCAACCGTTTTCTGAGCGCGTTAGTTAATGTATTTAAGAAAGCGGTTGGAGTAAAAGGGACAATCATCATGCCGACTTTTTCTTACAGTTTTTTAAAAGGTGAAACTTATGACGTTAAAAATTCTCCTTCAACGGCCGGAATTTTAACCGAATTTTTCAGGAAGCAAAAAGGCGTGGTTCGTACGCAGAATCCCGATCTTTCATTCGCCGTTTGGGGTAATAATAAAAGATATTTTACCGAACATTTAGGAAAAAGCTCCTTTGGTAAGGGCTCGGTTTTTGACCGATTTAATAAGAAAGGAGGAAAAATAATTTTGTTTGGCCCATTTTTTGGCGGCAAGGCAACATTTATGCATCATATTGAGGAAATGTGCGGCGTAAGCTACCGTTATAAAAAGATTATTAATGGCTTTATATTGGATAAGGGAAAAAGAACTCGCTGGCAGAACGAACATAATACGAGAATGCCGGGCAGGCAGATAGCAGTTGACGGAAGAAAATTTATCGCAAGCATTAGGAAAAAAGGCATTTTAAAAGAAACTTATCTGGGGGATAAGCTGATACAGGCGGTGGACGTAAGGAAATATTTTAAAGAAGGGGAAAATTTTTTAAGGAAAAGCGAAACAAGTTTTTTGGATAAAAGCTATTTTAATACGAAAAACGACTTTCATGCTCTGGAAGATAAATTGCATACCTTAAATTTATTTCCTGTTCCCCGGAAGGAAAGGAATAAAGACGCAGAGGAATTGATGATTAGCGAATTTAAAAAAAACGGTTTGACTAATTTTGCCGAGAAGGTGAAAACCGCGGAAATCGGCGTTCATCGGTTTATTACTATTATTCACACAGGTCTGGATGCGGGAGAAATTTTAATAGTTTGCGGTGATAAGGAAAATGGTTATCATTTTGCCTCAGTACTGGTAAATATTGCTAAGCTGATTTTTGACTTGCCGGTACAGTTAAAATACTCTTATCGGTTCGTAATTGGGAAAGAGGCTGAAAGCCTGCCGTTAGACAAATTCAAAGAAATTTTTCCCCAAACCAAGCTAGTTTTTTCTCTTGAAATTGATAAAACTAAAGAGCATCGAGAGCGCGAATTGGTTTTATCTCGGCTAATAGACAATATATTTAAAGCGGAAAGGGACGGAATATTTTTAAAACAGAAATTTAGCTACCGCCCGCGCCTGAACAGCATCGGGTTTGATGAGTGGATAGAGCGAGTCCGGATGAAAAATGGTTTAAAAAAAGCGGCCGTTTTGATTCGTCGAAATTCCAACGGCCGCAGAAGCTTGGCGGAAATTAGCCAAAAGGAAAAAATTGAATTTAAAGAAATAGCCAAGGCGGCGGATATTTTACTTGAGGCCGGGTTTTTAACGGAAATTGCCAATGCCTTTTAGGGGAAGTAAATATCGAGCCGAAAGTGAAAAAATAGAAATTACAATCCGATGAAAGATGCTAAAACTTTTTTAATCAGATATTTAAACAGTAAAGCAGGACCAGAAAAAGCCGGGCTAAATGATGATTTCTTAAAAAGCGGATTAATTGATTCCCTGCAGTTTATTATTATGGTCGGGGATGTTGAAAAAAAATTCAAAATTAAATTTTCCGAAAAAGATTTACAGTCCGACAGCATGAGAACCATAAACGGATTAGTAAAAATTATTAATAGATTACAATAAACTTATGGATAATATTGGCATCGGCGTTGACATAGAGAATATCGGTCGTTTCAGAAAGCATCGGCTGGCTGATGACAAATATTTCTTGAATAAAGTTTTTACCAGAAGAGAGATTAATTATTGCGTAGCGAAAAATGATCCCGCAAAGCACTTAGCAGCTCGTTTTGCCGGCAAAGAAGCGGTGCTAAAGGCCTTAAGCAGTGTTTGTCATTCCGCTATCAACTTGTCGGATTATAGAAAAATTGAAATAATAAATACTGAAAACAATGCGCCCTCGGTTAAGATATGGGAAAACGGTTATAACGGCTTTTCAGTAAAAATCAGCCTTTCGCATTGCCGGGACAGGGCGATTGCCTTTGTCGTATTAATTTGTAATTAAAATAATATGAAAAAAGTAAATTTACTGGAAGTTACCCTGAGGGATGGCAGTTATGCCATAAATTTTTCTTTTTCCGCCCAAGATACGGCCATATTATGCAAAGAGCTTGAAGATGTTGGGATAAAATATATTGAAATAGGCCATGGAGTCGGGTTAAACGCTTCCAATCAGGGTTATGGCAAAGCGGCGCAAACGGACGAAGAATATATGATTGCCGCAGAGAAAACTTTAAAAAAGTCAAAATATGGAATGTTTTGCATTCCGGGAATCGCCAGACTGGAAGATATTGATTTAGCTCATCGCCATAACATGGGCTTCATAAGAATAGGTACTAATATTACTGAAGTCCGTAAATCCGAGGAATATATCAAGCGGGCGAAAAAATATAAAATGTTTACCGCGGCGAATTATATGAAATCATATGCTTTACCGCCGGAAAAGTTCGCAGAGCAGGTAAAACTTTCGGTAAAATACGGAGTTGACATGATTTATATTGTTGATTCGGCGGGTGGAATGTTCGCTGATGATATTGAAAAATATTACAAGGCCGTAAGAAAAGTAACCGACTTGCCGATTGGCTTCCACGGCCATAATAATTTGGGTCTGGCGCTTTCCAATAGCATTGCCGCGGCTGATATGGGGATGGAATTTGTTGATTCATCCTTACAGGGGTTAGGCAGAAGCTCCGGCAACGCGGCGACTGAGATTTTAGTGGCGGCTTTAATAAAGAGAGGGTATGATTTAAAAATTAATTTTTTGAAGCTCCTTGAAATCGGCCAGACCTATAGCCAGCCGCTTTTAACCAATAAGGGCATAATGCCGCTGGATGTCGTTTCAGGGTTCGCGGAATTTCATTCAAGCTATATGCCGCGTATCCAGAAATGCTCCGCCAAACACTCCATTGATCCGGCCGAATTAATAATTGAGATTTGCAAAGTTGACAAGGTAGATATGGATTTAGATACTCTGGAAAAAGTTGCTAAAAGAATCAAAAAACGCGGTAAAGTATATTTAGGTAAGTACGGTTTTAACAGGTATGTAGGAGGCGAGCAAGATGAAAAAAAATCTTAAAATTGGAAATTTAATAACCGATATTTTTTCCAGAAATCTGGACAAAGTTTTCGTGATTGACGCGAAAAGCGGAACAACCTTAACTTACCTCCAATTTTTTGAGAGGGCGGTTATTTACAGCGGTAAATTAAAACGCCTTGGGGTTGGGCCGGGAAAAACCTTGGTTTTGATATTAAATAATTCCTTGGATTTATTTATTTTATATATGGCCGGACTACTCTCCGAAGCCAGGCTGATTCCCATAGATCCGTTTAAGGGGATTGAGAGCATAAAGGATATACTAAAACAAATTGAATATCAGGCAATTATTATTGATAGTAACCTAAGTGGGATAAAATCAATAAAGAAGATAAGCCTGGAAAAATTTAAAAAAACGCCGCTAAGAGAGAGCAGAGCCGGTAAAATCAGTCTGGAGATTTTTAACCATATAGATTATGAAAAGCCGTATTTAATAAGTTTCACTTCCGGCTCGACCGGCGTTCCGAAAGGGGTTGTTCATTCCTTTGGCAACCTAATAAGAAGCGCTTTAAGCTTTGGCAACCGTTTCGGTTTTGGCGAGAAGAATGTTTTTTACCATAATTTACCGATGACTTACATGGCTGGAATTTTAAATCAGCTTTTAATGCCTTTTATCTGCGGAAGCAGGATAATAATCGGAGAAAGATTCAGCGTTATTTCAGCAGCCAACTTTTGGAACTACCCGATTAGATATTCAGCCAATACTTTTTGGTTGAATCCCACCATTCTTTCCATGCTTTTAAAACTTGATCGCGGAACTAAAGGAATCCGGTTTGCGAAAAAGAAAAGGATTACTGTCTGCGTCGGAACGGCGCCATTGGGTTATCGGCTGAAAAAAGAGATGGAGGAAAAATACAAAATTAAATTATGCGAAAGTTATGGCTTATCCGAAACTTTATTTGTTAGTGTGGAAGATCCGCTGGGGGTGAGAGTGAAAGGAAGTGTCGGAAAAAAACTACCTGGCGTAAATTTAAGCTTTGCCCCTGACGGGGAAATAATAATTGAAGCTGAATGGATGTTTCTAGGCTATGCCAATCAGAGTATTAGCCGAACAGCCAGATCGAGAGAATTTCCATCAGGAGATATCGGGTTGATAGATAAAAATAACCTTTTACATATCGTCGGAAGAAAAAAAGATTTAATTATCCGCGGGGGGATAAATATCAGCCCGAAAAAATTAGAGGATTTTATCGTCGAATTGGATTATTTTGGAGATTGCGTAATAATAGGAATGGAAGACGAGATATTGGGTGAAAAAATAGTATGTTTTTATGAGAATAATAAAAAGTTTAAGGAAGAGGCGCTTATTAACCGGAAAATAATTGAAAAAATAGGGCGCGATTACCGTATTGACGAATTCATCCGGCTGAAGGAAATTCCAAAAAACGTCAATGGTAAAGTTGATAAACTGAGGTTGAAAAGAATGTGCAATTAGGTAAAATAAATTTTCAATTAAAATATTACTTATATGTATAACGCAAAAAAAGAGTGGACCAATCATTTTACTGATAGGCGGATGGAATACCCTTCTGAATATTTGATAAGAATTTTTAAAGGTGAGCATCCGAGGCAAAGTTTTCGCCAGCTCAATTTTTCGGGAAAAAAGATTTGCGATATCAGTTGCGGCACCGGCGGAAATCTGGCCTTTTTTAAAAAATGCGGTTTTGAGGTTTATGGCACCGACATTACCGAAGGAATCGTAAACCAGGCGATAAAAAATCTTGAGTTGGAAGGTATAAGGGCTGATATCGGGGTGGGCGATAACAGCAATTTACCGTTTGAAGACGAATTTTTTGATTTTATAGTTTCCTGGAATGCCTGCTATTATATGGGGGGAGAGGAAAAAAAGTTTGATTCACACGTAAAAGAGTTTGCCAGAATATTGAAAAAAGACGGCTATTTGATTTTGTCCGTCCCAATGAAGAGCTGTTTTATTTATAAAAATAGTGTTAGGCTTTCGCCTGGGTACCAAATAATCAACGAAGATCCTTCAGGCGTGAGAAACGGGGAAGTTTTGAGGATGTTTAAGGATGAAAGAGAAATTGAAGAGGCCTTCTCCGGCCATTTTACCGATTTTGCATTCGGCTCCCAGATTGATGATTGCTTTGGCCTTGACTACCATTGGCATTTAATCGTTTGCCGTAAAAAATAATTAACCAAAAAATATGAAACTTTCTCGTAGAATGGAAAAAATTAAGCTGTCTGCGATTATAAAGATCGCGGACAAAGCCCGGGAAATCGCCAAAAGCGGAGAAAGAGTAATCCGGCTGGATACCGGTGAACCGCATTTCATAACCCCAAAACGGGCGATTGATGGCGCCGTGAAAGCTTTAAATAACGAGCTGACTCATTACAGCCATAGCCGGGGTATTGAAGAATTGCGCAATAAGCTGTGCGAGCTGTATAACGAAAAATATTCGCTCAACCTTACGTCCGGAGAGAATATTATTATAACGCCGGGCGCCAAACAAGCCATATTTTATACGGCATTGGCTTTGATTGACAGGGATGATGAGGTTATAATTCCGTCCCCGGGCTGGGTTAGCTATGAAGAAATCGTCCGGATGGCAGACGGCATCCCGGTTTTCGCTGAGGCGCGACAGGAAGAGGGCTTTACCGTAAAATTTGAAACAATAAAAGAAAAAATAACTCTAAAGACAAAAGCAATCTTTTTAAATAGTCCCAATAATCCGACCGGAAAGGTGATTGATTATGAAAATCTGAAAAAAATATATGAACTTTGCCTGGAAAAAGACATCTGGCTGGTTGCCGACGAAATATATGACGAGATTATTTTTAAGGAAGGCGCGTTTACATCCATACTATCGGTTGCCGGCGGTTTAAAAAATATTATTTATATTAATGGTTTTTCCAAGACTTACGCCATGACCGGCTGGCGTTTAGGTTATATTATCGCGCTTCCGGAATTAATTGGAGCCGTATTGAAAATTCAGCAGAATTCCATAACTTGTCCGACTACTTTTATCCAGCATGGCGCGGTCACGGCTCTCGGACAGGAAAAAGAATTCATTAAATCCTCGGTGGATTTTTACGGCCAAAATAAAAAAAGACTTCTTGAGGCGCTAAGTCAAATGGATAAGTTTAGCGCCATCGAGCCGGATGGCGGATTGTATTTATTAATAAATGTTTCAAAAATAAACGCCAGTTCTTATGATTTTTGTCTTGAATTGTTGGATAAGTGCCGGGTTTCGGCTATCCCGGGTATAGCTTTCGGCCAAAACTGCGAAGGGTTTATTAGAATTTGCCTAGCTACAGAAAAGGAAAATATTGATGAGTTTATAAAAAGGTTAAAGGACGCTTACTGTTAATTCATAACCATAAAAATTTATGAAAATTAACCAAGTTATTGACTTAACCCATAAGATAGAAAACGGAATGACCAGCTTTGACGCGGCTTGGCATCCGAAACCGGCAATCAAGCCATTAGGGACTTTAGAATCTGTCGGAAGGAACACAAAAGAAATTATTATTGGCAGCCATACCGGGACCCATCTAGACGCTCCGCTTCACTTTATCGAGCAAGGAGTAAGCGTTGACCAAATATCTCTGGATAGTCTTATCGGCAAGGTGGTAATCGTTGATTTTTCTCATTTGAAAAATAACGTGGAAATTACCAAGGAGATGTTGGGTGAAATTGAAATCGGCGATAAGATGATTTTTAATCTCGGCTGGAGCAAGTATTGGAACCAGTCTGATTTTTATAAAGGTTATCCATTTTTCAGCCCGCGAGCGGCCGAATATCTAATTGAAAAAAATGTTAAAATTATCGCCATGGACACTCCGTCCCCGGATGACAGCCGCATAAAACTCTCAGGCGAAAATCTTGGAAGCGCTGCTGATTCGCCAATCCATAAGATGTTTTTGAAGTCCGGAGTTTTGCTTTTGGAATACTTGGCCAATCTTGATAAAATTGTTGACTATTCCGGTTGGTCAATAGCGATCGCGCCTTTAAAAATTGACGGTTCAGACGGGTCGCCAGCCAGGGTATTTATATTTAAGTAACTAAAAACTCAATCCGAAAGATGAACAAAAAGAATATGGATGTCAGTAATACTATAAAGTTAAACCGGCTAGTCCTGGGAACTGCGCAATTAGGGATGGAATACGGCATCAATAATAAAAGCGGGAAGCCGGATTTAATCAAGGCTCTGGAAATAATCCGCAGGGCGTTTGAAGCCGGCATACTAACTTTTGATACGGCCGGAGTCTATGGAGAGGCCGAGGCTATTTTAGGACAAGCCGTAATCACTTTTAACTTGAAAGACAGAATTAAGGTAATCTCTAAATTGCCGGCCAATATTGGAAGGGAAGACAGGAGAAATATCGGGAAGGAAGTTGAGGCCGAAGTCCATCGCGCGCTTAAGCGGATTAATTTGGAGATTCTGGATGGCTATTTACTTCACAACCCTCTGGATTTACGCAACCCGGAGATCATGGATGCCCTGGAGCAGTGCCGGAAGAAGGGAATGGTCAAGCATCTGGGAGTTTCAATTTACGAAGAAAAAGAAGCGCTTGACGCAACAGAGTCCAAAGCAATGGATTATATACAGATTCCTTACAATATTTTTGACCAACGACTCAATAAAACCAATTTTTTTGATATTGCCGGGGGAAATGATGTTAAGATTTTCGCCCGCAGTCCTTTTTTACAAGGGCTACTATTAATGGAGGCCGGTGAATTGCCCGGGCGTTTGTCAGCGGCAAAAATTTACCTTAAAGAACTTGATATTATAATTAATAAATACGGCTATAGCCGGCTGGAAGCGGCTTTGTTATTTTCTTACACCGACAAAAATGTTGATCATGTGGTTTTTGGGATTGATAATTCAGAACAGTTGAATGATATTATTAGAATCGCCGGAGAGAGAAGCGAGAATTTCTCGGCCTGTAAAGAAGAGTTGACTGACCGGTTCGCGGATGTGGAAAAAGACATTATTATGCCTAATCGCTGGAAAAAATAAATAATTTTATGAATGAGAAAAATAATATTAAAAAAGCGGGATATGAGATTAAGCTGGATGAGCGGGAAGGCTATTGCCGCCTTTTTCCTCTCCCTTCCGAAGAGGAGTTAAGGGAATTTTACAGGCGCGAATTTTATAAAAAAAATTATGACGGACAAAAAAATGATAGCGCCAGTGAAGTCCGGGAAGAAGAGGAAAAATTATTCAGGGATTTAAGATTTGAAGATATAATTGAAACAATTGAGGAGGAAATTAAGGAAAAAAAAATAATTGACATCGGCTGCGGGTATGGAAATTTTCTTTCCTTTTGCCATGAGCGAAAATACGCGGTAACGGGGATTGAGCCGGGACAGCAGGCGGTGGATTACATCCGGAAAAGATATAGTTTCAAAGTAATTCAAAGCGGAATAGAGGATATTAACGAAAAGGTATCAGAAAAATTTCCAGCCGCGGCGCTGCTTGACGTTCTGGAGCATTTAAGAGAGCCAGCTAAAGTATTAACCGGTATCCGGGATAATATTTTAGAAGACCGGGGAGTGCTTGTTGTTCGGACGCCCAACGAATTTAATCCCCTGCAATTAATAGCCGACAAAGAATATAAATTAAACCATTGGTGGGTCAGCTGTCCTGATCACGTAAACTATTTTACCGTTAATCACCTGGAAAAATTGGTTGAAAAATGCGGCTTTGAAGTGTTTTTAAAGGAATCAAGTTTTCCCCTGGAAATGTTTTTATTATTTGGAGACCAATATGTCGGAGATACGAGGTTGGGGAGGGAGGTTCATAATAAAAGGGTGCGGTTAGAAAAAACGCTCAAAAAATACGATAATAATTTTAAAAGAAAGCTTTTTCGCAGTTTTGCCGATTTGGGAATCGGACGGGAAATTACCATATACGCGCGAAAAAAATAGATTAATAAAGACCGTAATAAGTAAAAATATGGAGTTTATAAAAACAAGCAAATACACAGAGGGAAATTTTACCACACCGGTTAATTATGACCTGATTAATAATTTTGAAAAGGTCAAAATTGACCAGTCGCTCAATCTTATAAAGGAAAGCGGAAATATTGATTTACTAAAAAAATACGCCGGGATGGGACTAAAAGTAATTCCGATAAGAAGGGTTTCGGAGCGCGACTGGTCGTTAAGGAAAGATTTTCCCAACCGGGTGATGATTGAAACTACCTCCCGCTGTAATTTTAAGTGCCGCATGTGTCCCCGGCATAATTTGAAGAGACCGCTCATGGATTTTGATAAAGAGCTGTTTTTTAAAGTCCTAGATGAACTTGATCAGCATGGCGTAGAAGGAGTTTGGCTTTACTCATTGGGCGAACCAATGTTGCATAAAAACTGGAAAGAGATGGTAGAATATGCCGGGAAGAAAAAGAATATTGGCATGATTTGGTTTAGCACTAATGGTTTTGCTTTTAACGAAGATGTTATTGATTTTGCCTTAAACTCAAAAATCAGCTATCTGAATTTTTCCCTTCACGGCACTAACGAAGAAGTTTATGATTTTGTTTCCCCTAAAATCCATTATAAGAAAGTAAGAGAAAATTTTGATCTTCTTTTAAAAAAGAAAAAAGAACTGGGACGCGGCCCGATACTGCACATCCAAATGATTGACCAGGAAGGGACGCATGGCAATATTAACGAATTTATTGAAACATTTTATGATACGGGTGAAATTGTCAGCATCAACATGCTTGATTACGGTTATTTGCCGAATAACGCATACGGCTTGCGCCAGCGCAGTCGGCCGCCGATAGTAAAAAAATGCAACCGGATTTCCCGCGGGGACTGTATTATCGCGTCTAATGGGGATGTCCAGCCCTGCGACAACACGTATAACAGTGAAATTTTGCTTGGCAACGTAAACAGGCAAACGGTTTATGAATCATGGAATTCTGATGTCAATAAAAAAATGCTTGAGCTGAACGAAAAAGGAGAACTTTATAAAATTGAACATTGCGGCAAATGTCCGGATTACGATTTATAGCTTAAAATTTGTTTTGTTGCCAAAGGCAAAAAGATGAAAATATTATTTTTTCACCACAATGACTATTTGTCCAACGGTATTCCCGGCGGAATCGCGGCTTTATCAGCCGTACTGAAACAGGCTGGCCATGAGGTTGATATTTTTGATACCACTTTTATAAAGACCGAAGAACAGCCGGAATCAAGCGCTGGCAAACAGGGGATATATTTGCCGACCGAATATACCCTTGAGGATCTTGTAAAAGACGATCCGGTGCAGAATATTGAAGAAGCCTTCCTTAAAAAAATTAATTCTTTCAGCCCGGAGTTAATCGCCGTTTCAGTTATGACCGGCTATTATGACGAAGTTATAAAGATTTTGGAAAATGTAAAACCAAAAGCTAAAATATTGGTTGGCGGGGTTCATTCAACGATTAGCCCGGAAGACGCTTTGAGGCCGGAGGTAGTTGATTTTATCTGTATTGGCGAAGGAGAGGCGCTGTTGACGGAGCTTTGCGATCACCTTGAGCGGGGAAAAGATTATACTAAGCTCCTTAACCTGGGTTATAAAAAGGACGGAAAAATGTTTCTTAACGAGCCGCGCCCTTTCATAAATTTGGATGAGCTGCCGGTTCCTGATTGGTCAATATTTGATAAAAGGCATTTGTTTCGCCCTTTTATGGGTAGGGTTTATAAAGGGAGTTTTTATGTTATGTCTCGCGGCTGTCCCATGAGTTGTTCTTATTGCGTCAATATTTCCTTAAGCGATAAGCTGAAGAATTGCGGAAAGTATTTTCGGTTTCAATCAGCCGCCACCACGGTTTTTCAGCTGAGAAGCCTTAAAGAAACTTATGGCGCCACATGGTTTAAATTCGCCGATGATTCCCTTACTTACATGAGCGAAGCTTATCTGGAAGAATTGGCCGAGGGTTTAAAACCTCTGAATATCCAGTTCGGATGTTCTATCCGGCCGGAATCGGTTAACGCCAGAAAGATTGAACTGCTAAAATCAATGGGTTGCGTCGCGGCTTCGGTCGGCGTTGAATCCGGCAGTATGGAATTAAGGAAGAAAGTTTTAAACCGCCACATGACGGACCAGCAAATTGAAAACGCCGTACGGACGCTTAGAGAAGCGGGAATCAGGGTGTCCACTTTTAATATGATCGGCCTGCCTGGCGAAACCCGGGAAGATGTATTTAAAACCATAAACTTCAACAGGAAATTAAACGCCGACGCGGCTAATGTTTATATTATCTATCCTTATCCCGGAACGCCGATAAGCGAGAGGTATAAAGTAAATTTTAGGGACAAAGAGGGTAATTTAATTCCCGTCTCTGAAGCCTCGTCCTTTCATCTTTCCATGATGCCGCCGGAAGAAGTTGAGGGTTTGCTTAAAACTTTTAATCTCTACTTAAAATTGCCTGAAGATATGTGGATGAATATAAAAAAGGCCGAAGGTAGTGATGAGTCGGCCAATAGTATGTTTAAAAAATTAAAGGAGTATTCGCTAACAGTAAAATAGGGTAATTAAATAAAATTATGTTATTAAAAGGAAAAAGAGTATTGATATTTCAGCAAAGAGACTGGGCCAAAAGGATCGGACATTTTTTAGCAAAAAAATTACAGGCCGAGGGGTGCGAGCTGGCCGCCTTAACCTTTAAAAAAACCACCCATAAGTTTATTACCGGACAGGATGAGGTGAAATATCAGTTTATTGAAAATGTTGATGCCATCTGGGAAGACCCGAAAAAGACGCTGGCTGGCGAAGAAATATCGTTGGATCAAATATGCGATCATCTTGGTCTTGATTCCATCTGGCCGCTGATTTATTGTGATCGTTGGCTTGCATATTCTTACGGAAGAAAGTTTTATTACAGTTTCAGGAAAAATGTTCCCGATGAATTCATGACTACCTATATTAAAGCCCATTATAAAGTAGTGAGAGATTTACTGGAAAAATTTAAACCGGATCTGATTATTATGGCGGGGTACGTTTATGAAGGTCACATATTGCTTGGCCGTCTCGGAGAAATAAATAATATACCAAACATTGCTATCGCCGATGCTAAAGTGCCTGGCTATAATATTTTCGTCCACGATTATTTGGTTAAGAAGGGGTCGTTAACCAGGCGTGTAAAAGAGTTAAACAGCGGAATTGCTCAATCAGAAAATTTTAATAAGGCCAGTAACTTTATAGAAGAATTTCGTAAAGAGTTCAAACATCCCGTCTATATTACCGAAAGTCCGAAAATCAGCTGGTTGAAAAAAATTAAAAGCGAATTGGCTCCTTATAAGCACGTATATAACTGGTATACCAAAAAAAAATTGAGAGTAAATAATATAGAATCCGTTGGGCCGACAATTGATTATCGGCCGCCGAGGATAATTCTTCGCGATTTTTACTGTAAGAAAAAATATAAGCGTTTCGCGGATAAATATAGTTATTTTCCTTTTGATAAAGTGGGAAAATTCGTTTTTTTCCCCCTGCAATTCACTCCTGAGGCCAGCGCAGATTTAATTTGTCCCCTTTTCAATAATCAAATTGAGACGGCTCGTCAGATTGCGATGTCCTTGCCTAGCGATTATACCCTAGTGGTTAAAGAGCACCCGGCCATGGTTGGTCTTCGCACGCCGTCCTATTTGGAAAAGGTCGCTTTAACGCCTAATGTTAAGCTCGTGGATTATCGCATTCCTACCGAGCGGATTTTAAAAAAAACTGATCTGGTAATAAGCGCATATAGCACTACAATTTTTGAAGCGGCTTTGTATAAAAAACCGGCTATTTTACTTAGCGATTCGGGAATTTTCAGTTTGATGCCTAATGTATTCAAGCATTCCGACATGTCAAGTTTGTCCGCTAAAATTAAAGAGGTGCTTGATGCCCGTTTAAATATTGAAGAATATGAGAAAAAACTTACAAATTATATTGCCGCGGTATTTGATGTTGGATTCAATTTTAATTATGGCAAGGCCTGGGAAAAGGGAGGGGAAGACCTGGAAATTTTTTGGAATCTTTATAAGACGGAAATCAAGAGGGTTCTTAATGAAGAACAGGAAAAAAAAGATACGATATGAAATTAAACAGTTTATTAAAAATTTCTCAATTAAGAAAATCATTCAGAATTCTGCATGAGAAAATCAGACAGAAGAAGTTTGAATGGTTTCTCACCCTAAAAAGATTGGATAAGCTGCAGAGAAGTATTTTGCCGAGGAAACATAATTTTACTATTTCAAATATCTGTACTTCCAACTGCGTTTTTTGCGCTTATCAATATAATCGTGACCGTACCGCGGTTATGACTAATGAGCTCTTTGAAAAAATTTGTCGGCAAATCGCCGCTTTGGATAAAAATAGCTGGATTAGTCTCACTCCCACTGTCGGCGAGCCGTTGACGGACAGCGAACTGTTCAAAAAGATAGAGACGGCTAAAAATTTAGGTATAAAAAGAGTGGAAATTTATAGCAATGGGTCATTACTTAAGAAAAATGTTGAAAAGATATTATCCTCCCGGCTGGATGAGTTATATATTAGTTTCCCCGATTTTAACGAAAATGAGTATAAGCTGATTTTCAGGACTAATAATTACAAAATTTCTTTGGCCGGAATTCACGAGTTGATGAGAGAGCATAGGAAAAGAGACAGTAAACTTCACATTCATATTAATATAAGAGGGAGGCGGAATCCGGTTGAAGTATTGAAAGAGGAGGACTTTTTAAGATGCATAAAACCGTTTTTGTCGGACAAAGTTACTTATGACTTTACATCCAAATTTGACAATTGGGGCGGTTTGATAAAACAGGATCAATTACCCTCCGGCATGATATTAAGACAGCCGGCTGATAAATCAGGCTTGCCCTGCAAACAACTTTTTGAGCTTATGTATCTCCCCAGCGGCGATATTAAATTGTGCGGTTGCCGGTTTTTAGGGACGATGTTTGATGATTTAGTTGTTGGTAATATTTATAAAGATAACTTGGAAAATATTTGGTATGGAAAAAAAACCTTTGATTTAAGAAATAAATTTTTTAGTGGAGAATATCCGGTAGTGTGCAAAGATTGTAGCGGATATAAAAAGTTGCCATATAATATTTTGTTAATTTCTAGATAACTTATATCATTGAAATAAATTATAAATATGAACATCTCAAACTTTAAAAGGCTATTACAATACTTTTACTACTTTAAAAATCCCTTTTCGGTGCTTAAGTTGCACGGTAGAAATATAGTTAAAGGAAAGAAAATAAAAATTGTTCCCCGAAGGGGGGAGCCGTTTTTTGTGGGGAGGGGACCTGATATTTGGCTAATCAATAAAATTATATTTCGTAAAGGAAAGGTAAATATTGTTTGTGATAAAGAAAGCGGCGTTGAGTATATTCTTGAAGACGGATTTTATTTAAGGCAAGGGACATCTGACACTTTTATTTATAAGGAAATTATGCTCGACAGGGATTATGAATTATGCTTGAATTATTTAAATAAGGAAAGTTTAGTCATAGATTTAGGCGCTCACATTGGCCTTTTCAGTATATTTTGCAGTCCATTTTGCCGGAAAATTTTAGCCTACGAGGCGCATCCGGAAAACTACCAGCTTGCCTTAAAAAACATAAAAAGCAAGTCGGCCGGTAATGTATCGGTAGAAAATTTGGCCGCTTGGTCTCTATCCGGGGAATATCTCAAAATTGACGGAGGTAGTGGCTTCCAAACAGGAGATTTTACTGTTTGTTCTGTAAAGATGGAACCAAAAGAACTTGGGGTTAAGACGATTTCTTTGGATGAGATATTCTCCAAGGAGCAGATAGATTTTTGTGATCTTTTAAAAATCGATATTGAAGGGGCTGAGTATTGCGTATTAATGTCAGCCCCGAAAAACGTATTTGAAAAAATCGGAAATATCTATATGGAATACCATGCGGATAGTCTAAATAAAAATACTATATCAGAGCTAGAATATTTTCTAAAAAAAATGGGCTTTATGGTAAATATCAAGCCGGTAAAAGAAAATGTCGGTTATTTATACGCAAAAAATTTAAAACGCGCGTAGTTACTTGCCACTAATGTTTTATGAACAGCTTCAGACCACTATGTTTAAGTTTTAGGATTCCTCCAGCCGTCAGGCCGCAGGCGATTTTGATTGGTAAGATGATTCCGGAATGGATAAGGCAGGGAATTAACCCGGTAGTCCTAGCGTATGACAGCGGGGGAGACTGGGAGATAAACGCCTCGGTTTATAAGATTCCCAAATTTAGCATTAATAGATATTTGAACAGGATTCCTCCGATTAGGATGTTTTTAAGGCGGCGCTATTACAAAAAACTGGCCGACAGATGTATGGAGATAATTAAGAAGCACGATATAAATTTGGTTTTTTCATTTTCCAATCCCCAAGAGAGTAATATTCTGGGGGCGATAATCAAGGCGAAAACAGGACTGCCTTTCATTTCCCATTTTAGTGATCCTTGGTATAATACGCCCCTGGGAAAAGTTTCCGGCCGGAGCGCCAAAAGGATCTTGAAACAAGAGCGGCGGATCCTGGAAAAAAGCGACAGGGTAATTTTTGTTAACGATAAGCTGAAGGGTTTTGTAATGAAAAATCACCCCATAGAGTTATCCGCCAAGGCGGAAGTGGTGCCGCATTGTTATGATTTAAAAGATTATCCCGCAGTTGAAAGTAACGCGCGTGAAAAATTTATTTTTAGTTATATTGGCGTGTTCTACAAGGAGCGCAATTCGGAAATATTTTTTGAAGCCTTGCGCCGTCTGCTTGACGGCCAGCCGGAACTCGCCGATAGGTTCAGGGTGAAATTGATCGGAGCGGCAAATAATTATTCCGGTTTTCCGGAAGAGAGAATTGGGGAGATGATTAAAGATTATGGCTTAACAGGCAGGGTTGATGTTATTCCGGGCGTAAGCTATAAAGAGAGCCTTAAATACATGAAAATTTCTGATTGCCTTTTAGTGATTGATGCTGATATTGCTGATAGCCCGTTTTTGCCGTCTAAAGTTGTTGATTACGCTGGTAGCGGGACGCCTATCCTGGGAATTACTCCGGTTGGAAGCCCGACTGATATCTTTTTACGCCAGATGGGATATAGAGCATTTAACTATTCCCAAGTTGACGATTTGGCCGAGTGTTTGGGAAAATTTATTCTTGGAGAGGCGGGCGGTAAAATAAACAAAGGTTATCTGGATCAGTATAACGTTATAAGTACCACAAAAAAATTGATTGGAATTTTTCAGAAAACCATGAATAGTAAAAAATAATTTTTTCGGGTGTTTTAAATATTATTTTGAATATAAAAACATGAAAATAGCAATTATTCTAGGGACGCGGCCGGAAATAATAAAAATGTCCCCCATTATCAGGGAGCTGGACAAAAGAGGCTTGGATTATTTTATACTCCATACCGGACAGCATTATGATTATGAAATGGACGGAAAATTGTTCAAAGATTTGGAATTAGCCCGGCCTAAATACAATTTAAAAACCGGCAGTAGCGAATACCGGAAGCAAATCGGGTTGATGATTAGGAAAATTTATCAATTATTAAAAAAGGAGTCGCCGGACTACGTGATAGTCCAGGGAGACACGAACACGGTTTTAGCCGGAGCCTTAGCGGCGAATAAGTTAGGGATAAAAATTTGCCATCATGAAGCCGGACTGCGCAGTCACGATTTAACCATGCTTGAGGAAACCAACAGGATTATAACTGATCACATATCAGACCTGCTATTCGCGCCGACTGAAGACGCGATGAAGAATTTGGTTGATGAAAATTTAGGCGGTAAAGACAAAACTTTTTTAACCGGCAATACCATAGTTGACGCTTTATTTGATAACGCCGAATTGGCGCGGAAAAAGGGGAAAATGTTAAAAGAATTAAAAATAAAAAAAGGCGGTTATATTCTGGTTACCGCCCATAGAGCCGAGAATGTTGATGATAGTAAGCGTTTAGGAGGAATTCTGGAAGGCTTAAAATTAATAGGGAGCCATTTAAAAATTCCAGTCATTTTTCCCATGCATCCCCGAACCGCCAACAGCGTTAAAAAGTTCGGATTAAAGATTCCTTTCGGAGTGCGCGTGATTAAACCTTTGGGTTACCTAGATTTTCTCCAACTGGAATCAAGCGCCAAGCTGATAATAACCGATTCCGGAGGTTTGCAAGAAGAAGCCTGTATTTTAAAAATTCCCTGCGTTACAGTTCGCGATAATACTGAGCGGCCGGAAACTATCATGGCGGGAGTGAATGTTTTGGCCGGGACGGATCCGGAAAGAATTTTTGATTGTTGCCGGAGTATCCTGAAGAAAAAAAAGAAGTGGTCTAATCCTTACGGCGACGGCCGGGCCGGGAAAAGAATTATTGATATTTTTATTTCCCGGCATGAAAAAATAACTTAAATATGAACTCAGATTTTTTAAAAAAATTACTAATTGTCAATTTGCCGCTTAGGCCTTCAAAGGGATTTTTATTTGATCAGCTGGAGAAAAGGTTATTTGACATAAGAGGCGAGATCGGGCTGGACGCGGCTTCGGCAAGCTTTAAAAACCGAAGGATGTTTAAAACGAAATATTACTACGGCTTGGATGTGGATCGTAATGCCTTAACTAAAGGCATATTAAAACAAGGAGATGATAAAACTTTCGGAGTCCTGGCCGATCTGGCCAGACTGGACGGCCTGCCCGGCGACAGCGTTGACGCGGTCGTATCAACTAACACGCTCTACTGCTTAAAAAAAGAAGACCGGATCGCGGCCATAAAACATTTGTGCCGGTTAACCGCTCCGGAAGGATATTTTTTCTGCGAAATACCGGTTAATGAAAATTATGATTATGAAAATGTTCTCGCGGTTCTTAGGAATAATTTTGAGTCAATAAAGATTATCTATTATCGCAATTTTATCAGCCGTTTTTACGAAAGCATTTTTGAAAGTAACGGCTGGCTTGGCGATCATCCGGTGGCGGGGCTGAAGGGGTTTCGTTTGTTCGCGTGGCTTATTGGTCGGCTGGAATATATAACCAGTGCTTTGCGTTCTCCGAAAAAACACGCTTTTATAATCTGCAAAAATAAAAAAGGATCCAACCAGAAAAAGAGATTTGATCTTTCCGGCTTTCCGATGCCGGAGAAAAGTATTTATAATATTTTAGATGAATCTTGATTAGCCAAATGCCCTACCTCCCCTCCCTCGAAACAACCGTCGCTATGGTTTTTAAAATAATGGACAGATCCAGGTAGAGGGATCTGTTTTTTATGTAAAAGAGATCGTATTGCAATTTTTTTAAGCTGTCTTCGTATGACGGGGAATGGTACTCTCCG
>Ga0172379_10001936_pt1 | contig 38640 bp, 33 predicted proteins | sample GrowelOW334metaG_FD_119756 | JGI IMG/M metagenome (GOLD analysis project Ga0172379, IMG submission 119756) | Groundwater microbial communities from an aquifer near a municipal landfill in Southern Ontario, Canada - Groundwater well OW334 metaG | ecosystem: Environmental > Aquatic > Deep... | reverse complement strand
TCCGATTGGCTTGAATAACGAAGTTTATAGTGTATTTTACTCCTAATATTTCTGTTACACAATTGTTACACATTTGCTACACAATTGCTACACAGAAGAGTTGATTTAACATTTAATTTAACGATGAGCTTGAGCTGAAACAGGAAAGGTGGAGGTTGCGTTGCTACACAAATTGTGTAGCACTAAAATTTTGAGGCTAAATTCTCCTCAAAAATTCAACTCCCCCCACCTCCACCATTATTTTACAATAAAATATCTGTAACTGTCCAGCCGGATATTTTATTGTCCAGCTTTCGGAGACAAGCACAAATATTATCCACTGAAACAGAACTTTACGGACGAATGCTGTCTTTCCCGGCATTAGCATCATCGCCATGCTCCACCACTCCGTCATCATGCAAGTCTATTTTTTCCTCATGCAGACGGCGGAAGAAAACGCGCAGATCACGGATGCAGCCGATAGTAAACCAGACCGTGGTAATCACCCCGATCGCCAGCGGCATGCAGATTGCCTGCACAAACCAGAAATCAGCCCATACTCCGGATGACCACGGATGCACCAGATAGGCGACCGATCCGACGACAAATACGATGAACCAGGAGATCGACCACCAGAAAATTCCAAGCGTGATCCAGCGGTCGGATCTGCTGAACTGGTCATCAATCCCCCACAGCCGGTTAAACCAGTTGATTTTCGGAGGAATCAGGTCATCGACATCGCCTTCCGGTTCAACCGCATACGCTCCCCGGTGCAGCAATTGGTCCATATTATGCGGTTTCCTGCAAGTCAGCAGGGAAATAAAAATGTACGCAACAACCGCCACCAGCGAGGCGATAAACCCGATTTGCATGCCGTTAAGGATAAACTCATGTCCGAGAACTTTCTGGCAATAAATCCGCGTAATAATCCCGCCAACCGATAATCCGGAGCCGGTCAAAAAACCGACCCAGGCTCCGGCGGTAGTGCCCTTCTTCCAGTAAAGTCCGCCGATGATCGCCGCTCCGGCCCCGCCGGTAAAGACCGCCTGAGTTACAGCGAACCAGATCGCCACATACTCAGTTTGCGGGAATATTGCGCCGAAGATGAAAACAAAAACCGCCACGCCGACAATGGCCAGACGCAGCAGCAGCAGATGCTGTTTCAGCAAGAACGGCTTTTTACGCATCGGCACAACCACGTCCTGTATAAAGATACTGGACCATGAATGCAGATGAATACCGTCACCGGCAATAATGCCCATCAGGCAGATCGACAATAACATGCCTTTCAGGCCGATCGGCAGCATGTGCGACAGTGCGACCGGAATGCGCATCTGATCCGCGGTGCCGGGATCGGTAATTTTGCTAAGTTCAGACTGCACAACGGCATTCCCCGCTGAACTGTGCAGATAGGTCATGGCGCATACGGCCAGCAGGGTGATCATCACTCCACCTGCAAAACCGCGCCAGCGACCGAGAATCATCCCCATGCGGGCTTCGTGCGGCGTCGCGCCGGAGGCATTGAACGCATGGCTGTTCTGCCACGCCATCGTGCTGTATACACCGACCCCCAGCCCCATTAAAACATACCATATATTAAAGTCTTTCAGACTGAAGGAATCAAATGGATTGACCAGAGATTTCCCCGGCGCGGTATCCAGGAGCACAGCGCGTGTTTCAGTCCAACTGAAGAAAAAAACGACTAGAGCGACCGCGATGACTGAATAAAAAATCTGGGTGAACATCCCTTCGGCGCAATCGGTCAGAAGCACTGCAATCTGTCCGCCGAAGGTGGTCATTATCACACAAATTGTAAGAAAGAGCGCCATCAGCAGAAGGTACGTTTGAATCTGCCAGCCAAGTACAGGCACTGTATGCGGCAGGCCGAGAAAGTTCGTCATGAAACGCGCACCGATTACCGGGATGACACCGAAGTTAATCAGTCCGGCAAAAAAGGCCAGCCCCCCGGCGAACAGCCGGAAATTGCGACTGTAGCGCATTTCAAAAAACTGGCCGAGAGTCAAAGCACGTGTCTGGCGGTAACGATAGATGACGAAACCGCTGATCGCGATCAATAAACTCACCGGGACCGAGAGCTGCCCCCACCATGAGAGCGTGAACCCGGAGATGGCAAACATCTGAAAGACGGCGACAAAAACTACCGCGCCTGCTCCCTGTTCACTGCGTGCCGTGCAAATCAGGAAGCGGCCGGCATTGCGCCCGCCCGCCATAAAATCGGCGACGCTGCGCACAAAACGCCGGGAATAAAGGGCGATCACCGCGCAGATCGTCAGCGGCAAAATCATAATCAACCAGTCAACAATGTGCATTTAGTGCTTCCTAATACTTATTGACAAATGTTTAAAAATCATACAATTTCAACATAAATATAGTATAATCGATCAGGATGTCAAAATAGCATCTCCCGTTTCTATCGTCTATTTTGATTCCGTGTCCAGCCATAACTTGGCTTGGTCGCCGGCGACGCAAATGCTTCCGATGCGTAATTCCTGATGATTAACGGGACTGTATAGGGAATGTTGTATACAGCAAAGGCAGGCTTAACTGTAATGACACCTGTCGCTGAATTATCGTTATATTCTTTGAATGACGGGCATTATTTACTTCCGGCAGTCCATACTTCAACTTCACCCAAAATCAGTCTGCTCTCATTGGGGTTTGACGGAGATGCAAAACTGATACGCACAAAACGCCCGCCTGGATGATTGGGCAGCCGGAATACTTTGTCATAAACATCTTCAGGGTTCTGATTATCATTTGCCAGAAGCGGAAATCTTGTCTCTGTCCAGTTTTTGCCGTCTTCGGAAACACTTACAACAACATCTCTTAAATATTTCTGATAGAATATGACGACCCGGTCTATCGGGTAGGATTTCTTAAAGTCGAAGTCAATGGAAACCGGACCTGCCGTATTCCACCCGGCCACCCATTGATTTATATTGCTTTTCCCCAGATCTGCATTCCCCCCGTAAATTGCGCGCAGGCGATCAGTCAGATTGCCCTGCTCAAAAGGAATATTATCTTTTTTAATGCTGCCGGATTCCTGCGGGCTGTCCGGTGCCGGAGTACAGGAATAAACGCCTGCCGTGGCGGCATTTGCGGTTATAACCGGCTTGAACTGCCTCCATTGCACATAGTTCCCGGTCAGACATAGGCCTTCCGGCGCCGGAGCATTTTTTATAATGCTGGATGGAAGTTTGAAACGCCATATATCCTGCCTGGTCTTGACTCCCGCGCCAGCCAGGTATTCGAGAAAGAAACGTTTCCATTCCGGATTTCCGGCCAGACGCGAATCACAAGGGTTAACAGCGAAAGTAACAACTTTGCCTTTGCCGAAAGAGTTCTCTATGACAGCCGGTTTGCCTGACATGAAAGTCCCTGTGATTCTGGCAGTATTTGCAGGCTGCATCTTAAATGCGGCGAGTCCGGCAGTGGATAATCTATATTTGCCGAGATTGATTTGATTATCTCTCAAGGCATTGGCCAAATCGGCTATGCCGAGGAGTTCCGCACGTTCAGACGCAAGACTGTCGCCTGCGGGAGTGAACGAGAATGCTTCAGGGTCCAGCACCAGCGCTATGCCGCCGCCGGCAACATAATCCATGATAGATTTCAAGGCATCTTTTGAAACATATTTTGCATCAGCCGTCATGATGACTTTATACTGCTGAAGACCGGCATTTTTCATTGTTCCCTCGTTGATGAATTTATACCATGCGCCGGCGCCCCTGGCCAGATACGAGTGGAGATACAGAGCCCGGGATGGAATGGTGTCCACACCCGGATATGCCCGCATAGTCGGTTCCGGCGCAAAGACAGCGCAGTCCGGTTCCGGGAAGCGTAGTCTGTTCATCTTTGCCAATTCTTTTGCGGCGCCGAGTTCCACCTGCCAGCGGTCCGGAGCCCCGTAATATTCGAAATGCATATACTTTTTCCCGGCGCGAAGATTGGCGGTATCGTTTAAAAACCAGTGAATGCCGCTCGCTCCGCAACGAACGGACTCACTGATTTTCTCCAGAGTTTCTTCAGGGGTGAATGAGCATGCATATTCTTCCACATGCATGACAGGCCATACTTCACGCATGCCTGAGAGATCGGTAATATATTTTGTCAGAAAACCGAAACACTCAACGTCAGGCTCTTTGAGCGGATAAAGCTGATGCGTCAAAATATCACAAGTTCCGGCAAAGTCGCTATACCCGTACACCATATCCTGTCTGGCCGTCGGATCATCGGAAACGACAAGCAAGTCAGGAGAAATCGATTTTACTTTCCTGTAAGCTCTGCGATAGAAATCGACAAGCCGGTCATTCATCCAATGCCTGAATGCAATCCAGCGATAAGGATTTCTATCATCCGCCGATTCGGGAATGCCGTATTTGCCGAATCCGTATTTTGCCTTCACCTCGGCATCGGCATTACGGATAAATTCATAAGAATCTTTCTTCCTGTTAAAAAATTCGATGGCATCCTTTTCTATAAAATCCACAGCTTCATCGCCCCAGAACACGGCAAAGATATTGCTCCTGTGCGGTTCCAGAGCCTCAATATCTTTCATATATTCCAACTGCACCGCGGGGTCCGGCAGAAATGGCGTGTGGCGGCGTTCCCTGCTTGCGTTGGCCATTGGATATACGACAAACTTCATGCCGTTGGCGACACCTCTTTTGTAATATCCATGATACTTGCTGGTGATAAACATCTGATTGATGACGACCTGAAGTTTTTCATCAGCAAACATCTTATACATTTCATCCGCGACATATCTGGTTCCGTACTGCATCGCGAAGGGGCGCATAAACGGTTCCACCAATCCGTGCAACCATGTAAAAGAACCCTGCCTGGCAAGTCCGGCCGGTTCATCACTCAGCAGTTCCCGGTAAAGCGGGTTTTCTGTTCTGCCGGCTAAAGCTTTGCTTTCATGCGGATTTATAATATCGATTTGATTTTCATAAATGCATTTTTCAGACTTGCCGGTCTCAAATACCCTGATTGCGACAGCTATATCGTCAGGAGCCCGGCGATAGGAAATGGAAGGCTCTGTTCCCGGTTTGCATTCAGTTTTCAGCATTGCCGCCGGAGCGCCTTTTGCAGAAATGGTACCCAGTTCCACCCTGTAGCCGGGAATAATGCTCTGCGGGAGCGATATTTTGGCTTTCGGAATAAAGCCGTTTCCCAGGCTTTCAATAATTAAAGGCGGCAGCGAGTTGTCTTTAGCCGAAAAACGGAACGGCATGAAGAACCGGGGATCCTTCAGCGGGGCTTTATCTCCTGATTTCAGGCAGCTTATTTCATACGGCGATATTTTAATTCTTGCGAAGTTGCAGTTCCAAATCTCAAAGCCTTTTGGCTTGCAACCAAGGTTGTCCAATGGAATTTCAGCTTCAACCGTCCAGTAATTTTCGCCTTTGCCGACAGCAGTTCTGGTTTGACTGTTCCAGCCCTTGAAACTCCCGCATTCGTCATAGATCACGCCGGCCGCATTTATGATGATGTGCCGAGTCTGACCGGGATCACCGTTCAACGGGTCAACGAAGATATCAACACAGTCGTCAGTCCAGATATTATTATCGCGCTCTTCCGGATTGCGCCATTGGGTTTTGATATTTTTCATATCTTTTTCGTGACATTTGAACGCCACATAAAGATTATCCTCATCATGCCCCAGCCATATCTCGGTAGGATTATCCGCCGCGCCGCCATTCATTTTTACAAGACTGAGATGCCTGGCCTTATCCCATTTCACTTGTGACGCCTTGCCGTCAAGGCCGGGCCTGCTTTTTAAAAACGGGATTTCCACTGCGTTGTCATATATGCTGTCCGCGGATACGGCAAACGGCAAAATCAGGCAGAAACACAAGAACATTTTTAACATAGAGAACTTCCTGTTTTATATCAGAGACATTTTTCAGTCAAGAGAAAAATCTGTTTCACCACAAATAGTTGTTGGTCCAATTGTCGGCCCCGTGATTCTGGACATCGAGGGATTGCCCGTAAGCCGGGTGGTTGCGCGATTCGCTATGTCCGTCAGCGAACAGAACATTGGCCCGGCCGGGATGACGCGTATAGTTCACGGAACAATTGGTCCAGCCGTATTCCGTCCTTCTCACATAGTCTATCATTCCGGCGAAAGAAGCCCCGCCGGAGGTAAGCCTGATTCCGTCAATGAGATAAAGCGTTCTTCCCGGTTTCGGAAGTCTTGACGCCTTTAGTATTGATTGCGTGTCGGTTGTTATTCCGTCTGAATATGAAGCTCCTAAATCCCGGTTATACAAATAGTCAGGGTACGACGCGGAGTTCGCATTATCGTCCTGTGTTTCGCTTGGGCAACTGTGTATGGCTTTGCGATTGAGACGGTCCGCAAAGTACCGGTATGAATTTATGGTGAGAGTCCGTTTCCCAAGTTCTTCAGAAAGCGTGTCCACCCAGGTAACAGTAGTATGACCGGTTATTATTTGCCTGGCAGGCGGGAAATAATCCATGTAATCGCTCATATATGCGTGTCCTGCAATGGACCATTGCTTGAGATTACTCGTACACTTTGCCTGTTGAGCCACCAGCTTCGCTTTGTTCAGCGCCGGCAGCAGCATTGATGCCAGTATCGCGATGATGGCGATGGTTATGAGCAATTCAATAAGCGTGAAATGCGTTTTCAATTCCTTTCTCATCTTTTGCGTTTTCATAAAACGTCCTTTCCTTTATAGTTTTGAAACCGGGGATATGCAACTTTTTCTCATGATCAGCTCACCGCGTATTTTCCTGGGTGCAATGGAGACATCCATGCCGGCAATAATTCCTTCCAGCATTTCCATGGCGACTTTACCTATTTCCCGGCGAGGATCGATGATGGCGCTCATTTCCGGGTGATTTTTAAGTTCTATCGAATTTTCAGCCGAAAGGGCAATCAGCGAGATATCCTCGGGAACATTGAGCCCTTTCCGCTCGAACCACGAATACAGGTGATCTATGATGAAGCTTGATGCGATAATCGCCGTCACGGGTGGAATCTGATCAAGTTTTTCGTCATAATTCCCGGGCCTGGCAAAACGGCACAGATATTTTTCCGGACATTCATGTCCCATCTTTCTAAGCATTTCCAGAAATGTCCGCTGCCTGTTGATAAAAATAGGATAATTCCGCTCCACATCAATAAAGGCGATATTCCTATGCCCGATTTTCGTTAGAAATTTAATGGTTTCCTGGATACTCCTGTCCACGTCAAAAAAGACGCCGGGGATGCCTGGAATGCTCCGGCTGATAGTAACCTGAGGCACTTTTTCGTCCCTTAATTTCTCGATAAGCGGAAAAGTCTCTTTTGACGGACGTTCCCATATTATGCCATTCAGCGCCCCTGAACCGAAACTGCTGTAAAGACTTTTAAAAGAAAGCTCTGCCGGGTTGGCAACGGTAATCTCGGTATTTGACATGAAGATATGCTCCCTGACTCCGGCAACAAAGTTCCTGTCATAAAAATTTCCGGCAAGCGTACTCTTATCTTCAGGAATCACTAATGTTATTTTCAATTTTGCCGGTGCCTGGACGGGGCGTTCATCAGGATGTATTACAAAAGTTCCTCTTCCGTGCACTTTGCGGATAAGCCCTTCCTTTTCCAGATTGGAAAGCGCTTTTCGCACTGTGTTCCTGCCGATATTGTATTGCTGTGCAAGTTCCGTCTCCGGAGTAATCGCACTGTCATATTGCAGTTCATTCCTGAAAATCATCTGACGCAGATCATTTTCAAGCGTCTGATAAGCAAAGATATTTTTAATTTGTCGAGATTCTATCATAATACCTATCCGCCCAGATGTTCTTCGTTGTTTCAACTTGTTCCTTGATGTATAGTTTAACTCCATCCAACTGCAAAGTCAATACCTGATCTGTTTTTTGATAAATAAAATTATTCCAATTTGTTATTGTTTGGCGCCATTTACCATTTTGGACAATCCGGACACCGGATATGCAGTATTGTTCTGTCCGCGTTTCCGGCAGCCGGTTAAGAAATATCTTAATAAAATACAATTTTGTCATTTTGGACAATCTGGACACTGCCTGTGCGGAAAGTCTGCAAAGACTGTCCAGCATTCCGGATATCTTGGAGACCACTTGAGCACAACTATTTTCAGGATTCAACAACATTTCCAACTCCGTTCCCGATGGTCTGGTTAAGTTTTTTATTAACAAATGGCAACATGAAATTTTGCCGATTCCCGGAATGTTAGAGACATTCTGAGTATAACGTTTTACAGTTTTCATAAACACTCCGAGTCGTTGGAGAGTCGTTGAATATAATGTATTACAGTTTTCACACCCGTTTTGGACATTCTGGACACATGCTGTACAGCACGGCCCGCTGTATATACTCCTGGCATCCATCCGAAACGAACGACGACGCAACAAGAAAATCTCATCCATTGTGCACAAGCTATATTCCTCTCTTAGTTAAGTTTAACCTTTACCCGATCCATTCAATACCATTACTATTAAAAATCGTGACTGTTTACATATATAGTAAAAATGTCAATCAAAATGGTGAAAACAGGTTCAAACAGCGCTTTTTTTAAATAAATATATCTTGCATGTGCGAAGGGCCCCGAACGGCACATAATCCGACTTTTAGCGGGGATCTGACTGCCTCGTTAATGCATTCCAAATTTGTTTTAACGGAGAAATCAATTTTTCTTAAAACAGGTATTGACATTTCTTCGAGAAGGAATTATAATAATCTTGTTTACAGTTGTGTTACTTTGAATTTAAAAGAGATTGCAATGCAAATATCAAAACATACAGAAATAACAAGGCAAATAGAAAAAAGCATCCGCGACAGCGAATACGACGAGATGCTTCCTACTGTCCGTCTGCTTTCAGACCGTTTCAAGGTGTCAACCAGAACCTTATCCAAGGCCTTGAAACCTCTGGTCACGAAAGGGCTGATAATTCCTGACGGCACGCGCGGATGCCTTATAAACCGTCAGCAGCATATCCGTCCGCAGACCGGGATTGTCGGAATTTTTTATTACAGTGACAGCGATAAACTGGATTTTGGAAATGCCACGTTACTGGCGCCACTCAAGAATGCCATAGAGCAGGACGGATATAAACCGCTTTTCATGAATGCTTATCATAATATCAATGATTTTGGCGACATCAATTTCTGGAAATCAAACTGGGTGGATGGATATATCTTTATTTACAGTGCGATTAATAAAAAGCTGGCATGCAGCCTGAAGAAATATGCTGTTCCGTTTGTAGTTGCCAACAGTCTGCCGCCGGAGTGCGGTGCCAACTGGGTTGAATTTGACAGCGCGAAAGCAATACGGCAGATCGTGGACAGTCTATACGCAAAAGGATACCGCAAAATCGGGATAGATTTTAAATATATTCAAATGTCCTCTCATAGTGATTATATTAAGGATTCATGGAAGAAGATCACCTCTGAAAAGAATATTTACAGGGAAGACTATTTTCATTTACCCGCAGAGAAACCGGGAATGCGCTTTGCGGAAGAACATGCCGGATACTTTCTCCAATTACCGGAAATACCGGAAGCATTGATTCTGTGGCATCCGGGCGCGGAAATTTTTGAAAGAGAATTTGCCCGGGCAGGCATTAAATATCCTGATGACATATTTTTTGTGGAAGAAGATGATTATTGCCATTACAAACCCGGGCAGAATCGCTATCCGGTCTGTCTCGCCCGTTATGATCTGCTGGCTCGCGAAGCATGGTCTCTCTTCAAGCAGATTAAAGCAAATCCGGAAATGGAAGCTGTAAATAAATTAATTGACTTTGAATTAAATCCTGCCCCCGGCAATAAATAACAGTTAAGGAGAAAATCATGAATACACAGAAAAGGATTAAGAGCAAAGGGATTTTCACACTCATTGAATTGCTGGTTGTGATAGCGATCATAGCAATTTTGGCCAGTATGCTGCTGCCGGCTCTGAATAAGGCCAGAAACAAGGCTAGAACTGCTCAGTGCGCCAATAATCTTAAACAGTTGGGAATTACCGTCTGCAATTATTCATCAGAACAAAATGACTGGTATTTCAGTTCAGCCCCCGCCGGCGTAAACTGGGGATCGTTTCTGCGGCAGACTCGTTATATCAGCCAGAACGAATGCAAGTACTTTTCAATGTGGTATCTGCCGGCGCGGCTTACCTGTCCGGATGTCACAATCCGTGCCGGCGCCATCGAGAAGTACATTCCGGGGGGCGCGGTTTACGGGATTCGTCTGGACGACCCCAAATACACTGCCGGCAGCGGGTATCTGCCATTGGATTATGTTAAATTCAACTACAGCCGCCAAAGTCCGTCCATGTTCCTGCATTTTACAGAATCTGTTTATATACCCACCATGGGATTGCTCTCTTACGTTTATCTCTATAAAGATGCCAACCGAGTTACGTGGATGCACCATGACAGAAAAGCCAATGCATTATTTCTGGACGGACATGTAAGCTGGGCCGGTCTTGAAAACTTGAGACTCATAAATAGTGGATCAGCCGTAAATTACTGTCTTGACTCAGACGGAACAAAGTAGGACCAGCCAATGAATACTGCAAATAAGTTAATCAGAAAAAACGTAATCGCCGCCCTCATCCTGCTCAGCGCCTGCCTCCCGTGCTTTGCCCGGAATCTGCTGCAAAATCCAAGTTTCGAAGAAGGTAAACCTAAACCCGGCATATGCGGGATACTGACCGGCTGGAATGCCAGGGATGTGGGCGGGGTTGCCGGTCTTCACAGCATCAGCACAAAAAAAGCGCAGGACGGGACCCGGAGCGCCCAAATTGATATTCCTGACGGCCAAAGCGCTTTCTGTTATTTCACGCCGGACTCAATTCAGGCGCAAGGCGGTAAAAGTTACCGGCTGACTTTTTACGCATTATATCCGGAGGCCAAAGCAGGAGCGTCCGCCCGCGCCATAATCACCAGGCTGAACGCGGAAAAAAAGTTTGACGGCATGGATGGCATAAAAACCGTCAAAATTACTCCGGCGCCGGATTGGACAAAATATACGCTGGAATATCAGATGCCGGCAAACAGCAGCAGCTATTGCATCAATGTCCGGTTCTGCCTGGACGGCTCCGGACAAATCTGGTACGATAATATCTCGTTCGAAGAGATCGCGCCTCCGCAGACAATAGTCGAATTTTATCCCGGTTCGGTCAATGACGAAAAAACTATTTATGCCATCCGCGGTGAAGCATGCCAGTTGCTGCTATATGCGTTTGTTGACGGGGACCGTCAAGGCATAGTCCTGCGCATTGACGCCCCCGCCTGCTTCCCGTTATTGGATGCTGCGCCATTCTATTACCCCAATCCAGATAAAATTCAAATTCCGCCGTTTACCAGACATGTTCAGGGAAGCCGCATCGAATATGACATCCCGTTAATTCAGCCGGCGGTGCTGCCGGTATCACGTTCCGCCGGAGACTTGTTCACCGGCGAGGCGTTATTATTCAAAACTCCGGCGGACATGGTCCGGTCGGATTTAAGCTGGAGTCTATGGCGCGGCAATGAAAAGCTTTCGTCCGGCAATTTAAAAATCCAGGGACTGACCGATCCCGCGCCGGATGCCGCGCTGCCCGGGTACTTTACCGTTTCCTCCTGGTATTCTCCGCTGCTGAACTTCCTGAACGATGCCGATGCATTCAGCCAGTGGCTGGAGGTTATGAAACGGTCCGGCGTTTCCGCCGACAGCGTCAGTAACTCACTGCATCCGGATAAACAAGCTTTGCTGAAAAAACGAGGATGGACGAATAACCGGACTCTCTGGTTTGAGGTGCCGAACCATTGCCTGACCGGAATGAGCAACAGTCCGCAGTATGAAAAATTCATGAAATCCAGCTTGAATTTTTCCGGCAAATTCGATAAGAAAATGCTGGCATGGGATTTCGAACCGGCATTGAAAGACGACTATTATCACGACTGTCCGGTATGCCGCCAGGCATTTGAAAAAAATTACGGCAAAAGCACAGCCGGGTTAAAAAACAGCGAGGCAATCGAGGCAAAATTCCCTGAACAATTTCTGCAATTCCGCAGCGGACAACTAAAGGAAATCATAAAAAAATACGGACAATGGTGTAAAGAGAATAACTGCCAGTCAGGATTAGTAATTGGTGCAGTGCCTTTTGAACCCGATGAAACAAATCTGCTCCAGTTGAAACGGCTTTGCGGCGATATTAAAAGTTACGCGGAATATGTGGATTATTACATGCCGATGGCTTACTTCAAGCCGGAACAGTTCTGGAGCAGTCTTGCCGCAATAAAGGCATTCTATCCGGGATCGGTTATTCCGGTAGTAACTTCCGACGAACGCCATAACCAGACGACCTATCCTTACAGTCTCACTACACCGGAATGCGTCAGGAGCGAATTGCTCACCGTTGCCGTCCATGGCTGCCGTCAGGTGTGTCTTTTTATGGGATTCTATGTATTTGACGGCCGCCAGATACTGGCCCAGCGGCAGGCCATGCGCGAAATCGCCATGTTTGAAGACTATCTGTTCAACGGGACAGACGCCGGTTCCCTGCTGCAACTCAAGGCTCAGGGCGGCATGCTTCGCGGCACAGTCAAAAAATATAAAGAAAAGTCTTTGATCGCATTATTCAACCTTGACACGGCGCAATCCAGAACTGCCGTGCTAAGCCTGCTGTCCGGCGAAGGGGAATTCAGCCTTGCCGAACCTTCCGCCAAACGTTTTTTCACCAATAAAGCCGGTTCGGGCAGACTCAAGGCGAACGATCTGAACAACATCAGTTTTACTCTGCCGCCGGGGGACGTCCGTTTTTTCATTCTGTCTGCGGCGGAAAACGACAACTCCGCCAACTGGCGGCCGACCGCGCTTGAACCCGCAACTCCCGCCGTCGTCAGACAATGGTCCATTCTGGATACAGATTCCTGGAAATGCATTGCTTCCGGAACCAGTGGAAAAACTGCGGAAAAAATCACCATAAAAAACGGGGAAGCCATTGCGGAAATAATTCCCGCTGACGGCGCGGTAATCAGCAAGCTGACTGATTCCGCAACCCGCAATCTGGTAATGTACAAGGAGGAAGGGCAGGACGGTTTTTTCCGCGATCTTTTCTGGACGCCGGAGTCTGTCCGCTGGGCCAATGACTGCCGCCTGCCATACCAGTTGAAGAAGTTGCAGGTCTCCGGAAATAACCTGGAAATCAGCTTTGAACATAAGTTATGCCATCCATTGCTCGCGGGCCTGATCATCAGCAAAGATTATACTTTTGCGCCGGGCATGAAATCAGTGAAAAATAAAACTACTATCCGCAATGAAAATTCAAGCGCCAGATCAATCACTTTCTGGTCTCATAACCGCCCCGTCCTGGATATTAAAACCGTTGAATTCAAAATATCTGACTCGGAAACGCTGGTTCCGGCGGCGTCCAATGACACTAACATCTATATTCCGGCGGATAGAATTTCCGGCTGCGTTACGGTTGCCGACCGGAAAACGCCCCGGTTCAATATAATCTGGCCTAAAGCGATCCTGGAAAGACTATATTTCTGGACCGGCGGCAGCAATCCCACGACGGAAGGCATCTTTCGACCGGCCAGGCTGGAGCCGGGCCAATCATGGTCTGCTGAAATTGCGGTCGAACTGAAATAATGCGGTGCAATAATTATTCAGCTTTTTCTTTTGGAGTTCTATTGATTTATTATTGAAGGAATCGACTTCAAATGCTATTTTTTCAACGTTTTTGACTAAAAAAAGGAGTGGTGAATTGAAGAAGAATGAAAATTACAGAGCGGCAAGCTGGTGGATTACCTGGGAAGACCTGAGCTGGCCCAATGAAGATATTGCGGACAAGTTCAGATACCGTGCAGATCAGGCATCAGCGTCAGGGGTCAATATGGCGGTCATCTATGGCGCTCACTTCCGCTGGGATTTCATGCCGCTGTGGATGAATCTGCATGACATGATAAAATTTGTTGCAGATGAACTTCACCAGCGCGATATTCTGCTTTTTGATCACCACTCGTCAGTCCTGACCCACCGCTATTCCAGTCAGGCGGAGGCGCTGGCAATGCGGCTGCGCAACCGCCATCATCTGCCATTTGCCCCGAGCCGCGATATTGCCGACGAATGGACATATCGAGGAATGAAACTTAATGACTGGCGCATGATTGATCTTGTTACCGGCAAGCCGGTTTTTCTGGAGCGCTACACCGCCGAACAGTTCTGCATGAATAATCCGTATTTCCGTAAGGCTTATCAGGAATACGTGCAGCGGCTGCGGACAGAGACCGGCATTGACGGGCTGATGAGCGACGACGGCATTTTTTATTCAGGCTGGACCAGTTGCGGCTGCGGACATTGCAGAAAAAAGTTTATGGACAAGTACGGGCATGAAGTTCCGCCTGTAAGCGATACTGGATTCTGGGGGAATTATCAGAATGAAGCGTTTAAGGACTGGATCGAAATGCGTTTCAGCACAACGCGGGAATTTCTTGAAGGCGTACAGACGGTTACCGGTAAAGATTTTCCATTAATGACCTGCTGTTCAGACAGCGTCGGCTCCCATCTTCCGGGTTACGGCATGACCTATCAGGAATTCATTAAACCATGCAATCATATTATGCTGGAAATGTGCGGCAACACCCCCGCGCTGGACGGAAGCTGGCAGGGCAATTTCCCGGCGCAGATGCTGCATGTCGGCATCGGGCGTGAAAACAGCGCTCCGTGTCTAGGCCTGGGCTATGGTTTCAGCGAAACTGCCGCTGATTTTATCTGGGCGTTCAACAAGTTTCTCGGCTCCGGCACATGGTTCAGCTCTCTGAAGGGACGCCTGGGTTTGCGTGACTCTGAAATGCTTTCCCTGAAAGACGATACAGAACTTTCCGGGAACGGATTTAACTGGGAGAAAAACAATCCCGGATTATTTGACGCGGAGACGGATGCTGATGTCGCGGTATTTTTCTCCAGATGGTCGCGGGACTTTTACGGCATGACGGAAAAAGATTATACGGCGGATTACAGCAAAACATGTTTTGAGCTGCTGAACAACAATATCACGTTTGATGTAGTGACAGCAATACCGGTCTTTCCCGAATATAAAGTCCTCATTATCAGCAGCGCTATTTGTCTAGCCGCGGAAGAATATACGGCCTTGAATAATTATCTCACCAATGGCGGTATTGTTATTGCCGGCGGCCCTGTCGGATATTATGACCGGCGGGCAAACAGTGTTCTCAAACCGTGGCTGGAACAATTTGGAATTATCAGCAAAACCGTTGAGCCGGAACGGATCGCCGCGTTCCCGCCCTGGAGCAGACAGGCGCAGGCCGTTCCGCTTTGTTCCGGAGTTTATCAGCAGCGGAATCTTGCATCTGCGGAATGGATCGGGATAAGTAGCGGCAAAGGCAGGCTTTTATGGACTCCCGGCCGAATGCAGATGGATTTTAAAGAACTGGCAATTGCTGAATATGTTCGCAACTTCATATCTGAAAGCTTTATATTCCCGCCTGCAGACAGCGGGTGGCAATTCCGCATCTTTAAAAAAGCCAATAAATCATTTGTTCATGCGCTGGCTGACAAACTCGATGTTGGCTGCATGGAAGAATTGGAAAAAAAACGTATTAACAACTCAGGGAACAATTTAATAAATTCCATTGACAGAAATAAAACTGCTTCATCCAGAATTTCGCTGGAACTTAAGAAGGATTTCAAGAAAGCGCAATATCATGCCCCGCTGACTGGGATTCAAAAATCACTTACTGCCGGTAACGGGAAAATAGAAATTGATATTGATGAAAATACCTACTATTTTCTGCTGGAGTTTGAATAATGGTTTAAAAGAGAAAACAACGAATCTGCTTTAAAATTATTCAGTGTATTTCTCTTCAATTCTTTGCCATTTCGGAACATAGACCGTCAGGTTACGGTATTCCACATGGGACTGAAAAATACCAAACCCGAAGTGTCCGCTATGATTCTCCGGCAGCGGATCGGGGTCAAGCAATTCAAAGACTACTGAATTATCCACCGCGATAAAATGATGGCTGGCGACTACTCCGCTGACAATGTGATACCATTGATCTGGTTCCACCGGGCATGAATTGCTGGTTGAGGAAAGCGCAAAATCCGGCACTGACTCGATACCGGTTAAATTGCGATACCAGCCGCCTAAAGCGGCTAGATACCCCCTGCCCCATGGTTTACTTTCCAGATTAGTCCGATACCACCAGACGATGTCATGATCCGAAGGCGCAATCAATCTGGCATCAAATTCCATAACGATGTCACATGAACAAGGTGTTTTGTAAAAAATCTGTCCATGCGTATCCGGTTCCGGACCGCCAATAATTGAGGAGTCCGTAACAGTCCACACGGGTTTGCCCGCAATTATCCAGTCGTCGGCAATAAAACTTTTGAACTCATGCAAAACGGATGAACTGGCTAAATCTATACATTTTCCTACTAAGCGGATTTCATTCATTTCGATATTTTTCCTTGCTGGTGTCATATATCATGATAATGCGGCATTGCTAAATTGACTTGAGTCCAACTCCACTATCCGGTTTTCCTCCATCGATTTGTCCGCGCTGAACCCGATGAGATGTCCGTTGATTGAATCCTCAAGCGTAGTGCATGAAAGTGACGGATGATTGCCTTCAAGCAGAGAAACGAAGTCTTCCGCAAGCCGCAAGTCGCCGCCGCCATGACCGCCGAAAGCGCCGGCGGTATCCCCTTGAATATTCAAATCAATCTCCGTTTCCGAATATTCATGCCCCGGTCTCAGATCAATGTGGCGTACAGTGAATTTGCTGTCATCCATGATGCCGTGAATTTCGCCCAGACTGCCGATAATGTGAATTTTCCGCATGGGACGGCTGGTGCCGCAGACCATATTGTGTGTGGCTGTGACGCCGTCAGCGAATTCAACCATCACCGATTGGCGGTCCACTACATTATTGTCCAGTTTCCACACACATCTGCTGTAAGGATTGTCTTTGTTTTTCAGAAATTCCTCTTTCTGCGCCAGTGTCGGATTGTCTATATGCTCGAGCCCCGCCCATACATAGAAAGACCAGCGGTCGGGATGATCAAGATGATGCTTGCGCGTTGAATACAGACATTCCTTTTCAATCGGGCAATCCAGCAGACAATATTCGCCGGAATTCTCCGGCGCATTTTTTCTGCAGAAATAATGCAGTCCGCCGAAACTGACTATTTTGGCCGGCTTGACTCCGCTCATAAACCATGTGAGCAGGTCAAGGTCATGACAACATTTAGCCATCAGGGCGGAGGAACCGCAAACGTCTTTGCGATGCCATTTTCCTCTTATAAAACAGGAGGCGACATGGTGATAACTTACATGTTCGGCGGTTTGAATATTTATGATTCTGCCAAGTTCACCCTCAACTATACGCTTCTTTATTTCGTAGTAGAACGGCGCATAACGCAGCACATGACAAATCATTACCTTGCGATTATATTTTCGGGCGGCGGCATAAAGCTTTCTGGCATCCTCCTCGTTTAAGGCAAAAGGTTTTTCCAGCAAAACATCATATCCGGCCTTCAGTAATGGCAGCGTAGTGGAAACATGCTGCCGGTCCATCGTTCCATTGATAATCGCATCCGCGATTTTACCCTGCTCCGCGAGCTCCTCGGCGGAATTGAAACACTGTTCCGGAGTCAGCCCATATTCTTTTGCAACTATTTCCCGGCGCAACTTGTTGGGATCCGCGACTCCGGTAATTTTTAATTTATCCGGATGCAATTTTGCATAGGATGCATAAATCAACGCGCGATGTCCTGCGCCAACGATAATGGCAGTAATCATAACATTCACCTTGTATTATTTAAATATCTACACAGTCGTCATCTCTGACAAACTACTATAAACTTTTATTAATATTTTACCAATGAGCGATCCCTGTGGTGAATTGTCCGCTTACGGCGCGAAATTTGAATATTTAGAGAAGGTAAATTAATTTTATCCGGAGGATAACGTGCCGGCTATGCATTCTGTATTATTGCAATGATATAAATATTTCACATGCAATCCGCCTTTTCTGAAAAATAAGCCGCGGCGGTTTTACTTTGTAAAGCGGGGACAAATTCCGGTTGATATATATTTTTTGCAATGTATATTCAGCACTTGTCAGTATATTTTGCGCTTTATGGATGTCTCATGGGACAGTGGAATTTCGGGATTTATCAGCAGAAACCCAACAGAAAGGTTATTTAAAATTATGTTTACGAGCCTGGGCAAATATAAAATTGTTCCTCTGTTGACGATTAAAGATATAGAAATCGCGGATGCGCTTAAAGTTGCCGAAGCTCTAATCAGGGGCGGACTGCCGGCCATGGAAATAACCTTCAGGCGTTACAGCGACAGCAAAGCCATCCGGGAAATCGCCAAAGAATTTCCGGATTTTCTGATCGGGGCGTCCGGCATCCTGAATAAGGATCAATTTCTGCGCGCCGTCGACTCGAAAGCAAAATTCGCCACAGCCCCGGGGGTTTGCGAAGAATCCATCAAAATCGCCGTAAAATCGCCGATCGTTTTCGCCCCCGGCGCCAACACCCCTTCCGACATTGAACGCATCCTGCTCAACAGTTGTGTGCATTTTCAGTTTTTCCCGGCGGAACCGTCCGGCGGGGTTGATTACCTGAAAGCAATTCTGGAGCCGTTCGAACATCTTCCGCTGGACATTCTGCCGAAAGGCGGCATCACTCTGGATAAAATTAAGAGTTACCTGGCAATCCCGCAGGTATATGCAGTTTCTCTGGAAAATATCCTGACCCCGGAATATGTCGTCAACAAGCAATGGGACAAAATCACGGAATCTGCGAAAAGTGCACTGGGCGCAGCGCTGAACTGAATGCCATCCATTCAGCGCCCAGTTCCAGCAATTCGCAGTCGAGGAGCAGATAATTGACCGGAGGCGAAAAAAGATTCTCTGTCGGCATTACAACATGCGCTGCAGTTTCACTGCTGTTGATTCTGGCCGTCCTTTCAGGCGGAATCCCGCTGGGAGTACCGGGGGAATGGTGCTGGAACCGGATACAGAACTTTGAGTTTCCAATCTTTGAAACCATCACCGTAGTTATTTTTTTCTGCACGGCGGCGGTTATAGCATTCCTGACCGATTTCCGCTCCGCCTCCGCTCACGGCCAAGCCGCCGGCGTGATTCTGATTCTGCTGTGCGGCCTGTTTATCGATTATCAGATACTGTTGAGCGGCAGAGCCGGCATCAACGAAAATATGGTCGGGATAATTGATAAATATACTTCCGGCTACATGACCGAAGCGGCGACCATAGATTCACCGGTAAAATATTTCTCTGATTTCACCAAACCGCAGCACAACAGGCTTTCCACCCCGGAACATGTTGACGTGCATCCGCCCGGCAACATCCTGCTCTCATGGCTTGCCTTGAAAGCATGCAAAGAATCAAGCTCATTGCGCAAATTTATCGAACAAATGCTGCCGGCCGGCAGCATTGAGAAAATCGCCGCGGACAATGGAACTGTAATGGCTTACGCCGCCGGCCTGCTGGTGTTAATGATGCTGGCTGGAATTACAATGGCAAAAGGGCTGATCCTGCTGTCGGCGTTCGTCCTGGCAAAAAATAAATTCCCTTATGCCGGAATGACGGCATTAACTTTGCTGGCGATACCAGGTGCAATACTTTTTACCGGACACTATGATCCGCCGTTCTTCTTCATAACCTCGCTGTGCTGTCTGTTTTTCGTACTGGCCGCCAACGGCGGAAAACCGGCGCTATTGTGGGCCGGATTATGCGGATTCATGCTTGGGCTTGGAACAATTTTTACGCTGGCCTATGGAACTATGATTATTCTGGTCTTCGCGTTTTTCCTGATGACGGCTTTCGCATCGGGCAATATGAGAAAGAATTTAACCATCGCGGCGGCCGCGGCGGCAGGCGGACTTGCCGTGGCGCTGCTCTGCTGCCTTGCCGGTTTCAACATCATCGCGATATTCCTGCAATGCCTCCACAACCAGGCCAGGTTTCATGCCGCAACCAGCCGCTCAGCCATTTGGGCGGCACTGAACTTTTTTGACTTTCTCCTGTTTCTCGGCCCGATTGGCTTCTTCCTCCCATTTTTCCTGCTTGCCGGAAAAATGACTGCCGCCGGCGGCAAGGGCTTGAAAGCCATCCTTGCCGACAGCTCCATACTGTTCACGCTGCTCTATGCCGTCATGCTGTTCTTCATGTGTTTGTCACCGCTGACCCGAGGAGAAATGGGCAGACTGCTGATATTTTACATGCCGGTTCCGCTTGTCCTGGCCTGCGCCATGATCTCGGAGCAACCCTTGACCAGACGGACCGCCGTGCTGATCTGTATTGCGGGAACTATGCTGATGGCGCAGACCGTGCTGATGCGGGTTGTGCTCAAACTGGTCATCGCAATCTGATTCCGGCATTGTATTTTCTCCCGGCGGCATTATTTTATTACTCAACCGACCATGCGGAATATAATCATATTATGGATAAAAAAACAGATTTCATTATTTCTGATGAACGCGATGAATGGCTGAGAATGAACGACGAAGAACTATTCCGGCAGTGCGGCATGGAAGCATTCAAGGGTTCAGGCAACGGCGGACAGAAACGGAACAAAACCTCCAGTTCGGTCAGGCTGCGCCATGCGCCGACCGGCATAACCGTTACCGACTGTTCCGGCAGAAGCCAGCATCAGAACCGGCACGAAGCTCTGAAGAAGCTGCGGGTTCAACTGGCGCTGAACGTCAGAACCGTCACCCCGTCGGCTCCGGAGCGTGCTGAAGTCAGCATTGACAGTGCGGACTACCCGCTGTGGACCGCCGCAATGGTTGATCATTTGTTTAAAAATGAATTTTCATTAAAAGATACGGCTGAATCGCTTGGACTGAGTTCTTCAAAATTAGTCAAGATGCTGTACCGGGACCCGGTACTCTGGCAGGCTGTAAACCGGTTCAGAGAACAGGCCGGACTTCCTTTAATGATAAAAAAAGAATAATTTTTTATTTTTTTGTAACTTTTTATGTAACCGCAACGACTAAACAACTAATAATGAATCACAGAACCGTTTTCATTATCGCAGAAACCGCATGATCGGCCTGCTCGGTTCTGCCGGAAAGAAAAGATGACAGTACCGAGTGAAGTTGAAATAATTAACCGCATCTTAAGCGGAAATATTGATGATTTTGAATTGCTGGTGGAAGAGCACAAGGTCAAAGTGTTCTCCATCGTGCGGAAAAGAGTTCCGCCGGCGGATGCCGAGGAAGTGGCGCATAAAGTATTTATTGCGGCATTCAAGGCGCTGGGGTCTTTTTCACAGAATAAGCCGTTTGGAAACTGGCTGTCCGGCATTGCCGTCAGATCCTGCTGCAACTACTGGCGGGAATGCGGCGCCGGCAGAAAAGTACTGGCGGCCGCTCCTGATGATGAGCACCTTGAGTGGCTGGAAAAGGTCTGCCGCGGCGATTCGCTCGAAAAATTCGAGACCCTGGTCAGGCGTCAGGAAGCCAAGGAACTGGTCGGCTGGTGTCTCAATAAATTATCTCCGGAAGACCGGGCGCTGCTTGAAATGATTTACTTTGAAGACTGGCCGCTGAAAGAAGCTGCCGCCGCGATGGAGTGGGGTATGGCTAAAACCAAAATCAGGGCCATGCGGGCCAAGGCTAAAATGAAACTGATAATCTCTAAATTGCCGGGAGAATGTAAAAGATGAATAAAAACGAAATAAGAAAAGTCGAAGAAGCATTTAAAACATGCTTTCAGGCGGATTCCGGCGAATTGCAGTCTGCTCCTGAATGGCAGCGCGACTTAATGATCAATATCCGCGCCATCGCAATCCCGGCGGCACGGCCGGTGCGTCCGCGTCAGGAAGTTATTATCTGGCGGCTGGCCTGGACCTCGCTTGCAGCCTCGTTGATTCTGGCGGCTGCTTTCGGCTTCTTCCAGACTGACGGCGATGACAGCCAGGACGTCAACAAATGGGAAGACAAAATATTCGCCATGAACGATATAATAAGGAATAATACCAATGGAGAATAACGAAAAAGACGATTCCATTGCCGGCGGTACGACTGAAGCAACCGGAATAATGCCAGTTGAAAATACCGCTAAAGCAAAAAAAATATGGGGCGCATTTGTGCTGATTTTTCTATCCGGCATTCTGCTGGGCGGAGTCATCGGGTTCTACATCGGCAAGCCCCCTGCCCGCCGGAACTCGAACAGCCAGTCTTTCAGACAGCATGTCTTTGATAACTTTGTAAGCGAATTGAAACTGACGCCGGAACAGCAGCAGAAAATGCACCCGGTTCTGGATAAAGGTTTTGACCGGATTCAGGATTTCAGGCGGAAACGGACCGGAGAATACATTGAGATATTGTCCGGCAATTATAATGATTTAAAATTTATCCTGACTCCTGAACAGTTGAAGAAACTGGAGGAAATGCGCCAGAAGGAACTCATCAGGCTGCAAAAGAGAATGCAGGAAAAATTATAACCGCACAATATCTGTAATTAATATATAAGGACTGAGAATTCTAAATGTTTATGAAAAATCGTTTTTTGCTGACCATTGCTCTTACAGCCGCATTGATCAGCGCCGGCAGCGGATGCGCCTTCTTTGACGAAATAAGAGGAACTGACAAAAAAACTGTGGAAAAAGAAAAAGCTAAAAAAGAAAAGGAGACGAAGGAAAAAGAAGAAAATAAAGAGGTATCACACATTCCCCCTGAAGTAGCGTCCGGATTGAACGACGTCGAAAAGCAGGAAATGGAAGCAGTCTATAAGAAAAATGAATCTGACAGCAAGGCCACCAGCAAACGTGTTTTTGGCGGCCTATAATTTAAAATATTGATAAATAAGGAGAATCTATGAAAAGGAAGTTGCACCGTTTCACGCTTATTGAACTGCTCGTTGTGCTGGCCATTATCGGGATATTGGCCGCGATGCTGCTGCCGGGCCTGAACAAAGCCCGCAATAAAGCAAGAACCATTGCCTGCAAAAGCAATCTGCGGCAAATCGGAATAATGATCAAATCATATTCCAACGATTACAAAACTCTTCCGAATGCTGCCAAGATGCCTTCGATAAACACTACCGATACACCGATCTACCAATTGCTGAAACCATACTACGATGCTAGCAATAAAGTTTTTATGTGTGCGGCAGATGTATATTTCCGTGCGGACGGCACTCCGTATGCCGACAAAACATATTTCGATTCGGAAGGCACCAGCTACGAATATGATTTTATATTGATTTCCAATCGTGCCAATGGCATACAGCGGGCAGAACGAACAAATATTATATTAATGAATGATTTCGCTTGTTTTCACGGCAAACCAATGACCAACGGAGCCAAGAATTATTTGTGGGGTGATAGCCATGTCGGTGACCCGATGGATAAAAAATAATTTACCTAGATAACTATCAGGAGCATACGTTTATGAACAACATGTATATCAAAAGCAGGAAGAAAGCCGTAGCGCCACCGCCGCAGTCAAAGAAAAAAATGATTATCTGGACATGCAGTTCGATCGCGGCGGCAGCCGTTCTTGCGTCCGGAACATATTATCTTTTCTTTAAACCCAGCTTGAAGGATGCCCCTTCTGCAAAATCAGACAAGAAACAGATAGCCGGTTATCTGGCATCCGATAAATTCGGACAACTGTCAATGGATGATAAGAAAACTTACGTCAAGCAGCTCAGCGAAGGGAATCCATGGCAGGTTATGAGAGCGCCGGATATTCCTAAAGATGAACAAGCCAAACTGCGCGAAAATATAGTCCCGGTTTTCCAGGAAATGGAAAAGGAACGGCTCGATAAATTCTTTAAGATGTCAAAAGATGAGCAGCAGAAAGAACTTGAGAAAATAGTTGACCAAATGAAACAGCGCCGTGCAGCACAGCAAGCACAGGGTGCGCAGGGCGGTGCACAGGCGCCACGTCCCGGGGGCCAGGGCGGACCTCCTCCAGGCGGTGGACGCAATTCACCTGAAAGACAAAAAGCCAGATATGAAACGACCAGTCCGGTTACCCGCGCTCAGCAGGTGGAAATGCGCAAGATGATTCAGCAGCAGATGCAGAAGACTCCTGCAAAATAAGCAGTTAAAACTATTTGCCGGGGTTCGCCCCGGCAGGCAAGTTTTTTAAAGTTAAACCGCGCTGAAAAATAAGCAGCAGGCTGTTTTGTCTCGAGTTTCAAACTGCTCGGGAATATATAGCATCAAACCACTCATGGATGATATTAATTTATTTTTTAATCTTGACGTATTGACAAAAACTAAAATTAGTGTTAAACTAGTTTTGCAGAGTAATAATAATTAATTTAAAAATTGGTTGCGAATGTATTCACTGGATAAAATTGCAAAAGATATCGGAGTCAGTAAAGCGACTGTATCCCTGATTCTCAGCGGAAAAGCCGAACAGAGCCGGATTAGTGCTGAAACAGAGGAAAAGGTAAAGAATTACTGCAGGCAAATTAATTATCTGCCCAATATTCATGCCCAGCGGATGAATCAGAAGCTGGTTAAGAATATCGGTATATTAATTGAAACCGGAGAGAATATCGGCGAAGACAGTCCGCTGTCGGAATTCAATATTGCTCAAATCATTGGAGGGATCGCAATCGCATCGGAAAAAGCCGGATACAGTTTTTCCGTGCGCATCTATCGCGACGGCATGGATGAACAGCAGATATTTAATAGTTTCCGCAACAAAGAGATAGCCGGCCTGATTTATTACGGATTCAAGATTCCGGAAGCATGGAAAAAAGTATTTGCCGCCGAAAACAGGCATGTTACAGGAATAGGGATTTATCCCGAGCCTGATATTTCCAGTGTCAATATAGATAATTTTGAAGTATCATACCGTTTAACAGAATACTTGCTCAGACAAGGGCGCCGCCGGTTCATCTATCTAGGAGGAATGGCGTCAAGTTACCCTGGCACGGAACGCTATAACGGATTCAAAGCGGCATTGCAGGATAATCAGATAGAGTTTTCTGAAAAAAATCTTTTCAGGTGCGATTTTAATGAATTCAAGGCCAATGAGATAGTCAAAAAGTTTTTCGGGAACAAGAAAAATCATGCGGATGCGGTTGTCTGCGCCAATGACGCCATGGCAATTGGCGCAACTCTCGGCCTGCGGGAGTCAGGATTCAAGGTTCCTCAGGATATTGCCGTAACCGGCGCCGACAATATCTCGCTGGGACGTTATTTCTCTCCGGCTTTGACAACTTTTGATAACCGGCCGCGTCTGCTCGGCGAGAAAGCTTTTGAAGCCTTGATGGGATCAATTAATGGAAACGGATGCGGGCATTTAATTTTAAAAAGCGAATTAATCATCAGGCAGTCTGCCTGAAAATGATTTTTTTATAACTTTGCTAAACATGTTTTGCAAAAAAAAAGGAATAAACGATGGCGAACAACAAATATCGTAAAAGTATGGCAATCGTGATCGAACGGCCGCGGCAGGTGTCATTCAGGGAAATAGAGCTTACGGAATTGCGTCCCGACAGTTACGTCGCACAGACCACCATGAGCGGAATCAGCAGCGGCACTGATATGAAGACCTGGCTGGGCTTGCAGCCGGCGGAGTCATTATACTATCCGTGCGTGCCCGGGTACGAGAATGTCGGCAGAATTGTTCATGCCGGCCCGGAAGCGAAATGTTTTGCGGTCGGCGACCGGGTGATGATCAACGAATGCCGCTACTTCGGCAATCTCTGCGCGGCCTGGGGCGGCAGCTCTGAATACGTTGTAAAAGATTCGTATACCGCGCCCTCGCCATTTGATTATATGGTAAAGATTCCGGACAATGTTTCGGATCGTGACGCCGTGCTGGCGTATCTGCCGTGCGTGGCGTTGAAAGGCATAAAGCGGTTGAATCTTAAAGATGGCGAAACTGTCGCGGTGATCGGCGCCGGGATGGTGGGAATCAGCGCTCTGCAAATCCTTAAAATTATAAAGCCGGGACTCAAAACCGTGTGCATTGAACGCTGCGAGTTCAGACGCGGGATTGCCAGAAAATACGCAGACCATGTACTGAGTCCGGAAAATGCCGAGAAAGAATTAGCGGCGATAACCGGCGGTAAAAAAGCGGATAAACTGATTGAATGTTCGGGCAACACTGAGATGGTCGGCCATTTGCACCGTTATATCAAAGATGGCGGCTGGAGCCGTGACGACGAACCGGCGCATATCCATTTGCAGGGTGATTATCCGGGAAGGATCGTCATGGATGCATATAACCACTGGTTCACTAAAAATTGCACCATCACGATGACCTGCGCGCTGGGCCCCGACTGCAAAGAGCAGATTCTGCAATGGATGAGCGAAGGCAAATTCGACACTTCCGGTTTTCCGGTGGAAGTATGGCCGGTGCGGAAATGCGCTGAAGCCTACGAGTACAAGGAGAAGCAGGGCGACAATGTATTCAAAGTAATCTTTGACTGGGAAAAAAAATAATTCAGAGAGGCGAACATGAATATTGGACTGGCTGCATGGGGGTTCCGGGAAACACATCTGCAAAAACAACTCGCAATAACCAGGTCTCTGGAGCTGGATTTACTGGAATTGAGCATTGCCGGACATCATAATGATGTCCTGCAGCTTGATGCTTCGGCAAATAAAATAGCCGAAGTCCGCAAGCTCTTTAAATGCTACGGGGTTAAATTAAGCTGCGCTTCAGCCGGCAATGACTTCACCCTGCCGGAAAAAGCCGACAATCTGAAGCAGTTGGAGTCGGTGAAACGGGTCATTGACATTGCCGCCGAAGCCGGGGCGGACCGCCTGCGGATTTTTGCCGGATTTTCGCCGCTGGCGGATGTCTCCGGCGAACGTTGGAAAGTTATGATTGACTGTCTGCGCCAAACCGCGGAGCATGCGGCGGCGAAAGGCATCATGCCGGCCATTGAAACACACGGCGGAGTAACTGTCACGGAGTCCGGCGTAAAACATTTTTACAGCACTTCATCACATCCGGAGGCACTCTCGAGAATGATGTCGGAACTGCCCGAATCAATGAAAATAACTTTTGATCCGGCCAATCTTTATGCCGTCGGGATAAAACATCCGGAGGAATTCTACCTCCAGTTCAAAGACCGCATCGTCTATGTCCATCTCAAAGATTTTGTTCCGGCAGCCGGTTCGGACAGCCTCCGTCCGGCCGCCTGCGGCGAAAGCGCCATGGACTGGCGGGCGCTGCTGGAGGCGATGGCGGATTACGACGGTCCGGCTTTGATCGAATATGAAAATGTCGGAGATGTTGAAGACGGCTGCCGGAGATCGCTGCAATTTTTACATACATTAGGTATTTAACTTAAAAGAATTAAATCCGCAGGAGGAAAAATGTCAAAACCGAAAATTGTTTTCATGCCGCATGCCAATATCCAGTATTCACAGCTCAAGCCGGAAAAACGGCAGTGGGTTATGAAGAATTCCTACGAAAAACTGTTCGACGTGGTAATTGGCGGGGACTACCGGATCGCCTTTGAGGCTTCCGGACGGACCATTGAACTGATGGCTGAGCAGGCGCCGGAAGTGCTGGCAAAACTGAAGATGCTGGTGACGGAAGGCAAAATCGAGCCGGTTTCCTCGCCGTACATTCATTTCATGCTCAGTAATATTTCGCCGGAAATCTGCCTGGATTCTTTGCGGCATGCGCTGGATATCTGGGAAAAGTACATCGGGGTGCGGCCTTCAGTCGGCTGGAACCCGGAGTGCGGCTGGGCTTCATACGTGCCGGAAGTGTATAAAGCGGCCGGTTTCGATTCGCTGGTCATGGACGCGGATTCGCTGCTGTTGTCGTTTGAAGAAATCCGCAAAGCGACAGGACTGACCTATGACGTGCAGGGACACAGCAACAAGAATCATCTGTTCAAGATTGAGCAATATATCAAGGATAAACCGGAGTTTCTGAAATATATCACTAATCCGTCCAGAGCGGCTAACGGCCTGAACATGATTTTCCGTTCCGACTGCATGGCTAATCCGATGCTGTGGTTCCTGATGGGCGCCACCGAGGGGATGCGGAACGAGCCGGTGAACGTTGATGAACTGCGCACTATACTGGAAAACTGGAAACAGCGCATTGCCGTCAGCGGCAGTTTTATCATGCCGTATGCCGAGGATGCCGAATATATCGGCACTTCAGCGTATTTCTATGTAAAGCAGTTCAATCAGGCCAGATTCTTCGAACATGAACCGGAGAGTGTCACCAGATTCAAGCAACTGCTGGATATGGCTGCCGGGTGCGGCTATGAGTTCAGCACGCCGTCGGAAGTCATCGCAGCTTCGGCAGACGTGTTTACCAATGACTATATCGACTGCATTGAAAACGGCGCGGCATGGCATGGCGGCACCGCCAAAGCCTGGACCAATACCGAATATTCCAGAATAATGGACCCTGTCTGTTTTTCCATTTTTACCGGCATAAAAGACGTGGCCGCCAGGCTGAAGCAGAAACTGGGATCGCTGGACGGCGATCTGGACGCGGCGTTTAAAGCAGTGACCAGCGCTTATGTCTCCGACTCCCGCTGGCCCCCTGCCCCGACTTCGCCGGGCAGATTCAATGTCCGGGAATCACTTGATGACATGTATGCCGCCAATGAAGCAATCCGCCGGGCGATGCTGCGGAACGGCATCGCCAATCAGCGTGCATTGTATTCACCGGAACTGATGGACAGCCAGATACGGGCAATAGAAGCAAAACTCATGTCGTTTAATTATTTCGGAGAATAGTAATATGTTACTGCCGGAGAAAAAACTGGAAATGGTCCACCTGCAACTGACGCGGAAATGCAATTTGCGCTGTTATTTCTGCGGACAATGGGGACGCAAAGGATTTTTCTCCGGCAGCGACGATGCCGGCATGCGTTTTGAAGAATGGCGCGGCGTCATTGACCGGCTGATCGAGTACCGCAAAACATCCGGGATTTCGCCGGAGATCACACTCTGGGGCGGCGAACCGCTGGTGTATCCGGAATTTAAAGCTATTGTCGAATATTTGAAAGCCAATCAGTTTCAATCGAGCTTGATTACCAATGGCGTTTTGATTGACCGCTTCGCCGATTTGATCCGGGATAATTTCAAAACCGTTTATATTTCCATTGACGGGCCCCGCGAAATACATGACCGGATTCGCGGACATGGAGTTTTCGACAAGGTTGCCGCCAATGTAAAACTGCTTAAAGGCGGAACCGCCGGAATAATCTTTATGACGGTTATTTCTCCGGATAACGTTGATGTCATGCCGGAAATCCCGCATATGCTGGAAAAGCTGGAACCGGATAAAATAATTCTGCAGACGCTGATTTATCTGTCGCCCGCTGAATGTGCGGCATACAAAAACTGGTTAAAAACAACTTTCGGCATGGATGCGGCGTCCATCGACACATGGGCTAACGACAATGTCGCGAATTATCTAAATAAACTCGATAGAAATGCTCAGATATTGCAGCTCGAAATTGATGCACGCCGTTTTTCGACAGCAGTGGAATATTTGCCGCACGGCGAGGCTGCCGCGCTGCCGTTTTGCCTGGCGCCGTTTCACCGTCTGCACGTGGCATATAACGGGGATGTTCTTTACTGCACCGATTTCTATGATTTCAAAGCCGGCAATATCCGGAATAACGATTTGATTGAAATCTTCAACAATGAACTTTCCGAAAAATTCCGCGGCGAAATCGCCGCCGGGAATTGTCCGGCCTGCAAACACTGTGCCTGGAAAAATAACAAAAACTACACTTCCGCATAATAAGAATTTAACCGGACACAGCATTTTATCCTGTAGTGATTTTTCTTGGCCCGTTTTAACCCGCCCACGAGTGGCCCGTTTCGTGCGCCCCGTGACACTTGAAAATAAGCAACAGGCCGCTATTGTCTGGATTTAATCCGGTTAAAACGTTCTGCCCTGGGTCACGGATTGCGCGGAAACAGTTTTATATCGCCAACGCTTCCTGGGTTATTGGCCATTATGAATTGTTTGACTTTATCTATCGTTTCACCAGGCAGTTTTTCCTGTAAATCAGCTTCCAGATCGCGGTCAATCGTCTGCCAGCCGTTGTTTGACGGCGCAATCCCGAGACCATGATAGATGTAATAAGGATTGCTGCCGCTTATCGTCGGCGCAGTAGTGACGGCCCAGTTGATGTAATACAAATACACCGTTTTGCCGGAAACCGTGCTTACTTTGAATCCGGTCATCACAGGGGCGGAATTAGTCCGCTTGACGCTCCAGCGGGCGTTTGTATAACCGGCATATGTCCAATCCGGCGTGGTAAATGCAATGCCGGTGCCAGTCAATTGAATAACATTCCTGCCATAAAGACTGTCATAGGCATTGGAAATATTGCCGCTGTTGTACCATTTGGTTATGCCTGTTGTGCCATCTTCCAATACTACCGGAATGGCGCGGATCATGTTCAGCACATTTTCATAGCCGGCCGTCAATAGATTCTCCTGATAAGTCATAGCATTGCCGCTGCTGGCCAGCCAGGGGCTGCCCCATGTACGGGAACCGAATGATCTGGCTTCCTTCAGCGCAGTCATCGTTGTTTCCGGAGTCTGGACGGCGGCGGCGACATACCATCCGGCGCTGCGGCTGATCGTACCGTAAACGGCATTCCACAATGGAACTTTATCTGTAGAATCTGAATAGAGATGCATCAGAAAAACATCTGTCGCATCAATATAATTTTCCGCAAACCCTTCGATCATCACGACTCCGGCAGTTTGTGACAAAATCCAATGATATGATTCCTGCCAGATGAGTGAATTGCCATTGCCGTGGGTATGGGCCGGATTATAACAAAGCCTGGGTTCGGTACTGGCAACCACATCGTAATATACGCCCGCACTCATTGTGGACGATGAATCCAGTATTTTATTCTGTCTGGCCTGAAGAATTATTTCCTTCCACGGCGCGGCGCTTGGACAGGCATAGGCCATATTTGATCCGGTATTATAATATATCAGATTGCCCGCGCTGTCTTTGCACATGTTGTTGTCGCTGTATTGATGGCTTTGGACTCCATCCGGATCCGTCATTCTGACATCCCAGAGACAGCCGTTGATATAAGGCATGGGAATTGAGCCCCGACTGTGCAATGATGACAAAAGCGTACTGAACGAGCCGCCGTAAGTTGCCGGCGTGTATCTCGGATAGTAAATATCGAATGCATCCGACCGCCATAAAGTCAGCCAGGTTGCGGTCGCCGGATTGTCAATACTGGTATTGGTTTCTTCAAATTCACTTAAGAACGGCGGCAGTTCCGTATTTCTGAGCCAGTCGAAATATGGAGATCCGCCAAGCGCAACAATCTTAACTGAATCAAATTTCGATATTTTCCGCTTAGCCCAGGACTGCTGAAACGCCCAGGTTTTGTATCTTTCCGCGGCATACAAATACGGCCGGGCCGGATCAATCGCAATCGTCTCTTTTACGATATTGGGTTCAGGAGTGCAATAAAATGATAACCGCAATGTTTTCACACCATTGACTGATAGAATTTCCCAGTCGGTTACATTGGCCGCGGAATCTTGCGTTTGCACATAGTAGCCGGTGGTGGCGCCCGCATTATAAAACAGCATGAACTGCATACTCTGTTTAATGGACGGGTAGCTGCTTTTGCGGTAAGTTGCGGTAGACACCACCCGGCCATGTCCGCACGGTATGAGAGCAAGATCATAACTGTTTATATTGATGTCTTCATAAGAAACCGCGAAAACATTTGATGCGAGCAGCGCAAAAAAAGCAAACAATACAGATGCCGATGACAGCTTGACATAATTTTTCATTTTTGCCTCCTTCTTCCGGTTTTAAAAAGTTTTCATCGTTTAGCAGACAATAGCTTCGACAAAAGGCTTTTACCCCTCCTTTCCATGTTCGTCCGGGATTGTTCAGCGGTACATTTGCAGAAAGTCTTTTTCAGCTTCAAACAGACGGTCTGTCACTTCTTTGATTTCAGCCGGGCTGCATACGGCGGCAGACAGCGGATCGAGCAGCAGTGATTTGAATGCCAGGTCTCTGGAACGGTTTACGCAGGCTTCGGCAGCCAGATCGATCATGTGCAGGTTGGAGCTGCAGAGCGCGGCGCACTGTGCCGGAAGACGCCCGAAACGGGCGGGTGTGATACCATTGCTGTCGACAATGCAGGCTGCTTCGGCCACATTGTCATACGGCAGATTGGAGACCAGTCCGTTATTCATCACCGTCGCATAGATTTTAACCGGCGAGTTGGTCTCCATTGCTTCGATGATGAAGCTCGCATACTCCCAGGAGCGGGACATATCCAGCGGCTCCTCGCCGCTGAGGTATTTACGGCGCAGATTATCGTTGTCCCTGCGCCATTGCGGCCAGCCGCTGGCGTAGAAACCGCTTTCGCCGTTATATCTGGTTCCGCAATGTTTAGTGATCAATTCCTTCCGTTTGCGGTAATACGGCAGATATTCGCTGAAATGACCGCTCGACTCGGTAACGAAATAATCGAAATATTTCATCGCGTCAAAACGCACCGGATCTTTTCCGAGAAGTTCAGCATCATTTTCAAGCCGCTGTTTCAGTACCGGATACATATCCCGGCCGCAATGGGTCAGTTCGGTGAACCATGCCATATGGTTGATTCCGGCGCAGCGCCATTTCAACTCATGATACGGCACTTCGAGATATTCCGCCAACTGGTGCGATGAATGCTGCACACTGTGGCATAGTCCGATAACTTTAGCACTGGAGGATCTCGCCGCCGCCAGACACAAAATGCTCATCGGATTGGTGTAATTCAGCACCCAGGCCTGCGGACAAATACGCTCCACATCGGCCAGCACCTCCAGCCATACCGGAGCAGTACGCAATGCCTTGAACAACCCGCCGGGACCGATGGTGTCGCCGATGCATTGATCAATGCCGTATTCCATGGGAATATCGTTGTCGAACTTGACGCAGGCGGTGCCGCTTACTTCAATGCAGTTAATGATGTAGTCAGCGCCTTCCAGTGCCGGCAGACGGTCGGTATGCAGGGAAAGCCGCCAGCCGGGTTTGCCGGCCAGACCTGTCAATTTTTCTCCGAGTTGACCGGCCAGCGCCAGCCGCGGCGCGTCTATATCCACCAGCGCCATTTCTCCTGTATCTGCTCCCGGAATATTCATGACATCGGTGAACAACGCTCTGAAGAATGCGCTGCCGGCTCCCAGAAACACTATCTTCAGCGGTCTTCCGACTTTTGCCAGAATACCAAGATTCTCGGCTTTTTTCATATGGGCGGAATGCCCGCTTTCCAGTTCAGTCGCCATTTTGCGGTAAATTCCTCAATTCAAATCTTGGTTCATGTATGTTGTGTCTTTAAGCGGCATCCAATATGAAGCCCGCAAACCGCCGGCAGCCACCAGTTTGGACCTGACATTGGATACATTGGATACATGTCCGTCAATCCAGGTTATGTTGGAGCTGAACTGCGGATGCCGGTCATCAAGCTGGCCGGTGGCGGTAGGAGTTGTATCAATTCCACACCAGGGAACGCTGGCGTTAAGCTGCCGGCTGTCGCCAAACGCCACTTTTTTGCTCGGAACTTTGACCCGGCTTACTCTGGTAGTTATCAGGCTGATGTCTCCGCCAAGCTGATTCTGATTGTAACCGTAGCTGGTATAGCAGAACTGCCATTGCAATGCCGCTTCGCTGACTTTGGCGTTGACAATAATGCTCTGCTGGCCGGTTAAATACAGCGGGTCGATAGTCTTGTATGCCATCGGGCATTGCCACACATTCAGCGAGGTCTGATATTTCCCGGCATGAAAGGTGTAAGTCCAGTAACGCGGCGGACTGGTATTATATTTCCATGGAACAAAAAAATCGGCGGAATCATTTAAATACATGCTGTTCGCGCTGCCGATCTGCTTGAGGTTGGACTGGCAGTTCGCATTTTTCGCCGTATCCCTGGCTTTGTTCAACGCCGGCAGCAGCATTGAGGCCAAAATTGCGATGATCGCGATCACCACGAGCAATTCAATGAGCGTAAAAATTCTGTTCTTTGACATGTTGCCTTCTCCTTTGTTTAATCTATTTTGGTCTGAGTTCTGTTTAATAATTTCTCGTTTACTTTTTTTCATCCAGTTCCTCCAGTTTGATGTTCTTTGCCTGTAAAGCCGCTCCGGCAGTACCCTGCCCGTAATTAGCCAGAATAATAATCCGGCATATTCTAGTCCCTTTCCACCAGGCGTCGCGCGGAGAACCGGATGCCGCTTCCGGGTTGATAACTCCGGCAAATTCCTGCCATGCCGCCGGAACTTCCGCATATTCCGCCGCGGGATAAATAAAAGTGCTGCCGGTCTGGTGCAGGCGGATTTTAGTTCCGGCGGCGGCACTGACACCGCAAGGCTTATCAAGCTCCACCTCATATGATGAACCTGCGGCTTTAAGCGCCTTAATGCCGGCTGAGGACAATGTCCGGTTGGGCAGATCGGTTCCGGCCGGATCAATATTAAAAGCGATGCAATATTTGTTGCCGGTCAGCCACATGGAGGCGTCAACCACTTTCAGCGTCTTGTCCGCCGGCTTGCAGGGCGCGGCCAGTTCAGTTTCGGTTCCGCTGACCATGCCGACCATTTCCGGCAGAATCGGTTTCTGGCTGGCGTCAAAAGGCTGGAAACCAAAGTAAAAGCGATCGGCCGGGGTTCCCGGCGCACTCCGGAACTGTCCGGACAACCGATATTTTTTAGCCGGATCGATAGTTATAAAATCCCTGGAATAAAAAATCAGTTGACCTTTGGCTTCAATTGCACCTGACTCATCCGCCTTTATCTGTGCAGACTTGGCGGGATCAAAAATCCAGCCTGAAACTTTGTCAAGATCGTTAACCGCCGCATCTCCGGCGCTCACATTTACAACACCGGCGAGTGCGGTTGCGGCGGCAATCAGAGCAGCTTTCCGTAAAATATTCATTTTTTATCTCCTGTATTATTTGCTGCGCCGATTATCAGCATCCTGACGGACAGCGGCGGCAGCGATATTTTTGTTTCAGGCGTCCATGCCATCTTTTCTTTAGTACGAATATCCTGTAATTCCGTTTGCTTCGGCAGATATTCCGAAACCAGCCCGACTGTCGCAGCCTGCGCTCCGGCATTGGTGAGCAGCAGTGCGATCTGTCCTGATTCCGGCAGTTTCCAGGCGGAACCGCTTACTGCCGGAACATTGACTTTCCGGCTGCTGTTAGCGCTTTCCCATAATGACACTTCGTGCATTGGCGAACCGGTAATTTCCGGCTCCGCCAGCTTTTCGCCGTAAATTGACTTGCTGACCCGCAGCGCTGCTTCAATTTGCTTCAGGAACGCCAGCGCACGGCTGTTTTCCGAATGCAGCAGGTCGATAATGGTCTCGATCATCACGAAAGAACCCGGTTTATGCCCGAGATGGATGGACAGAGACAGCGCATGGGCAAAATCTGAAGGATTTTTTAGCGTCTGAGGTATAATGCTCCATTCATGCTGTGAAATGTAATCCTGGTAAACCAGCGGAAACAGCGGCACAATTATGGTATTAGGGCTGTAATAGGCCGGCCAGATGGCATAGCATTCGTCAAGCGCGCCAATGTAGAATTCCTGCAGATGTTCTCCGAAAATCAACTTCCCGGGATTATCCAGCCTGGCTTTTTCCAGCATCTGCCGTCCGCCTTGAAGCAGGTAGGGCCCGAAGCCTGCCGGATGTCCGTGTGTTTTGTCCCAGCAGGGATACGGCAGTACGGCAACCTGGTCAAAATACTGTCCGTCCGCGCCGTAATGCTGCAAATTCTTGTTGACCATATCGTTGAAGTATTCCTGCCATAATTTCGACGAACGGCACATCGGATACATGAAGCGCCTGCGGGTGGTTCCGTCTGCGTTTTTGATAGCGCCCCAGCGCTCGACGTAATCCCGGCATTCCGCGCTGTCCGTTACCATGGCGTGTTCCGGCAGAGCCAGAGCGCGTCCGGAAGTGAACTTATCCACCGCCCATTTGTAGTCGCCGTCAATCAGATGCATGTTCATGTAAGGCATGAAATGGAGACGTCTGCTTTGCGCCGCAAGCATTTTCTTATATCCGGCTTCATCTTTCGGCGGAAAATATTCCGGAACATTCGTGTCAAAAGGCCAGCGCTGCCACATGGTCAGGAATACGCCGATGTCGGTAAACGGGAATGCTCCGGCAAAATCTTCCAGCATCGGCAGATTATAATGGTTGATGCATGTCGCCCACAGCGTGTTATTGGCAAACCATTTCGGCAGATCACCGCTTTTTATCCGTTCCATGATAGTACCTTTTGCACACCATGGCTGCTTGACCGCCCATTGCCGGTAACGCTTGGCCGCCGCATAGTAACTGCCGGCGAACCTGGAGGTCACCGTCGGATAAGGCGAATCCCAGGCGGCGCCTGCCTGCCCGGTTTCAGCAGGAAAATGATAAACATAAAACAGCATTGCCTTGCCGGCCGGATTGCCTTTAACTTCGCTTTCGCTGACGACAAAATCCTTGGCATAACCGGCGGGGTCCTGGGTCCACAACATGAAACTGCCCTTGCTCAGTTCGTAAATAAGCATCTGCATAGTCTGTTTCTGTCCGCCGTAAGGCCCGTACCAGATCGCATTTTTCAGTCTGGGTAATTCCCCGTCATAATAATCCTTGAGCCGTGACGGATGTTCCAGCGCACGGCCGTATTGCTGCGGCACCACCAGCCGTTCCGCCGGATCAGTGCTTTTCGGCACCGCCAGCATCGGATATTTCACATAAAAAACGCCATATTTCCCGGTCGGATTGACGGTAATCCGCCACGCGGTCTCGCCGCCGGCTACTGACTTGACGCTGACTTTCACTTTTGCCTGCGGATAAACCGCTTCGCCGTTCTTATCCAGATCGGTCCATTTCCCGGTAATCACAGCTTTGTTCCGGTAATCCCCGTTTTCCCAAAGCGCAATTTGAAACAGTTCCGGATAGCTGTCGAAAGCGAATTCCCTGCATACCGCCGCCGAAACGGCCTGCGCGTCGCGCTGTCCGTCAAACCATTCATCATTTGCGCTGTTTTCAGCGATTACTCCCAATAGCGCAAAACATGTGAGAACATATTTTAACATTGCCCAATCCTTTCAGTTTTGTTTAATTTAGTTAACATATTTCATCTCCGGACAAGACTGTCCCGCGGAATGAATTTCGCGGGAATCCTGACAACCCCCGGCATCGCGTTCTTTTCATTCAACATATTTAAAAGCTGTCCGGCCATACTTGAGCCAATGATTTTCTCATGTGCTTCAATTGTTGCCAGAAAAGGCGCTTCAGGTGTTCCAGGCCAGACAAAACAGGGATTCTGTTCAATATTGTCATAGCCGATGACGGAAATGTCCTTCCCCGGTTGAATTCCGGCCTCGCGCAGGGCGTCGCATAATCCGAAGGCGATCAGATCATTGGAGCAGACGATTAATTTATGCCGCATAATCCGGTCAATTGCGCCGGCGGCGGCGCGCCGCGCCGTATTCCAGGCCGCAATATCTCTGATGCTGCCTTCAAACTCGATGACTTCCGACTGCTCTACCCCAAAAGACGGGCCGTTTAAGTTAAGCCGCGAATTTACTCTATGGCTTTTGTTGCAAAACAACGCGTAACGGTCAAAGCCGTGAGCTTTCACCGCAGTAAACATTTCCTTGAACGCCGGCTCGTTGTCAACCGTGAAGTAACAGACATTCGGCAGTTGCTCTTCCAGAACTTTATCCGCAATATAAGTAACGACCGGAATCTGTTTTTTTCCCAGTTCACGAACGGTCTCCGACCCCATCAGCGGGGCTCCGACCATATAAGCATCAGCATTGCCGGCACGGATGTAGCGGACTACTTCCTTGTCGCTGTCGCCGCCTTCCACCGGCAATATTACCATTTGATAACCGCCGCGCATCGCCTCGCGGCAGAAACCGCTGAGCACCAGCGATAAAAACGGCGACGACAGGTCTGCTTCAATATCGTGCAGAATCACCCCGAGATTGAAGCTTTTGCCGTGCGCCAGGGAGCGGGCTGACCCTTTCGGCACATATTCATATTGTTCCGCAATCGACAGGACTTTATTCCGGATTGCATCAGAAATGGAATGTCCGCAGTCCAGATTAAATACGCGTGACACCGTCGAGGCATTCACGCCGGCCATTCCTGCAATCTGTCGAATCGTTATCTGTTTTTTCATATCAATCCTTAATTTTATGCAACCGGTTGCCGGTCAGGCTTTAAAAAAAGCACCAGTGCAACCGGTTGCCATAAAACTATTATAACAGACCAATGTAATATTGTCAATACCCGATTTTTAAAAACAAGTAAAAAAAATTGTCATTGATATCAGGCCCGCATGGTCAAAAAACTCATCCAGTAAAAATGGCGGATTTTTCGCTTTTAACAACATCCTGCCCTTGCCCTGAATATCCGGACATCAATAGTCCGGTCAACAATGTCAGTTCAATAAAACGCATAAAAAGAGCCTCTGTTTTAAAATAATACACATTCAAAAAGTTATAAAATCATTTGGTTATAAGCCTAGGAGCCTGTCGGACTGAGATTTTTATGATTCATAAAAGTAAAATTTTTTATTATTCAGCCCATAATTGCAATACATGAGCTTCAATTTGTATCATAGATATGAATACATAGACTTACT
>Ga0172379_10001935_pt1 | contig 38665 bp, 27 predicted proteins | sample GrowelOW334metaG_FD_119756 | JGI IMG/M metagenome (GOLD analysis project Ga0172379, IMG submission 119756) | Groundwater microbial communities from an aquifer near a municipal landfill in Southern Ontario, Canada - Groundwater well OW334 metaG | ecosystem: Environmental > Aquatic > Deep... | reverse complement strand
TGGGATGAGCACCGCGACCGGCGGCAGGAGGATGGTCGTGATGAACCACATATAGATCTTTTCGTTGCTTTCCTTCTTGCGGAATCTGCCGAACACCAGCACGAAGGCCGCAGGCATCCCCAATAGGAGACTGATGATCGTGCCCGCCAAGACCTGGAAGAAGGAATTGCGCAGGTAGCCGTACATGTTCGGGTCGCTCAGGACCTTAGCAAAGGTTTCCAGGGTGGGCGTGAAGATGAACGAGGGTTTCACAGCCTGGAACTCATTCTTGAAACTGGATAGGAACATATACAGTATGGGGAAAAAATAGATGATGGCCACCGCGTAGATGATCGCGGACATGGTGCTCATCCTGAATATTCTTTTGAAGCGTATCGATCGCTGCACTTCCTGGAGCGTTCTGGTTTTGTTCATTTTAATCCTCCCCTAAATGGCGTTGCGCTTCTTCAAGGAGCGGTACAGCATATTCACCGCGATCAGGGTCATCGCGACCGTCATCGTCGCCAGGGCGCTGGCACGGCCGACGTTGGAGGCATTGAAGACTTCCATGTAAACCGCGTAGGGCAGGGTATAGGAGCGGGTTCCCGGTCCTCCCGCAGTAGTGACCAGGATAAGGCCGAATTCCTTGACGATGAAGATGAGGCCGAGCATTATTGCCACCCGGATATGGTTGGTGATCATGGGCAGTTTTATGAGGAAGGTGGCCTGGAACCAATTCACGCCGTCTATCTTCATGCTGTCGATCAGGTCGAAGGAGATTCCCTGCAGGCCGGCCAGAATGACCAACACGAAGAAGGGCATCCACTGCCAGACAAACAGGAAAATGATTATGGGTATCGGATAATAGCTTAGCAGGTCCACCGAGGTGAACCCGAGTGCTTTCGCGATGACCCCGTACCATCCGAAGGTGGTGTTCAGGATCGTGGTTTTCCAGATGACGCCGCTCGCGGTGGACATTACGAAGAACGGCCCGAGGATAAGGGTCCGCGCGAAATTGACACCCGGCACGGCATTGTCCAACAACAGGGACATCAGGAAACCGGCGACCGTGCAGAGCGCCAGCGTCAGCCCCGTGATCAGGACAGTCTGCCAGACAATGCTGTAGAATTCGGGAATCTCCCTCCAGTTCTCGATCCGTAGGAAATACAGGTAATTATCTATGCCCGCGAATTTGATGGCCATGTCTGGTCTCGCCAGATTCCACCTCAAGGTAGAGTAGACGATGGTCAGGATGAATGGCACCTGCGTCATTATGGCAACCACCAGGATCGCCGGGAGCACAAACACCCAGTCATGCTTCTTTTTCATTGTAACCCCCGTCGTATGCAGTATCGCGGATCCAGGCAAGCCCGACAAACCAGTCGATCGAAAAGAGACTGCCGTCCGATCAAGCCTTTTCGACTTGTTCGGACGGCACTGATTTTTAATTCAGCATTGTTCAGGCGTTATTTCTTGTAGCCACCGTCTTTCGCAACCTGGTTGAAGAGGTCGTTGGTCTTCTTGATCGCCTCGTCCAGGGTGATCTTGTCCACCACGTAGTCGGCCAGGTACTGGGTCATCTTGGTGCCCGCATCGGCGAATTCCGGGATGGCGATGTACTGGAGTCCGACATAGGGAACCGGCTCGAGGGTCGGCTTTGTAAAGTCGGTGGATTCAAGGGTCTTGAGGGTCATGGTCGCGTAGGGGGCGCTCGCATAGGCGGGCAGCTTGTAGGTGGATGAGCGGGAAGCGGGGGGAGTGCTGGATCCGGTGGGATCGAGCTCGAGGGACATCTTTACATAATCCTTGGAGGTTGCCCAGAGCATGAAGTCGAAGACGGCCTGCTTTTTCGCGGCGGAGCTCTTGGGATTGATGCCCATGGACCAGTTCCACAGCCAGGCGGTGTTGGTCTTCATCTTTTGGTGTGGGGGAAGCACGTAGCCTACCTTGCCCTTGACCGCTGAACCCGCCGATTCAAGCGGGGGAGCGATGGAGGTGGCGTCGTAGTAGATGCCGCAATTTCCGGACTGCATCAGGGCGATGCACTCGTTGTAGGTGTAGGACAGGATGTCTTTCTGGCCTGCCTCGCGCAGGATCTTCTTGTACATCTGCCAGGCACCGCGCTGCTCGGGGGTGTCGACCGTGGCATTCCACTTCATGTCGTAGAAACGTCCGCCGAAGGCGTTGACGATGGTGACGAAGGGAGCTCCGCTCATGCCCCAGCCGGGAGCGCCGCGCATGGTCATGCCGACGATGCCCTTGCCCGGATCGTGGATCTTCTTTGCCAGTTCATAGATCTCGTCCCAAGTCGGGGCGTCGGGCATGGTCAGGCCCTTGGCCGCGAAGAGTTCCTTGTTGTACATGATGAACGAGCTTTCGCCGTAGAAGGGGAGGGCGTAGGGGGAACCGTTCAGGGAGACGGAGCCCAACATGCCCTGGATAAGATCGGCCCTGTCGTACCAGCTGGCCTTATCCGCAGGAAGAGCCTTGAAGTAGGGGTCGAGGTTTTCGAGCCAGCCGTTGCGTGCCCAGTTGCTGGCTTCGTACGGTCCGAAGTAGAACATGTCGTAGGTCGTGCCGCCGGTGGAGGCTTCGGTGGTCAGCTTCTGGCGAAGGTCGTTTTCGGGAAGTACCGCGAAATTGACAGTAACGCCCTCGGCCTTGTATTTTTCCTTGGCGATCTTCTCCAACGCCTGGGAGATCGGGTTGTTGGCGAACGCGACATTGATGACGACCGGAGCTCCGGCCGCGCTTTTGGTCTCGCTGGCGCCCGCCGCGAATACCTGCGTTCCGGAAAGGACGAACAGGGTCGCGCAAGTCATGGAGACGAGCAGTGCAGAGATTCTCTTCATACGTTTCCTCCTCTCAGATTTTCAAACGGTACCGCGACGTTGCGCGTACCGCTTATTCCCTTTTAAAGCCCCTATCGAAGCTCCTCATCGAAGGCTACCGCGACCTTGCCGCAGGCGCCCGAGGCCATGAGCCGGTATGCCTCGTCCGCCCTTTCCAGGGGGAAGCGGTGGGTGACCAGCACATCCGGATGAATGCCCCAACGTACGAGCCGTTCCACCAGGTCCTCCATCCGCCAGAGCGAGGTGACCCAGGAACCGTAGATGGTTTTCTGGTCGTGGATGATGTCTGGGCTCGGATTGAAGGTGACGGTCCCTCCCTCTCCCACCAATGCGATCTTTCCCCACTGCCTGGTCGCACGTATCGCCAAGGCGCGCCCGTCCGCGTTGGCCGAACAATCGATGGCCCTCTCGAAACCGCGCCCTCCCGTAAGTTCGCGTAATTTATTCAACGCGTCGGCATCCGGCGGGATCACATGATCCGCAAGTCCCAGCCTCTTCGCCAGTGCGATCCTGTCTGCCTGCAGCTCGACGCCGACCAGTTGGTTGGCACCCATCGCCTTGGCGAGCATGAGCGTCGCAAGCCCGACAGGCCCCAGTCCGACCACGAGCACCGCATCGTTCCCGCTGATCCCGATCTTTTCCAGCGCCTCGTAGACGGTGCCGAAACCGCAAGCAACTTGGGCTCCATCTGTAAAGCTGAGAGAATCGGGAAGGGCGATGAGGTCCCGTTCCTCGGCCAGTATGTAGGGAGCCATGCCGCCGTCGCGCTGCCAGCCGTAGGCTGCGCGGTGTGGGCTGGAACAGGAAATCTGGTAGCCCATACGGCAGTCGTGGCATACGCCACATCCGGAGATGTGGTAGACCACCACACGGTCTCCAACCTTGAACCTCTTTAGTCCCGGTCCGGCCTCGACTATCTGACCCGCGGGCTCGTGTCCCGCAATGACGTCCTGATATCCCTCCGGACCCTTCCCCAGGTGTTCCCGGTAGATGGCCCTGATGTCCGAACCGCAGATGGTCGAGGACTTCGTGCGCAGGAGGACCTGTCCGTGACCCGGAACAGGAATCCCGTATTCGCGGAATTCCACTGTACTGTTGCCGGGCAGAATCGCGCCCTTCATCGTTCCTTTCATAAGGATATGATAGCATGGTTTTTGTAATTGTCAATTAAATAATTTACAAAAAATGATTTCTGGCTATAATAGGTAAAATAAAATGCTAAAGTTGTAAATATATTATGACCGAAAAGAATGGGAAAATGTGAGGATGGCGGTAGGTATCGTGTACATCGCGTAGCTTCGATGCTTATGTCCGCTCGGTCAGACGCAGGTAAAGGCCCCGTCGATGACCAGGTCGGTCCCCGTGGTGAAGGATGCTCCGTAACCGGCCAGATAGACGATTGCGGCGGTAAGCTCCTCGGGCTTGCCCATGCGGTTCATGGGGGTCAGGGAATCCCAGGTGGGAATCCAGTCGACGGCCTTCAGGGTCATCTCGGTGCCGATATAGCCGGGGCTGACGCAGTTGACGCGTACGTTGTAGGGCGCCCATTCCACGGCGAGGGACTTGGTCAGCAGGATTACTGCTGCCTTTGACGCGTTATAGGCGCACTGGGGTTGGGGGACATTTACGATATGGCCCGACATGGAGGCGGTATTGATGATTGATCCGCCGCCGTTTTTGATCATCACCCGTCCGGCGGCGCGGGCGGTGAGGAAGATGCCGGTCAGGTTGATGTCGATCACGCGTTTCCAGGTTTCGAAGGACATGTCCTCCGCTTTCTCGTTCACGCAGATCCCTGCGTTGTTGAAGGCAATATCGATGGTGCCGAACTCGTCCAGGATGGTCTCGATCATGCGGTCCACATCGGTGGGATCGGACACATCGGTACGGACAGCTATTGAACGGACTCCGAGCGACTCCAGTTCCGCAGCGGTTTCCTGGGCTGCGCGCAGATCCATGTCCACGATCGCCACGTCTGCCCCCGCCTCGGCGAAAGCCCGGGCGACGCTCTTCCCGATTCCCTTCGCGCCGCCGGTGATGAATGCTTTCTTTCCAGTCAGGTTGAAACTGTCCTGAGTTCCCATATATGTCCTCCTGGTCTCTGGGGCGCAGAAACCCCGAACATAGTATGGGGGCCCTTTCCGGAAGGGGACAATATTACCGAAGTACTAATTTTGGTACTAAAATGTCAGCTTTGTACTATATCCGTTCCCAGGAAGCGGAGAGAGGCCAGGGCAGTCTGCATGACTTTCATGCGGTTGTGCTCCCCAAGCTTCACGTAGATTCCCGAGACGTAATTCTTGACAGTCTGCTCGCTTATGAAAAGCTCTGCGGAGATATGCGGATTATCATAGCCCTTGGCGATATAGACCAGGATCTCGCGTTCCCGCTTTCCCAGGCTGTCCAGCCAGAACGGCTTTTCGTCCACATGGGGTGCGTCGGGAAGGCGGTACATGGAGGGCGCGTTCTTGACGAGCTTGGTGGCTACCCTCGGAGAGATCAGGACCGAACCCTCCTTGACAGCGCGGAGGGAGGTCATAAGCTCGTTGATGGGTATGTCCTTGAGCAGATAGCCGGTGGCACCGTAGTTGAAGGCCTCATAGATGTATTCGTCGTCGTCGAAGGTGGTAAGCATCATGATTATTACATGCGGATGGGCTTCGTGTATGAGCTTGGTCGCCTGGACCCCGTCCATCCCCGGCGTCCTGACATCCATGAGGATGATATGCGGATTCTCGCGGTCGGTGAGGGCGATGGCTTCCTCTCCGCCGGTGGCGATGCCTACGACGTGGATATCCCGGGCCTTGAGCTCGATCACCGTCCTGAGGCTTTCGGCAAATAATACCTGGTCGTCCACCAGAAGCAAGCGGATTGTATTTTCCATGCCGTCCATTATACCCGATTATCTGCATTCGGAGGAATAAATACTTTCAGCGGGATGGTTGCGTTGACGATGAAGCCGTGTTCCCCGTTCCGGGCGCTCAGGCTTCCGTGGAGGGAGTCGATCCGCTCGCCCATGCCCGATAATCCGATACCCGGCTTGATTTCATCCGCTCCAATCCCGTTGTCGGAGACTTTCACCAACAGTCGTCCTTCATCGACCCAAAGTCCGATCTGGATCTCTGTGGCCTTTCCGTGGCGGAAGGCGTTGGTCATGGATTCCTGGATGATGCGGACCACTGTCCCGTCGATCTCCGGACCAAAGGAGCGGGGAATATTGCCGTAGCTCACATCCACTCCTATACCCGTAGCCTGGGAAAAGGATTTGACAAAACGCTGGATGCGGTTTGCTCCCTCGATCACGGCGGTATCGATGGCTCGGAAATTCCGCAGGGCACCCCGGGTTTCCAGGAGACCCGACATCGCCTGATCCCTTGCCCGGTTCAGGAGATCCCTAAGCCGTTCGTTTTCTGCCGGACTCAACTCGATCGCAGCCTCCATCATCATGCGCAAGTTGATCAGAGTGTAGCCGACAATGTCGTGCACTTCCCTTGTCAGGCGCTTGCGCTCCTCGATCGTCGACTTCTCGCCTATCTCGGCGGCGTAAGTCTGGAAGTCAAGGTTCGCATTCAGCAGGTTGTCGATGGATATGTTCTGTCGCGCCAGACTCCTGGCCTGTTCGGCTGCCCTGGATGCCAAACGTCGCAGGCGGAAAAAAAGGAACGACTCCAGTGCCATCGCGCTACCCAGGAGAAGCAGGTCCCAAAGACCGGGCTCGGCGATGGGATCGTCCCAGAAAGGAACCGGATGGACTACTGCGGAGGCTAGTGCCAGTAGGGGAATCAGCGTTGAAGGCCAGATGGCCTTGACCGGAAAGAGTGATGCCTCCAGCAGGGGAATCCCGAACAGGAGGGCTGCGAGCGATACGTTACCCCGTTCCGGGTAATTCATGTTGAGGATCAGGAATACCTGCAAGGCAAATACTTGCCAGGCACTTTTCGAACGTGGATCCAGGCAAAGCTTGAGGCTGGAAAGCAGCGACAACACTATGAGTATGTCGAATTGGCCACTCCAGTTCATTATCTCTTCTGTAAGTGGATGGAGACGGTGGAATTCGGCAAGGGCCAGAAAATGCAGTGCAGCGCAACCGAGAAGGGCTTGTAACTGGGTGGATAGGACGGTGAACTTTTCTCGCATCGCACCTATTATAGCATCTTTATGGTATTATATTTGCTAAGGTGGTTGGTATGGATTTGCGGCAGAAGAGCGGTAAGTACGTGAGAATCTACAACGAAATCAAGCAGCAACTGCTCTCGGGCGTTTTTAGCGACGGGGACCGCTTGCCTACGGAATTCGAGTACTCCGAACGCTTCTCCGTCTCCCGCCCCACGGTGACCAAGGCGCTGAACGCCCTTGAGGAAGAGGGTTTCATCCTCCGCAAGACTGGCTCGGGCAGCTACGTACGCCAGCGCAAGGATGTGGTCAGGAGCAAGCTCTTCGGCCTGCTCATTCCTGGTTTGGGGAGGGGTGAGATATTCGAGCCTATCTGCGCCCAGATTGCCTACGCAGCAGAAAGGAACAACTATTCCCTGCTTTGGAGCGGTTTCGAGAAGAGCGACAAGATGCACCCCCTCTCATCCGGTGCCATCGCGATGCGCTACATAGACAATGGAGCTTCGGGTATATTCTTCGAACCCCTAGAGCTTTGGCCCGGATACGACGAGATGAATCGCAACGTCATCAGGATCCTGGAGGACGCGCAAGTTCCGGTCGTCCTCATCGATTCGGATTATCTGCGCTTCCCGGACCGCAGCCGCTTCGATCTGGTGGGGCTTGATAATCTCCGTGCCGGCTATATCGCGACCCGCCATTTCCTGGAAAACGGCGCCGCACGAGTGGACTTTCTCGTGCGTCCCAACAGCGCGGATACCATCAACCTCCGCGTGCGCGGTTACGTCTGTGCCCTTTTCGATTCGGGGATCGCCCCCAATCCGTCCTGGGTACATACCGGTTTTCCGGAGGATGCTGCTTTCGTCAAGCGTATGGTCCGGGAACTTGGCGGGTCACGCTTCGTCTGCGCGAATGACGAGACCGCCGCGGCTTTCCTCGTAACTCTGGAAAAGGAAGGCATGCAGGTACCGGATGAGGTTCGCATCATCGGTTTCGACGACGTCCGCTACGCGCAACACCTGAAAATACCCCTTACCACCGTCCGCCAACCCTGCGAGGAGATAGGACGTCTGGCCATGGAGACGATGATCTGGCGCCTGGAGAATCCCGACCGCCCACCCCGTACAGTCCTGGTACCCGGAACTCTCGTCGTGCGTGCTTCCAGCGGTACCTAAGCGTATCGGGAATTGAATGCGGTTGCCGGATTGTCTGTTCCGGTTCCTGTTCAGTGTAAATTTAAGCCTTTCCTTATGCATCCGGACAAAATATTAAGCTTTCCCAAATTCCCCATCGCATCAGCCCTCACTATCCTTCAAGTAAGCCTATTGAAAGGATGGAATGGAGGAAAACATGAGGAGGGCGTCATCGATAGGTCAGCGGATACTCCAGGCTGTCGGAGTCTCACTCGCGTTGACGATAGGGGTCATGCTCTGGGGCATCCTCAATATACGCACCCTCGGTCAGGCGAGCTCCTCCATTCTCAATGAGAACTACCGAAGCATCGTCGCGGCCGAAATGATGGAACGGGTTCTCTCCCGGCAGGACGCGCTCGTTCTTGGCTTCGTATTCGGTCAAGGCGGTGGTGATATCAAATCATACGCGGAACATGCCGCTGAATTCCGGCTCTGGCTGCAACGGGAACGCGAGAATATCACCATCGTAGGCGAAGCGGAGCTTGCCGAAACCATCGACGGGGTCTATGCGAGGTACCTGGATTCGTTCTCGAAACTTCTGTCGCCGTCGGTTGGCGAGGATCGGTCCGCTATCGTCTCAGAGTGTCTGAACCTGTCCTCCGAATTGCGCGGACGTCTCGAGGAACTCCGCGCCATGAATCAGGAGACCATGTACGGAGCGAGCGGGAAAGCGCAGCGGATATCGATCCAAGCCATGCTATCCCTGTTGTTCCTCGGAGTCGCCACGCTTGTCGCGGGCGCGTTTTTCGGCACGTTGTTGGTACGCCGTATAACCAAGCCACTACAGGTTCTGACTTCCGCGGTGGAAGGGATTGGTTCGGGCAACTACGATATTTCCGTGCCGGCGGATTCAGGGGATGAACTGGGCGATCTGGCGAAGGGTTTCAACCTGATGGCTTCGAAGCTCAGGACCTACCGTGACATCAACATTGGTCGCTTGATGGAGGAGAAGAAAAAGAACGACGCCGTAATCGCAACCATCGACGATGGCATCCTGATCGTCGACGGCTCGTTCAGTGTGGTGAACGCGAATCCTGCGGCGAGGAATATCCTGGGATTCGAGATGGAAAGCGAGCATCCAAGGCATTTTCTGGAATGCTACAACGACATGGTCCTATTCAGCATCATCCGCGAAACGGTGGAGACTGGCATGGCGGTGAAACTGAGGGACGATCAGCGTCGCCTGTCGGTTGAACGGGACCATAAACCGCGCCATTTCCAATTCCTGATCGCTCCGATCCTGGACGATGAACGCAAACCGCTTGGGACGGTGCTGCTGCTGAGGGATGTGACGAAATTCCAGGAATTGGACAGGCTGAAAACCGAATTCCTCATGACCGCTTCCCATGAACTCAAGACACCGCTGACGAGTATCCGGATAAGCCTGGATCTCCTGCGGGAAGAATTCTCATCCGATTCGTTCAGGCGTCCCCACGAATTGGTGGAGATAGCCTGTGAGGAAGTGGCCAGGCTCCAGGCCCTGATATCGGATGTACTGGACCTTTCGAAAATCGAATCAGGCCGGATCGAGCTGGAATTCGACTCCATATCCGCCTCCGGTACCATAGATCGTGCAGCCCAACTGCTACGTTCCCAAATGGAGGAAAAGGGCATTGCCTTGCTCGTCGTTCCTCCGGCCAAGGATTTTCGGGTTAAGGCCGATGCGGCGAAATTGCTTTGGGTGCTTACCAATCTTCTGGCGAACGCGCTCCGCTACACGGATACCGGTGGGTCCATCCGTCTTTCGGTCAGGCGGATTGGGGATTTCGGACATTTCATGGTAGCTGACAGCGGCATGGGCATACCAGCCGATTCGTTGGAACGCATCTTCGAGAAATTCGTGCAACTGCGCGATGGGCGGAACGCCGGGGGCACCGGTCTTGGGCTACCCATCAGCAGGGAAGTTGTCAGGGCACACGGAGGTACGATCTGGGCAGAAAGTGAGATGGGGAAAGGGAGCGTTTTTGAATTTACCATTCCCTTGTCCGCGGAAAAAGTGAAAGGAGGAATCGAATGAAGGGATCGGTATTGGTCGTGGATGACGAGAAAAATATCAGGCTCATGATCGGCAAGGTCCTTGAGGGACTCGGTCTGAGGATTGACTTCGCCCCTAACGGAGACGAAGCGCTGTCCATATTGTCGGAACGTGAATTCGATCTCATCCTGCTCGATCTCCGCATGCCGGGGATGGACGGAATGGAAGTACTGCGCAGGATTCGGGAGGCTTCGAAAACGACGAAGGTCGTGATCATAACGGCCCACGGCAATGTGGACAACGCGGTGGAGGCGATGAAGCTTGGTGCTGTGGATTTTATCCAGAAGCCGTTCACGGTAGAGGAACTCCGCCATGTCGTGACCGACGCGCTTGAACGGAGGGGCAACTTCTTCATGCGGCTGGAAACCGGAGAGCGGAAAGAGGATGAACCGGTAACCAGCCCGGAAAAAAGCCCCGGCGATTACAGGCACTGCATCCAGCAGGCTAAAGCCGCGTTGGAGAGTGGTCTGCCCGATGAGGCCTGTCTGTGGGCGGAACGTGCCATCGCCTTGGAGCCAATAAAAGCGGAAGGATTCAACCTGCTAGGATCGATACTGCTGATCCGCAACGAGAATGCAAAGGCCCAGAATCTTTTCAGGGCTGCCATCGCTTTGGATCCAACGGATGAAAGGGCGTACAGGAACCTGGATCGTTGCGTAGGGCGTTCAAAAAACTGAGGGACCAGATGAAAAACGTGAAATTCATAGTCATCGTCGGATGCGGGAGACTCGGCGGGAAACTGGCCGATTTCTTCAGCATCCGGGGTGATTTTGTGGTTGTCCTCGATGCCGACCCGGGCGCTTTCGCCGTGCTTTCGCCGGAGTTCTCCGGCTTCACCGTCGTCGGAACCGCTTCGGAGGTTGGCATCCTCAAAAAGGCACGGACCGGCGACGCGGACCTGTTCATCGCAGTAACCGACAATGACGCGCTGAATATTATGAGCGCGAAAGTCGCACTCGTCCATTTCTCCGTACCGCGCGCGATAGCGCGGATATTTGATCCTTCCCTGGAGGGTTTCTGCAGGGAACTTGGCCTGGAAGTCGTCTCTCCGGTTTCCGCCACGGCGGAACGCATACTTGGAGAGGCGGTGCACTTCCTCGAAGGAGCCGTTTGATGGGCTCGGTACTCATTGTAGGCGACGGGGTGTACCTCAAATTCGTGTGCCGCGGTTTGGTCTCGCGAGGACATGAAGTCACCCTGGTCGTAAAGGACGAGGACGAGAGCCTTCGCCTCGCCGAAGAACTGCGCGTCGTGGTGGTGCACGGAAACGGGACGCTTCCGGATACACTCAAGGAGGCGGGAATCCTGAACGCCCACCGCGTGTTCGCGCTGACCTCCCACGATGAGGACAATTACCTCGTCTGTGCCCTCGCCCGGCACCGCTTCGGAATAGGAAGTACTTTCGCGCTTGTCCACGATCCGGAAAACGAGGCTGTGTTCCGCGAGCTGGGTATCGTCGGAACCTTCTCGGTCACCGCGGCGGTTTCCAGCCTGATAGACCAACGCTCGGCGTCCGAATCCATACGGAATCTTCAACCCCTGGCGGATGGAAGGTTTGGCCTGACGGAAGCGGAACTCGGCCCCGATTCCCCGGCTACGGGGAAGGAGCTGAGGGAATTAGCGTTGCCGGAAGGCGCCCTGCTTGTGACCATCGTCCGCGGACAGGATGCGATTGTCCCTCGCGGCAATACCCGACTGGAGCTTGGGGATCGGGTCGGCTTCATCTATCTCGCCGCAGAGTATGCAAGGACCCTTTCTGCCATCGTCGGGAAGGATTGAAGCCATGACTGTCTCGGTATTCCAGGACCCACCCGTCGTATGGCCGTCAGGACTTTCCGCACTCGGCGCCATACTGATCGTAGTCGGCGCGACCATCGTATCGCCGCTTGTCGCCCTGCCATTCTACTCGAATGAATTGGCGTATGCAGGGGTGTATCTCATTCCCGGAATTTCCGCGCTTTTTTCCGGAATGACCATGATTCTCATCGGGAAGCACTCGCGTAAGATAATGTGGGTGATGCCGATTGGCGAACGCGACGCGACCTTGGTCCTGGTCGCGGGTTGGGTGATTGCCTTCCTGGTGGGTGCCGCTCCCATAGCCGCATCGACGGACCTGGATTTTGCTCGAAGCGTCTTCGAATCGGTCAGCGGCTGGACGACGACAGGCCTTTCCGTCGTGGATGTGGAAAAAGCGCCCCGGTTGCTTCTCCTGTACCGGAGTACGATCCAATTGGTCGGAGGCGCCGGACTAGCGATCGCCATGCTCTCCGTATTCGGGTCAAGTTCCGGGATGGGCATCGCGCGCGCCGAGGGGCGGACTTACCAGCTGGCTCCGCAGGTAGCCCATTCCGCCTCCCTGGTCGTTCGTCTCTACGCGGGCTACGTGATCGGAGGTTCGATACTGCTTACGCTCAGCGGCATGTCCGTGTACGACGCCATCAACCATTCCTTCGCAGCCGTCTCCACCGGAGGATTCTCCACCCGATACCTAAGCATAGGGTATTGGGATTCGCCCCTGATCGAAGCTGCGACGATTGTCCTGATGATCCTTGGCAACCTGAATTTCATTACAGCCTTTGTTTTGGTACGTGGAAAATTCCGGGCTTTTTGGAGGAACGGAGAAGTCAGGCTGCTCGCGGTTGCCATCGGGATTGCCTCGGCCTTGATATTCGGACTTGCTGTCCGTGGCATGTACGGAAGCCTCTCCAAGGAAATCCGCATAGCTGTCTTCGAGACGGTAACGGCGATCACCACCACCGGATTCTCGACGGTCGGCTACACCGACTGGAAGCCGGTGGGTGTCCATGTCCTGATCATCCTCATGACCTTAGGTGGCGGCGTCTGTTCGACCGCAGGCGGCATCAAGCAGCTGCGGGTCGTGATCCTTCTCAAGTCAGCTCTCAGGGAGGTCCGTCGGCTATGCCTGCCAAGGAGTGCAATCCTGGTGGACAGGATTTTTATCGGGGAAGACGAAACATTCCTGGGGGACAGGAAAATAGCGGAAGCGGGTGCCTTTGTATTCGTGTACATCGCGGCGCTTTCCCTGGGTGCGGCGATCCTCGTTGCGGGCGGACACGAATTCCTGCCGTCCCTATTCGAGTTCGCCTCCGCGCTGGGCACCGTCGGATTATCAGTGGGCGTCACTTCGGTTTCCGCGCCGGATTCCGCGATTTGGGCCATGAGCGCCGGCATGTTTCTCGGACGGCTGGAATTCTTCGCCGTATTCGCATCGGTAGTCTATGCGGGAAACCGGATCGCGAAGGCTGCGGGTCGCAAATCCCGTCGCCCTTGATCTTAGACTAGGAAGTATTCGATAGGTCTTGCCGCCTTGCTGCCCGGGATCAGCAGGTAGCGCATCCTGTTAGCTTCCGCCATCCGCTCGGCGTATTCCTTTTTGGCTTGGGTGACGGGATCGTCGATCATGTGGTCGCCCTTGATTTCCACGATGAGGAAAGTCCCGTTTTCCAGCTCAATGAGGAAATCCGGGTAGTAGGTGCGCAGGGCATTGGAGTTCGGATCGATGTAGTGCACGTTGAATTCGGTCTGGCCGTGGGTGAGCATGCCTGTGAACCAGATTTTTCTGATCATGTGGTTGGGAAGGTTCAGACGGAAGAAATCAAGCTCGGGGATGGAGTCGAAACCATAACCGGAAAGGTGGAAACTCCGCTCCGCCTGCGGCGCGTATTCCGGTGCCCGCTCCTCCACGAAGAGTTCCGGCCTGACGCGGAAACTGTAGCCCTCGTCCCCATCCGGCGGTTCGTTGACCAGCAGCCTTTTGAACTTCTGTTTGGGTCCCTGGTACTCTTCGATATCGTAGAGCTGCTTGAAAAGGCGAGGGATGACAATTTCGTGGAGTATGCGGTTGGCGCGGTTGACCCACACCAGGATGCCGTCCATTCCTTCGGAGGACCTGGACAGGAGATCCTCGATCTCCAACGGGCTCTTGTTCAGGTAGCGGGAAATCTCCGCGACGAGCATGAGGGGCGAGTATTCGACATCCTCCCGCAGGGACGAGAGATCGCGGAGTCCCCCTTCCGGGGCCTCGATGGAACGGATATCGGTGGTGGTGGAGGTGATGCGGTATTTGGAGGCGTCCAACTCGTCGAGGTTGAGCGGGAAACCTTGGCCCGGGCTTTTCTCACGGATGTTGAACATGGTCTTGGATTCGACCATATCGATGAAGATGGGGGGCTTGCGTGTCCTGACGACAACGGTCTTTTTTCCGTCGTCCTCCTTGTTCTGGAATTCGTCGATGGATAGCCTGAAATTGGCTTCCAGCTCGTTCTTGAGGATTTCGAAGTTTTCCTCCGAGACGAATACGTGGCCCTGTTGCTGGATGCGGGTTATGGACCTGAGGCAGCGCATCGTCGCCTGGAGCACGAAGATACGGGACTTGGGCTGGCGGAAGAGCGCGACTGAAAAGAGCGAGCGGCAATTCCAGCCCTCCTTGCCCTTTCCGACGAGGAGGATGAACTGCTTGGTCGATTCCCGTGAATCCAGCGCCCGGAAATCCCTGATGTCGTCCTGGCCGGTGAGTTTTTCGTCGCCCACGTTGACGAGGACGCTGGAAGCGGGAAGGCCCAGTTCTGCGACGACCTTCTCCACCTGGGGCTTCAGCTCAAGCTGCAATTCTTCGATCGTGGAGGCGAAGATCGCCATCTTGGGGAGCATGCCCTCGTAGCGGAGGTCTCCGTGTTCGGCGATGAAGGTGCGGATGGCGTTGCGGATGAACTCCAGGGATTTCGCGTTCTTCACCTGCGTGACTTTGGCGGTTTTCAGGTACTGGCCGGAGATCGCGTCCTTCAGGGAATACGCGTAGACCACCTCCGGCATGAGCTGGTTTTCCACGTAGGGCGTTCCCGTGAAGTTGTAGCAGGCCACCACCTGGGTTCCGGCGGCTTTCAACTCCTTGGCGAGGCTGTCGATGGTCAGACGGAGGCTGGTCTTGGATTCGTGGTCCGCCATGTCCTTTTTCAGCGACTTTCCGAACGCATGGTGGGCTTCGTCGACGTAGATGCCCAGCTGGTGGAGGCGCGCCAGTTTCTGGAAGCGCTGGTTCATGGAAAGGCCTTCCTCGTCGCCCAGGTCGTACAGGTCGGCGTTCGCGTCCGTTGCAAGTACGTCGTCCCAGCCCTGCTGCGCGAAGAGCAGGTCCGACGCGGATTTCTTGGCGTTCTGGCGTTTGCGTATGATCTTCTGGCTGTTCGATATGACGACGTTGAAGGAAGAACGATCCAGGGTATTGAGGGTGACGCCGCTTTCCTCAAGAAAATGAAATTTGATTTCCGCTTCCAGGCTGCGCGCGTATTCCGGCGGGATGACCCTGGTCTTGTCAAATTCCTGGATTTCCTTGAGCGACTGGAGCACGGTCGTATCCGGCGCGAAGACGATGGCGTTGTGGCAGAATCGGGGATCCTGCGGAAACTTCCGCGCCAACAGGAATTCGTAAAAGACGCAGACAGCCATGAGTATGGTCTTCCCCACCCCCATGGTGAGCGCGAAGATGTAGTTGGCGTAATCCTGCCGCACGGCGGCCAGGTTCCTGAACGCCTCGTCGTAGGCCTTTGCGTCCTGGGTCCGGAAAAAATCCTGCTGGTCCGCTGCGGGCGTGTTCCTGAGCTGGAACTTGCCCCGGTTGTTCCGCCATTCGTCCATAAGGTCGGCCAGGCGCGGGTTGTCCAGGTATTCCTTCAGGAAGACGTACATTTCAAAGGCTTCGTACTGGGGCTTCCTCAGGAAGGCGCCGCCGTTGGCCGGATCGTTGTATTCCAGCAGCCGCTTGGTAAGATCCTTGTATGAGAACCGTATCTGCCCGCGGTTGGATTTATAGAAGCTCCGCAGGTATTCAAAAAAGGGCAGGGTGAGCGCGGCGGCGGGTTGCTTTTTATTGGCCATCTACGCCTCCACGCTGCCTTCCCAGGACTCCGCCAGCAGGTCGGTGATCTTCACCCTGATCGTGCCCGTGCCCTCGGGAATTTCATAGCTTCCCTTCACCAGTTTCTTCTTGTCCGGAATGTCCGAAAGGACAGGGCTGAAGACCGCGCCGTCGTAGTTCCAGTCTATCAGGACCGAGTCCACCAGTTCCCGCCAGTCGCCTATCTTGGTCTTTTCAAGGGATAGCTTCTGCAGGAGGTTCATCGGATAGAAGCTCCGAATCTCCAGCTTTTTCTTGGCGACGACCAGCTTGGCTTCCGCCTCGCGCTTGAAGTGGAGTTCCCGCTTGTCGCGCAGGATGTCCAGGACTTCTATCTCCACCTTGAAACCGAGCTTGTCCATCTCTTCCTTGAACTGGGCGCGCAGGTCCGGATCGTGGCCCATGCAGACCAGCCTGATGCGCTCCACCGGCCGGTCCGGGTGTTCCTTGGCCCGCCGTTCCCAGGCCTTGTAGTCCAGGTTGCCCAGGATGGGGTTCAGGTCCGCCGCGGTGGCAAGCCGATTGACCGCCAGTATCTTCACCATCCAGCCGTCCTGCTCCCCGTCCCAGAGCATGTTGCCGGGCAGCTTCTGAAGCTCCAGGGCTTCTATCAGGAGTTCCCTGGCCTCCAGCTCGTTGCGGAAGAAGTCGTAGTGGTTGACGGTATGTACCTCGAAACCCTTGTAGAGCTTTGCGGGCTTTTCATCATCCAAGTCGGGCTGGACCGCCCCGTCCTTGAGCTCCTGCGCCACGCCAAGCAGCCGCTTGGTGGTGGTCTGCACCGCCCCCAGGTTGATGTCCGCACCTAAAAACCGCCGCCCCAGCTTCATCGCCACCGCCTGGGTCGTGCCCGACCCCATGAAGCAGTCGAAGACAAGGTCACCGGGGATTGTGATCATGGAAATAATTCGTTCCAGAAGAGCTTCTGGTTTCTGGGTGGGATATCCAAGCCTCTCTTTCGCAACTGGATTAACTGCTGGAATGTCGATCCATAAGTCTTGAAGCTTTGTTCCTTCCATTTCGTCAAGGTATTGTTTGTATTGAATTCTACCATCTTTTGATTCAGGAAAAACAAGCCGACCCTTTTGGTCGAGATCTTCCATTTTTGCTTTCGTCCATTTATATCCGTTAGGGTGAGGAAGATACCCTTTATATTCATAATATAAATTTGGTCTTGGACCTGGGTTTCCTGTGGGTATCGAAATGTAATCTCGACCGTTCTCGTCTTTCCTGGCACGTTTTAGGTAATCTTCTTCGTACTCATGGTATTGCATTGCAAATTGATAATCGTTTGATTTTGAGAACCAATAGATTGTATCATGCAATGTTCCACAACGTTTCATTGCTAAACCTGTAGCCGTGGATCTTTTCCAAATTATTTCATTTCTGAAATTTGGTTCAGAAAATATTTCCATTAGGATCATTTTTAGAAATGCATTCTTTGAGTCGTCACAGTGAAGGAAAATGCTCCCGTCCTCGGCCAGCAACTCCCGCATGAGGATGAGGCGTTCGTACATGAACTGCAGGTATTCGTCGTTGGTCCAGATGTCGGTGTACTGTTTTTCCTCAAAGGCGCTGGCGTCGCTGGACGCGCTGGAGCCGCGGAGCTCTATTTTCTTCTTATAGTCGGCCTTGGAGTCGAAGGGCGGGTCGATGTAGATGAGGCGGACCTTGCCGCGGTATTCGCGCAGGAGGTGGCTCATCACCTGGAGGTTGTCGCCCCAGTAGAGCTTGTTGCGCCAGCCGTCCACCGTGTCGCCGTGGCTTTCCTTGAGCTGGGCGGGAAAATAGGTGGTGCCGCGGAAGGGGCGTTTCCCGGTCCAGCGGAGTTCGGGGTAGCCGCGTATGGGTTCGTAGTCGAATTTGTACTGGTCGCCGGGACCGGCGCGGCCATAGGCGGGCGGAGATTCGCGGACTTCGTCGTTCATATATAAATCCTTTTGGCGTTCGGATGATTCAATGTGCTGGTTTTACGCCGGTGAGCGTATACGATACGTACTTCCGGGTTCCGCGTTCCTTGACAACCTTCTCGGATAATACTGCCGATACGCATTGCCCGATATATTCGGGTTTTGGCTTTCCGCCGGCATCGAAAACAAGGCCGCGCAACTCCCCGCTTATGGTTCCTACCATCGTTTCGCCGCCGTTTTCCGGCATCAGGTTGAAGCGGCCGTTCGCGGGCAAGATATACAGGTAGCCGCGCGCTTCCGTGTCAGCGTTCACCTCGATCTCCATGGTGTCGACCCGTTGTCGTCCCCGCATGACCGAGTCGGCATCCAGGGTGAAATCCCGCTCGCCTTCCACCATGCGGACGGTGGCCCCCGCTTCGTCAAGGTCGGTGAAGAAGTTTTTCAGTTCGCCCAGAATCCGTGGGTCGATACCGTCATAGGCGGAATCGAGCGATTCGGTGTCCGCGGCGCTGAAACGATAAATGAGGTCGGCGATTTCAGCGACGATGTCCTTGAGTTGCGTATCGATGAGGCTCGGAACGGCATCGGCTTCCTGGAGCACGAATCCGAAGGAACCCCTGACCACATCGCTGATGAGCAGCCCTGATTGTTCCCGCTGGGGGATCGGCCCACGGGTGGCCAGACGGGCATTCTCGGCGGAGGCGAACCTCTTGGATACCAGATTCTGGAAACTGCCGATGGTTTTTGAGGCGAATTCCGATGAGATGCCGCGGCTGCCGATAACGGGACGCCCGCCGAAGAAGAGGGCGATTTCGGCTTTGGTTTCCGATGTCGAACTAATTCCGCGAATGCGTTCTTCTATTTCCCGTTTGCGGTGGCTGTATTGCCGGTAGCCCAGTGGATCGTCTTCCTGGCTGCGTCCTTGAAGGAGGCGGTCTATGGCGGACAAATCCGCTTGGAGGGAGTCCAACTCAAATTTTCTCGGCATCGCGCAACTCCTTCAGTATCTCCAGCGCACGTCCGTCATCGGATCGTAAGGGAATTTCGAGCATCCCTTTCCATAGGAACGTGGATCTTTGGTGCGAAAAGAGACCGTACCAGTAATAAACGTCCTTTACGAGGATATCCGAGCGGACGTCAAGGTCGACTATATAGGCGTCGCAACGAAAGCGGGATTTTATAAACTGCGGGAAGAGCAAATCCGCGTTAGCTTCTACAAAAGCTTTCCAATCAGCGCTTGTTTTGATCGATACGGGGCGGTGTAATAGCGTTACGACATCTATGTCACCCGGCGGGCGGCCTTTGAGGGCTTCAATGTTTTCAAGGAAACTACCGTCGACCCACTGGAAGCCGTCCGTGAACCCGCACGCCAAGAGGGCCGCGCGATACTCCAAAAAGCCGGAAAGCAGCGCCGCTCTTTCGGATGAGGAAGAAAAGCGGCCCGCGAATTCCCCTACGGAACACGGATAGGGCGAAACCGATGCCTTGTAGACGGGACTATCCCCGGTAAAAGGCGGCAAGACCCCTGATAGATTATGGGTTGGTATCATATCGGACTTCCTCCCTGTTTTGGGAACTGGTTTTTAACTGCGGCATCGCTCCGTAGCGGCCTTCAAAATAACTTTTTTCCATCACTTCGTTATTACGGGCCGCGGTATCGCTTAGGGGATAGAGCCTTGTCCCTTGCGACGCGTCCTTCTCGGTGAACCAGACGAGATTGCGGTCAAGACCCTTGTTCTTGATGGGGTAGGTGTTGTGTAGGGTCGCGATGAGCTGCGCGCCGTATTTGTTCGTTTTTTTGTCAAGAAAAGGGCCAATGATCGCTTCGGCGATGAGCGGATGCAAGTTTCGGTCGAGTTCGTCAATGCCGAGCATCCCGCCCTTGTCGAGCGCTTCTATGATATGCGGTACAAGCCTGAACAAACGTTGGATGCCTTCCGATTCAGAGCGAACATCCAACAGCATCGTGCTGCCGGCGTTCTTATGGCGTATGAGAAATCGTCCGTCATCATGGATTAGATCGGCAATGGAAGGGTCCGCCATTTGCAGGAATGCCAGGACCCGCGGTGTATGGGTATCCGTGTTCCACCAGGTTGAATCCGGAGTCTGATCGGATTCGGAAGGGAGGACTAGGTCGAGTGATTTGTAGAACCACGCGTGCACGCGGGTAAGTTGCCTGCTATTGAAACTGACGGCTGTAGAGAGGAAGAGCGTCCCTTTGCGTGTGAGTTTCTTCCATGCATCCTTTGCTCCCTTCAATGCCGGGCTGAAAGTGAAACTGTCTGGGCCATTATCATGGGCAGCTCTTCGCCCTATCCAATGTTGGGCCCGGCGCGTCTCATTGACGAACAGGTCTTCGGATACGATATGGCCGGTTGTAGCGGAGAAACCGTACCGGTATCGCGTCCCTTCAAGCAAAAGCGTAATCTCGAATCGGGTCGGCTCCTTCATCGCATCCTTGTCCAGACAGAACGGAATGACCGGCAAAGGATCGGAAAGGTTCATTCTTGTGGCGGACTCAAGAACTATCCTGCGCATGCTGGCGATGGACTGCAAGATCGTGGTTTTTCCGCTGGCGTTGGGGCCGTAGATGAGCGCGCAGGGTCGGGTTTCGGATGACGGTGTTTTAGGTTCAAGCATGGCAAGCCGCTGCTCGCCGTGGATGGATGCGAAATTCGCTACACTGTATTCGATCAACATATTTGATGAACCCCGGATATACGTGTCATTATAGTACAAAATGTAAAAAATAGCAAAATAATACTATACTCATCGCCAGCAATACGGCTTCACGTCGCAGTTGTTGCAGAGCTTTTCCGTCTTTTTGATATGCCGGTGATCGAAATCCTTCGCTTCTATCTTCTCCACGATCTTCCCGATGGTCGCGACGGTCTTGTCTATCTTCCTTTTCTCAAAGTCGAAGCTGATGTAGGGGCTTTCGTTCTCGGCCCCGGTGTAGAAGAGGTGCATGCGGCTCACCGTCCGGCCGTGCCGTTCCTCCACTATATGGGCGTAGATTTCCAGCTGGCGTTTGTAGCGCTCAAGACGTTCCCGCCCCTCGGCCTCGTTCACGTCGGGTTTCTTTTCGGTCTTGAAGTCGATGATTTCGACGCTCCCGTCCTTCCCGCGTATCAGGTCTATCGTCCCCTTGAGTATGTAGGTAGGCTTGAGCAGGCTCACGGAAACCTCCGCCTCCTGGATGGAACTCCAGTCCCTTGCCGCGTGCTGGACGTAGCGGTTCACGTGCTGCTCCACGGCGTGGAGGACCGCGGGTGCCAGGTAGGTCCGGGTTGCCTTGGAGAGGCTCGCGTAGTTTATCCCGAGCCAGGCGGCGATCCTTTCGGCCGTAACCTCCTCCGGCTTCCCGGCGAGCACCGTCCGGTGGGCGTCCTCGATGGTCTGGTGGACCAGGGTACCGAAGAGTATGGAGTTGGTCCGCACGGGGCTGAATTCGAGCTCCCGGAAAAACTTGTACTGGAGCGGACAGTTCTCGTAGAGCAGAATATGGGAAGTAAACGAATATTCGTGCTTGATCGCCGGCGGCTTGACCGTCTCCAGCTTGAGAGCGTCGGCGCCCAAGCCGGCTTCGCGCCAATCGGGGAGCTTGTCGTACAAGGCGGTGAAGTAGAGCGAAGGCGAGCGGGAAAGCCCCTTTCCGTCCCGATTTTCGGCTCCAGTCAGGACAAGAAGGTTCTGGGCGCGCGAGAACGCCGTGTAGTACAGGCGCCAGAAATCGAAATATTTAATCCGCTCAGGCGGCTCAAAAGCCTCTTCCGTCCGGTAGTGAGCGGCGATGGCCTTGTCGATCTCTTCGATGGAGTTCCGCGGGACGCTGTTCAGCGAATCCACCAGCACCACGGGGAATTCGAGCCCCTTGGACTGGTGGATGGTCATGAAGGAGACGCAACCGGTGGGAGAGAAGGAATCGAAATCCTCGTATTCGCCCAAGCCGCCGTCGATGAGGAAGCGCAGGAAGTTATTGAACAGCGAGCGCAGGTCCTTGGTGAGCGAATCGGGGGTGATGACGATGACGTTGTGCAGGAATTCGAACTTCGTCATCAAACGGCTGAAGAGGGCGATGTTGTAGACCGGCCTGAGATCCCTGGCTCCCCCCGTAAGCTCGCCATCCACGTAGCGGGAGAACAGGGGAAAGGCGAGCAGTTCGTACAGGAGGTTCGCGAAGCTGTAGTTGGTGTTTTCGGTCAGGGTGGCGTGGGCCTTGGCCTTTTTCGCGCACCACATCCGCAAATCCCTATGGAGCACCGGCTCCGACCTGAGCGCGGCGGCGAAGAGTTCCAGACACTCGCCGTAATACGCCCATTCCTTGAGTTCGGCGTCGGCCTGCCATTTCAGATGTTTTTCGATGAGTTGCGGGAACAGGAAGACGAAGGCTCCTATCAGCAGCCTGATCTCTTCGCGTTTGAAAAACAGGTCCGAACGGGGCGAAAAGACCGGAATCCCCTCGCTTTCAAGAAAATCTGCCAGGGCTACGGCCTTCGGATTCTTGACCGACCTGAACAGGAAGGCCAGCTGGTTGTAGTCCTCCAGGATGCCGCGTTCTTTCAGGGCTTTTATGAAAGCCAGGACTTCCTCATTCCATGCTTCCTGCGTCTCAAGGCCCACGGCCTTTACTACTGAGGCGTACTCAGGAAAAGCGCCGTCCCGCGGCGCTATCGTCTTGGGATAGCGGAAATTCTCCCCGGAGTCGCCCTGCCATGAACCCTTGGCGGGAATGGAATCCATCCATCGGTTGTAGAAGTCTATGATGCCGGGATGGGAACGGTAGTTCGTGACCAGCTCTATCCTGGTACATTCCAGGGGACGGAAATTGCCCTGGAATTCCAGGATGTTGGCCACCGTGGCGCCTCGGAAGCGGTACAGGCTTTGATCGTCATCGCCGACCACGCAGATGCGATTGAGCGGAGAGGCGAGCGTCAGGAGGATCTTTTCCTGGATCGTATTCGTATCCTGGTACTCGTCGATCATCAAATATTTGATCTTGGCTCTGAGCCCGTCCAGTACGTCCGGGTTCTCGGCTATGAGTGTCCACATGGTTGACTGGATGGTGGAGAAATCCAGCGCGTTCTCCGCATGGAGCCTTTCCCGGTACTGCTTGGCCAGCCGGCCAAGGATCCCGAGTTCCGGCGTAGGCGACTGGAGGAGCCGTTCGGTATCGAGATCTTCCTCGGCCACCTTGTTCACCAGCTGGGCTACCGTTTCCGCCTGGTCCCAGCGCTTCGTCATCGGCGGAATCAGCGATCCGTATCCTTCCAGCGCCTGGAAGGCCGGGATGGAACGGTGGATGAGGTACTTCTGTTCGAAATCGTCCAGGACGCGGTAGTTCCGCATGAGCGGGGTCCGGGAACGGTGCTCCTCGATGATCCTCAGGAAGATCGAGTGGAGCGTTCCTATGTACATCTCGCTCAGGTTGATGTCCACGCCCATTTCGACGGCCCGGTTCGAGACCCGCGTCACCAGTTCCTTCGCCGCCTTCTCGGTGAAGGTCGCCACGAGGATTGCGTCGGCCGCGATGCCGTTCTCGATGACAAGGTGGATGATGCGTTCTACAAGGGTTTTCGTTTTTCCTGAACCGGGTCCGGCGATGATGAGCAGAGGACCGTCCACCGCGCGGACCGCGGCGAGCTGGGAAGGATTCAGGTTTTCGGTCATTTAGGCACTCCAATTTTTGAGTTCAACATTGCGGATGCAGTTCTGTGAGGCGACATTGAAGGAGAAAGCCTGATGCTACCTAAACTGTTATGGTTTAGGTAAGAGAGTCTGTGTCCTTACAACAGGGGACTGCTCACCGTGATGACGACGGACCAGCTGCCTCCGTTGTTCGTGGCAGGGTAATCGTTGGCCATCACATATATCCTTCCGCTTTCGTCCGGCGTGAAGGTGTCCGATTTACCGATGACAAAGGGTTTTCCGTTGGTTCCTACCTTGCCCACGAGTATGCCTACAACTGAATTCGGCATGGGGTACAGTAAGGCGTTCGCCGTATCTCCTGATTGGGGCGTGCCATATTCGGGCATTCCATCCGGATCGACATCGAAATTGGGGAAGCTGGTCGTATTCAGGGAAATGCCGCCGGACGCCTTGATTTCTACCGAATCCGAAGAATTGACCGAGACTCCAGTGTCCATCCAAACTACTGTTCCCTCCATCGTAACCGTGACGGGCTTCTCCGCTGTCATGATGAAACATCCGCCAAGGATGACCGGCAATATAAGGGCAATGATGGGAATGCGTTTCATTTGGTTCCTCCAATTCTGAATGTTCAGTGGAAGGTGTCACTGCCGCCTGCCGATGCATCATGGCAATAGCTCTTTTAATTTTCAGCCCGTTTTTATGGGTTGTCAATCCGATTATTCTGTGTGCGGGTTCATGGGGTCAAGCTTGATTGCACCGTAGGGCGATTTATTTTTATTTTACCTTGACAAGCGTCCTGAACTCACGGATTATCAAGCCCATTGCTATCAACATGTTAATTAATTTCTGACTTCTAATACTGATAAATCCGGGAAGTCTTTAGGTACAGCATGCATGGGTACCGGTAAGGTATCCACCGTATAACCGGATCAAGGACATTTCGGCATATTCCCCTGTGGCAAGATCGGGAACACATCGGTCGATCAGATCCCATCCAATTTGCATCCTGTCAGGATCGTGAGCATCCCTGGCTTAACAAAATTTCTGGAGTAGGTAGCATGCGGAATGGACAAAGTGTTTTCATTGTTGGATTGTTGTTGCTAGTAGCGGCAGCATCCCCGGTTTTTGGGCAGTTGAAGGGAGAAATAATCAGCATCCCCGGATTCGGCGATGTAGGCGTGCAGAAAAAGGGCAGTGTGTATACGGTTGGACTTTCTGACTGGGGTACTTGGGACTTTTCGGGTAAATACAATTCTGCCAAGGATTTCGACCTTTCAACAAGCGTACCTTCCGATCAGTTTACAGACTATCTTCCAGGTGCGGGGCAAATGCTTTCCGTCCTGGGACTCAGTTCTGTCGAGTTGCGCCTTAGACCAATCGGCCTTGGCGTGGGCCTTACCCTGGAAGACGGCGGACTTGGCGCGCTCCGGGGGAGTGTAACCGAAGCGCTCTCGCAGGTTGAGGCGCTGGGGGTCATCATCGACACTGTGGTTTCCGGTCTCGAGATACGGTCCATAGTCGTCAATGCCTCGGTGTTCGGAAAGGCACTGAAGGGTACAGTCGAAGGCGAGATTGCGGTTATTGGCAAGAAGATCAAGTTCAAGGAAGACGGAGAGCTCAACCTGAAGAAGCTCATAAACGGCATCGTGGGCAATATCGTCCCTGCCGTTTCGGATTTCGCCTCCGATGCGGCAAAGGCCGCCTACAAGGCTTCGAAGGCCGCTGTCCTTTCTGCGGGAAAAAACGGTATCAAAAAAGTTGACCAAGCCTGGGACAATGTATCCGATTTTACCAAACAGGCGGTCAAGACCATCGACTATGCGACCAATAGCTACGATACGAACCTGAAGAAGGATCTTCCCAAGTTCATCAAGGCCAAGGCAAGTCCCATGCTTAAGGAAGGCAACAGGGTCATGGACGAGCTCTATGCTGAAATGCTGCCGTACGTCCGGACCATGGCCGGTCCGGAAAAGCAGGCCGCCATCGATGAGGCCTTCATTGAGGTAGTTCCCAGCCTGGAGAAGCGCTGGAAATCGATATATGACGACGATGCCGTAAAAGCCTGGTCAACTATGGACAGCCGCGAGAAGGAACTGCGCAAAAAGTACCGCGCTGGTGTGAAGGAAGCCTGGGACGACCACATTGCCTACCGTAATAGGATTATCGCAAGGCTTGCTTCCTCCAAACCCGTCGTGCGCATTACCCGCAAACCCCAGGAAGCCCTCGCCCTGCTGGCCGGGTATAGCAAAGCACGCATCCCTGTGATTATCGAAGCCAAGGTGGAAAACCTGGCCTGGGATGTTCAGGGTGGTGTTGGGGAACCGGCCAAAAATGGCACCAACGTCTTTTTCTATCCAAGCCAGGGCGAGGCTAACCAGCAGTGGTTCCTCATTCCGGCCGGAAAGGGCGACATATACCACTTCCAAAGCGTCCACAGCGGGCGGTTCCTGCATATCTCGGGTGCCAAGGACGAGCAGGGTTCGAGTCTCATCATCTGGGACGGCGCCGGCAGCACCCTGCCCCAGACCATATTCACCGCCAAGGCGGATACCGACGGATCCATTCGCTTTTTCAGCGTCAAGGGCTATGCCTTGGATTTGGCTGGCGGAAATCCGGTCGAGCGTGCGGATCTGCAGTTATGGAAGAACAGCGGCGGAGCCGGACAGGCATTCTATATCTATCCTGCGCCCAGGCCCTACGAACCTATGGCTGTAAAGAAATAATCCGGACAACCGGCACCTGTTGCATCCCTTAACGGATCAAGGTGCCGGACTTCCGCTTGTTCAGAACGGGCTCCATATAGAAACCCGTCAAGATTGAATCGGGGCACGCCAAGCCGAATCCATTCCGCCCCGGTACCTTCCCTTATGGGAGTGCGCTGTTTGCTCCTTGAAAATTAAGTGAATTTCCTTGATTATTAAACCCATGGCACACAAACGTGGTTCGGTACGTGCAAAATTGATACTCTCCCTGAGTATTTCCCTGGGCCTGGTCTTCGCTTTAAGCGGATATCTGGTGATTGGTGGTGTGGTGTCCCAGAATGAACGGGATGCGCGCCTGTACATGGAAACCCTGTCCCGCGAATACGCCAACCGTGCGGACACCATTCTGGAGGTGCCCCTGGATACGGCCCGTGCCCTGGCGAATGCCTTTTCCGGGTACGGTAGTGTGCCGGAAGATAGCCGCAGGCCTGTTTTTCTCACCATGCTGCGTTCGGTCCTAAGCTCCAACCCCGGCTTGTTGGGAATTTGGACCATTTGGGAGCCCGATGCCCTTGAAGGATCGGATCGTCGCTTCGCCAGTCGGGCCGAAGCCGGAAGCGATGCGAATGGTCGTTTCAGCCCTTATTATGTATGGGCAGACGGACGGGTCGTGCTGGAAATTCCGGATGCAGAGGATGGTTATTCCGGACCTTTCTATGCCATACCCAAAGCCCAGCGTCAGGAATACCTTTCCGAACCTTACCTGTTCCCGGTACAGGGCAAGGACGTATTGATGATTTCCACTGTAGTTCCCATCCTTGTCGGTGGACGTTTCGTAGGCGCGGTGGGCATCGATTTTACGGCAGATTACATAAGTAGCCAACTGGGGGCTCTGCAATTGTACGAGACCGGCTTTGGCCGTCTTATCTCCAACGAGGGTCTGGTGGTCTCCCACAAGGATCCCGAGCGCATCGCCAAGAAAGCCCCCGAATGGGATTCGGAAGAACGGGATGGCGTCATGAATGCCCTGAAGTCGGGTGAATCATTCACCCGGGTCAGCTATTCGGTTTCGCTCAAGCGCAATACACTGAAAAGCTTCGTTCCCGTGTTCATCGGTGCCTCCAAGGATCCCTGGATGTACGGTACTGTCGTGCCGGAGGAAGAGACCTACGCTCAGGTACGGCGGCTCATGATCCTGAATATGCTTTCGTTGGTTCTGGGGTTCATCCTGATTGTGGCCATCATCGGAGTACTCACCGGTGTTCTCCTGAAACCCCTGGCTTCCACCCGCCTTGCCTTGGAGGAAATCGCACAAGGAGAAGGGGATCTGACCAAACAGCTTGTCGTGCGCAGCCGGGACGAAATGGGAAGCCTGGCTGACAGTTTCAATTCCTTTACCGGCAACCTGGCCCGCATAATCGGTTCGGTCCGGTCGGAGATCGCGACCCTGCAGGGTTTGGGAACGGAGCTCTCACAAAACCTGACACAAACCTCCACAGCGATCAGCCAAATCAACGGTAACCTGAAGAATGTCGGTTCCTCCCTCAACCGGCAAGGCGACGCGGTCTCGGAGGTCAGCTCCACAGTGGAGGAGATTGTCGGCAATATCAACAGCCTTAACCGGCAAATCGGCGAGCAGGGTGAAAACCTGGGTGCGGCGGCTGCGGCAGTCGAGGAGATAGTCGCCAACCTCGGATCCATCTCGTCGAACCTGGAGCATAACAAGACAGCTGTCCTCAAGTTGCAGGAGGTTTCCGAAACAGGGAACGACAAGCTGGCGGCGGTAACCGCAACTGTAAGCCGAATCGCGGAACAGTCCCGGGGCTTGGAAGAAACCAACGGAATCATCAAGGCTATCGCATCCCAGACAAACTTGCTGGCCATGAATGCCGCGATAGAAGCGGCCCACGCCGGCGATGCGGGCCGCGGCTTCGCGGTGGTGGCGGATGAGATCAGGAAATTGGCGGAGGATACCGCCGCCCGGTCCCACGAAATTTCCAGCGTCCTAAATGCCCTTGGTGACCAGATATCAGAGGGCGTAACCATGTCGCGGGAAGCCGGCAAGACCTTCGATTCCATCCGCGCCTCGGTGCAGGAAGTGTCGACCCGGCAAATGGAAATCCGCAGTGCCCTGGAAGAACAGAACAGTGGCAACCAGGTGGTCCTGAAGAGCGTTGCAGATTTGCGCCGGATCGGAAGCGAAGTGGAATCAGGGTCCCGGGAGATGGCTGTCGGCAGCGATGCCATCCTCCGTTCGATCACTACCCTGTCGGAACTGACCGCAGAAGTTCAAACGGGTCTGCAGGAGATCGAATTGGGTACGGGAGAAATCGACAGGTCCATGAACCAGGTGTCCGAGCTGAGCCGGCGCAACAAGACCGGTATCGATGCGGTAGAAGCAACTGTGGAACGTTTTAAGATATAGGGTGCTGAAACGCCTACGTTATTTCATCCGCCGCCTACTGGTAGGCACCGATGCTCCAGCTTGTGCCCCGCTCGGTCCCTGCCAGGTCGGTGGTAAATCCATCCAGGATCTTGCCCGCCCCTTTGGCGGGCGAGCCTGGTTGTAGGGTCCAGTCCGATCCTTGGACGCCACCTGTCAGCCCGGAAGTTGCCGTGAAGAGGGGATCGGCGGATATATTCCCGCTTGCCCAGCTGTAGGGGGAAAAATCCGGGGCGTCAGTCATATACACAAAAGTGGATCCATACATGGAATAGAGCGCGAAGGGACACGCGAATATCAGGTTGTTCGCCAAACTTGCGGGATTTCGTCCTTCCCCACCTTGGATAATGCCGGTCCTGGAATTTCCACTCAGCGTGAAAATGATGTTGTTCTCTATCACGGTCGCCGCCGCGTCGATCTCCGAGCCAAGTACAATGCCGCTCGCGATGCATTGAATGTAGAAGGGATCGGTCCATCCTCCGCAAATGGTGTTGTTCTGTATGGTGGACTGGGCCCCCTGCATTATGATTCCGATCGCTGTCACGCTGGTGTCACCCGGTGAGCCTTCTCCCCCTACAATGATATTGTTCCTGATGACGCTCCGTGAACCGGATTCATCGAAGATGCCCGTACCGCTGTCGTAGCAGGATCCGGCCTGAATGTCGTTTGCCTCGATGAGTACATCGGAATTGAAGTTCATGACACCCACCGCTTTTTCGGTCATGCCAGAAGTGCCTGTGATGGAGTTGCCACGTATTACCGGTGCCGACGCACCCTCGGAGTCACCGAAATTCTGGATACCGATACAGGATTTGTTGCCGGATCCCCCGCATATATCGTTATTCTCGATCAGGCAGGCCGGACCGGTATTACTCGTGAATATACCAACGGAATCCTCTCCGAAGCCTCCGTCTATGGTGCAATCCATTATCAAGGGGGTACTTCTTTTAACTAATATGCCCACGGTCAGGGCTGCGCTTCCACCGATGACCGTACTATTCCGGATGGTGGGTCCCGCGTCCAGGCTGTATATTGCACAACCGGTTTCGGTGGATGCATTGCCTCCGCCCCTGACTGTAAACCCGTCGAACAGGGTTTCCCTGCCTGTTGACTCGCCACAATCCACCGCACGGATGGTCTCTGTGATGGTGCCCACACTGGCGTCGACTATAAGCGATGGCCAGGCCGGGCTGTCCCGCAAATTCCAATCCGAGGGTGAATACCCGCCGAGGAGGCTTACGCCGGAAACGAGTCTGATATGGGTACCCAGGCTATAGTAAACTGTGTAGGTGCCGCCCGCCACCCGCACCTGGCCCGCCTTTTTTTCATTACCGTAAAAGATTGCCGCCGTATCGATCGCCGCCTTGATGGTTTTCTTGGGTTTGTCCTGTGTGCCAGGCCAGGAATCGGAACCTGCCGTATCACTGGCGTAGACGACTCCGTCCAGGATACCCAGAGAGAGCGACAAGGCCTGTACCGTCTGGTTTCCGGTGCGGAAGGACAGGTTCAGTTTCCTTTCCGAACCGGCCGACCAAGTTCCCGTCGCGGGCGAGAGGGTGAGGGTGTCCCGAGCCTCATCCCGGGAGGACCACTTGGGGCTGGCTGCCTCTTCCGCAAGGTCGCCACCCAGAAGGACCGTTCCATCCACCATGCCTTGGCCGAATTCGAACACTATGGGCGATGCCGCATCGAGACCCGCACCCGAAACGAGGGTCGAACCGCTGGCGAGCACCCGCGTGTTGGCGATATGGTAATCGCTTACCGCTGCAATTAGCGTGTTCCGGAGCGGATTGGCGCAGGACAGGAAAGTCAGGCTCATCACGGCAGCGACAATTCCGGAACCGACGGGCTGAATTCGTGATCGAAGGGTAGCCAGCAAACCGGTCATTCGTCTTCTTTCCATTGAACGACATCCTCCCCGGTAGTGACGGCCCGCGCACGTGCGGTATCGGTCTCATCTGTTTTTCCCAGCCAGTCATAGTTCTTGGCCACCAAAGGAGCAACTTTGGCCAGCTTCGCATGGTAGGTGCGGGAAAGGGATTTATTTCCCAGTAACTCATTGATTAGGGCCTGTCCCAAAAGGACCCCGGAATCACGGGCATTCATTTTCTCGGCTTGGACGAGAAATTCCCGGGCCTGCCCGTACTCACCGCGGAGCCGGTATATGGTGGCGAGATTGACCAGGGATGGAAGCGACTCCCCGTTGGCGATTGCCGAAAGGAATGCCGCTTCTGCTTTGTCGAACAGACCGTAGCGGGCATACAGGATGCCCAGGCTTTGCCAGGCCTTTGTCGGCTCGGCTTCCTGGGCAATGCGTGTGCGCAAGATCCTTTCCCTATCCTGGATTTCGTGGTCAACAAAGCTGGATATGCTTGTCTTGTAGCGTTCAAGGACGAGGGGTAATGGTACTTCCGCGCTCGTTCGGGAATCGGGAGGCGAGCCGGCCACCTGCCAGACCTTCCAGCTTTCGTGCACCTCGTGGAATGCGGCCTTTCCTGCGGCCTCGGCGTCACGCCATTCCCGCGCGCCCAGCGTCCATGCTGTCAGGAATGATTGTCCCACCGCAGTGATTTCGACGGGAACCCATAGCCGGTCACTACGTCTGATGAGACCGTCCAGACTGGAGAGTGTCCGTTTGGCCTCATCGGGTGAAAGCAGGAGGGGGAAGGCCGCGTAGATATGGCCGGGTACCGTGATGAAGGCGCTCTCGATCCCTACCGATTCCAGGAGGGAACAATAGAGGGTGGTGAGGTCATCGCAATCACCGCCTTTCCAGGCGAGGGTCTGGACCGCGTACTGGACGAAATCCACGATCGTGGGGTCCGCCGAACTTTGTGCGAAGGAGGGCGTGTTCGGGTCTACCACGTAGCCTATGCCATAGGCACCCAGAGCCTCGAAAAGTCCCATTGCCATCCTGAAGTTTAGGTCGATGGCCTTCGGTTCGTTTACCCGGACCATCACTGCGACGGGTTTGACGAAAGCCTGGATGGGAACAGCCCCCGGATCCATGAAGGAGGCGATCTTGTCGTCGTCGTTCCAGGTAATCGCGTTCCTGCCATGCACGAGGCCGACATACTGGTAACTGGTTTCCCTCCGTTTGCCGTTCAGGCTGTAGCCGCATCCCAGCTCGAAGGGAAAGCTTGCCTCCGAGACGATGGAGAGCAGGCGATCGGAAAGGACAGCACCCAGATCGATGCCTAGTTCCTGCCCGGGCAGGATGCGTTCCGCGATTTCCATCCTTGTCGGCGCATCCATAAGCTCCTTCACGAAGATGCTCACCGTTGCGTGTTCCACCGGGAAGCGTTCATCGTTCCTTACGGTCACCCTGGCGATGGGGTTGGACGCATAGCTTTTATATAGGGAGGGAAAAATATCCACCGTTGGCCTTGCTTCGACACGGATGCGGCGCTGGAGACCGTCCAAATGGAAGGAGCTTCCGAGCGAGGCACGCCATCCTGGAGATAGACCGAAGTAGTCATGGATGGATACTTGCAGTCCGGCACTCAGGATAGGGGAGATGAAAAAATCCAGACCCAGGCCGGCCCGTACGGACGCACCGCCGCCTTGCTGGTCCGCGTAGGGCAGGCCGTCGGAGTTCAGCATCCTGGAGTTCACCATAGCCCAGTAGGCGCCTCCCTCGGCAAACCCAAAAATCGTGAGTCGGGGAGCCAGGTCCAACTTCAGGGTTGCCCCGGCATGGGCGCTGATTATGGAAAGGGAGGTTCCCGACCTGACTGGGAGGAAAGAATAGCCAATAGACGCCCCAGGTTCCAGAACGCGGGGTGAGACCAGGGCGAGGCCTCCCCGCAAGAGAGCACCGCCACCGATGTCGAAAAGACCCATGCCGGTCTCGATGGGTATTTCCAGGCTTGGTACTACGGAAAAGCTCATCTGGGAAAGCAAGCCGGCTCGACCTGCAGGGTGCGCGTCTTCGGTCCGTATTGTCCCAATCACTCCATCCGACACCGCTAGTGGTACGACAACCAGCAATAGCGCAACCGTCAATCCCGGATACCTGAAACAAGGTGATACTGCGGCCATGCTCATTCAACCTGTATGTCGTCCCAGCAGACGACAGCATCGGAATCGTAGAGCATCAGGTCGAAGAACTTCATATTCGACGCATGCCAGTAGAAGGTAACATCCGCAGCCGCGAGGGAGCCATTCACATATAGGTCATAGTTGTAGGCCGTGAAGTTTATATTGCGCAGTTCGATATGGTTCCACGTTCCCGGGATGAAAGACACATTGCCCCGGATTACATCAGTATAATCAATAGCGATGATTTTGGCGTTCTGCGGTCAGGGCGATGAACACTGACCTCTTCAAGGAGCTGTAGGTATTGTCGTATACCCCGAAACGGGCTGTGTCCAGGCTCGCAGAAGTATAGCTTGATTTGATCCAGAATCCGATTCTTGAAGGCGTGGCTGATGCGTTTATCGAGGCGGATAGACCCGGTTGACTGGTGGTGCCTCCACTCAGCTCAAGGCACGATCCGCTTCCGGTACGACCCGGTGTAATGATGTCGTATGCAAATTGGGAAGTTGTCGATATCTGTTCCCAATAACCCTGTAGCCTTCCTGCTTCGAAGCCTTCGTCGAACCACAGCGTTCCCGCCCAGCCTTCCACCGTCCCGCTCCGTCCCGTCTCATCGCCACCCGAATCGATGGCCGAGACGCGGAAGTAATCGTGCACATTCGAGGTCGAGCCCGTGATCCAGGCATGGGCGGTGTTTGCCGTGCCTAGTAGGGTAAAGGATGAGTCCAGTGCCCATGCCTCATAGGTCTTGTAGCTTGTTGCATTGGGAACGGGAGTCCAGTCCAGATAGATATTGGTTTTAAAGACGCCTTTCGAGGCAAGCAAACCCGAAGGCGCAGGAAGGGTCGAAGCCGAGAGGGTCGTAGCCCAGGCCAGGTTCGAGAGGTCGGAAGTTCCGGCTGTGTTGAAGGCTACGACGACATAGCCGTAATCCGTCGCGGGCAGCAGGGTACCGCCCGAATCCGTAAAGCTGGTGCTGTTCGCTGGTACCGGGTTTCCCAGGGTCAGGATGAGGGGATTTTGATCAACAACCAAGGAGGTGACACGCATCACGTTGAAGCCTGCCTCGTCGTCGGCATTGTCGGTCCAGTTCAGTGTGATCGCGGTAGGTCCGGTGCCTGATGCCGTCAGGTTCGAGGGGTAATCAGGTACCGTTGTCGCATCCGGCAGCCCGCTTCCCGAGCTGGTCGTCGCGTTCGCGACTGTGCTGTAATCGGATAGCAAGGAACCCAGCACAGCGGCGACCCGGTAGTAATAAGTAGTCGAGGGTGTCAGACCCGTATCGGTGAAGCTGATAGTCCCGGCAGGAACCGAGGAAACACGGACGAAAGCGGCTGTGGTGGAAGTGCTCCGTTCTACGCTGAAGGTGGCCTTGCCACCGCTCTGGTCGGACCAATTCAGTATGATGGAGGAAGACGAAACTGCCGCAGCCAAAAGGGAACCCGGTGGCTGCGGCTTGGAATCGGATACCGGCTGGGTGCAGGAGCTGCTTGCCGCCAAGATGGCGCACAGTACGAAGCGAGCCTTGAAATGATTCCCCATCGCATGAGCCTTAAGCCGGTCCTTCGTATCGAGTTGCGAGACCACGCCGGAACCACAGGCGGAATACGCTCAGCAGGGGATGATAACCAAGCCCGGTAAACCCCGTTCGAGGACCGGTAAAAGTCCGGGGTCCTGATTCCGGAGCCGGAGGTCCTTTATTTCCGATTCCGAATCAATCATAAATTATACAATGGAAAGTCTATTCGTACTTCCGCCAGCCGTCAAGTTCCCGTCATTTCCATACCGGAAGTATGGATGAATTCCATGCCACACCGCACCGTACCGTACCACTCCCCGCCATGCTTGTGCTTATGTACATGAACGCATACTATTAATTCAGCATTGAAGTGATCGGGAGGCATCCAGATGGATGTACGCTTGGATGGGAAGGTAGCCCTCGTCACGGGGGCGAGTACGGGGATAGGCGCGGCCATCGCAAGGCTGTTCGGAAGTTCGGGGGCCATCCTTGCCTTGCATTACAACACCAACAAGGCGGAAATCCTCGAAGTGGCTGCGGGAATAGAGGCGGCGGGTGGACTGAAACCTATTCTGGTCCAGGGCGATTTCCTGGATACCTCCAGTGTTGACGGCATGGTCGGCTCGGTGCTGGAAAAATTTGGCAGGCTCGACATCCTGGTGAATAATGCCGGGGCGATGCTCGACAGGTCCCCCATCGACGAGATGCCGGAAAAGCTGTATGCGGATGTGATGGAGCTGAATCTGGGTTCGGTTTTCAGGGTTACAAAAAAAGTCATCCCCTACATGAAACAGCAGAAAGGTGGGGTCATCATCAACATTTCATCCATCGCGGCCTTCACCGGCGGAGCACCCGGCGCCGCAATCTATGCCGCCTCGAAAGCTGCGGTAGTGGCCCTTACCAAGGGATTGGCGAAAGAGCTGGCTCCTTTCCATATCAGGGTCAATGCGATCTCGCCGGGGGTTATCGATACTCCTTTCCACGACAAGGCTACCCCGCAGGAAGTATACAAGGCTCTCGTAGCGGCCATCCCGCTTGGTAGGGCCGGTACGGCTGAGGAACTCGCTGCTGCCGCGCTGTTTTTGGCTTCGGATCAGCTGTCCGGCTTCATCACCGGAGAGGTTCTCCAGGTGAATGGCGGCGCCCTCATGGCGTGATGCGTATGTGGATTTTTCGAAGATCGGCCAGAACTCTCACCTCTTTCCTCGTTCTCGCCATTTTTCTGTCCGCCTTTCCTCTCATGATAAGAGCCCAGTCTGCCGCCAGCGGAAACCGCCGGGTGCTGGTAATCTACTCCTATTCAAGGCACCTTCCTTGGAGTGAAAAGCTTATCGCCGGTCTCGAAGAAGTTCTCGATTCCGTGGCAGTTGCGGATCGCCCGGCCCTTTTCGAGGAGAGTCTGGATTCGAATCTACTGGGCAACCTGAAATCCCCGGAGCTCTGGGCGGCTTATCTGTCCGAAAAATACCGGACCGTTTCCTTGGACGCGGTAATTACCGAAAGCCAACAAGCCGCGGAAATATTCCTCGCCTTTCCGGATCTGTTCCCCGGGATTCCCAGGTACATCTTCAACACCCTGCCGTCAGATAAGATCGGCGAAGCAAAGGGTTTGGAACGCCGCTATTCATCGGTTTCGGATCTGGAAACGGCGTTGCGTACCATCTTTCATCTGATTCCGGAGACCCGGCGTGTAGTTGTTGTGGCCGATCGGAGCGCTATCGGAAAAACACGTACTGCATTCATCCGTAGCCTTGCCAGTCGTTTCCCGAATGCGACGATCGATATCCGGGACGATTTTACCAAGCCCGAGTTGCTGGACATGGCAAGAGGCTTGTCGGGAGATGCGGTTCTCTTCTGCCTGCCGGTGCTGTTTGATAAAAACAACCAAGTGCTGGTACCCGCCACCATCGCCGCGGAATTGTCCGAAGTCGCATCGGTTCCCGTATTCAGCCATTTCGATACCCTCATCGGTACGGGGATTGTGGGCGGGTATTCGGTCAGCGCGGTCCAGCTCGGACGGCTTATCGGACGCATCGCCCTGTTCGGGTCTAGTTCGGCACCGGCGGATCAGGCTGGGTACGCCAAGGCGACCATGGGTTATTGGTTCGATGCCCGCGCGCTGGCCAGGTGGAAAATTCGGGAAACGCTACTGCCGGAGAATAGTGCGGTTCTTTTCCGGACCCAAACGTTCCTGCAACGATATTGGATGATCCTGCTGGGTACGCTACTCCTTTTCGGGTTGGAGACTTTCCTTGTCATCGGCCTGGCCCGTTCCTCGGCCCGGAGCAAACGCTTCATGGTACAGCTGAACATCGAAAGGGCTTCGCTGGAAAATAAGGTCCTTTCCCGGACCTCGGACTTGGCAAAGGTCAACGCCGAATTGGCTACCCTGTTCAAGGAACTGCAGCACCGGGTGAAGAATAACCTCGCAATCATCGTAAGCCTGGTCAATATTGAGACTGATCGGGTCCAGACGGATGAGGCCAAGGATGCTCTGAGAACGCTTGGATCAAGGATCATGGCGTTGGCATCGCTGTACGACATCCTGTACGCCACAGGCCGGTTCGGTGAGATTGAGTTGTCTGAATACCTTGAACGGGTCGTTCAGTCCATAACAAGCACCATGGGTGCGGACATGAAGGGAATAACTGTGGTGCGTCACCTTTCATCCCTTACGATGGATATGAAACGGGCAGTCGCCTTGGGGCTGATCGTAAATGAGCTGGTGACCGATAGCTTCAAGTATGGGTTCCCCTATGGAGCCCCTGGTACTATCTGGATACGACTGACAATGAATTCGGGCACATGTATCCTCGAGATCCAGGATGACGGTACGGGGCTTCCACCCGGTTTCGACCCCAAGTCTTCCGAGGGATTTGGCCTCAAACTTGTCGGAATCCTTGCTGAACAACTTTCCGCTACATTTACAGTCACGAGCGATGAAGGAGCTCGGTTTACCCTCAGTTTCCCCTTTGAAATTGTGGATTGAGGGGCTGGATTTCTGCCCGGCGAGGAGCAATCGGGTTGGATGACCGATTCCCCGGATATGCGTTATAATTCATCATACCATGGCATTCATGCATAAACCCACATACGTAACCATTAGTATAATGTGCCTGTTATCCTGCCGTGGGAAGAGTAGCCACCGTTCCTGCATGATCGTACTGTTTTTATCCGTTCTGCTATGGTTCATGCTTGCTGCCTGCGGGTTCGGGCCCGATAAAGCCACCATAGTCATCATCAGCCGCGACCAGTCGGATACAACATCCCTCAATCCATCCAGAATGCGCATAGCTTCGGACTTGGCCCTGCGGAACAGTCAGACCAGCGTGTCGAAGGGGATGAAAATCCGCCATCAGTTCATCACTTACGCGGGGGATGGAGAGGCGGGCGTCAAGGCAGCCGAACAATACCTGGATACCGACCCTTCGGTCATCGCCCTGGTCGGGGATATAGCCAGCCCGTCCACGCGGCTTGTGGCGGAAGTGGCCAATCGGCGCAACCTGGTGCATATATCCTTTTTTGCGACCGAGGACTCCATATTTAAGGAATATCCATGGAGTTTTTCGTACCGCAGTACCCTGGAACAGGAACAGGCTAACCTTATTGCATTGCTTCGGAATCACCTGGATGCCAGCCGGGTAGTCCTCTTCCGAACCGACAACGCCACAATCAATTCCCGCATCGCTTCCCTGCGCGCAAGCCTGGAGCAATCCGATATCAGCGTGGTCGCCGATATTCTGCACGGACGGGATGCCATGGATTTCAGACCTGAAATCGCCAACACCGCCTGGCCCGATGTGGATGCGGTATTGGTGTTCCTTTCAGCCTCCCAGACCGATCATTTCCTTCAACAGATGCAGCTTTCTGGCATTGCGGTCCCCCTGTATATTTCCACCTCAAGCCTTTCCGTCGAAGCTTTTCAGGAAACGGCACCCATCCAGATGGAAATGTACACACTCCTGCCTTCCATGTATCTTTCCATCGAAACCGCCGCGGACCCCGATTTCGTGTCCTTCCGGAACCAATACCAGGTAGCCATGGGCAATAACCGTTTCGATACCGGCGGTCTCTGGGCGTACGATGGTTTCCGCTTGCTCCACGAACTCATCCAACAGGTCGGGAGCTCGGAGGAACTGCGTGAGCGACTGAGCAATTATGATAAGAAACGGCTGGTTGGCCGGGTCAGGTTCAACGACAAGGGCTCCCTGCAGGACAACGTTTTCGAGCTTATCAGTCTGGTCGGCGGGGAGTACGAGGTCTTGGACAAATGAAGGATCGCAATCCCTTGACCGTGGGTTCATCCCGACTGCGGAGA
>Ga0172379_10001934_pt1 | contig 38708 bp, 33 predicted proteins | sample GrowelOW334metaG_FD_119756 | JGI IMG/M metagenome (GOLD analysis project Ga0172379, IMG submission 119756) | Groundwater microbial communities from an aquifer near a municipal landfill in Southern Ontario, Canada - Groundwater well OW334 metaG | ecosystem: Environmental > Aquatic > Deep... | reverse complement strand
TTTGCAAATAGATTAGTAAATGTACCAGTGGTTGAGAAGAGTGCGGTAGAGGTTGAATTTGTGGTTGTGGGATTTATGCCGGTGAAATTCTGGAGAGTTGTGGAGCCTGAAACCAAAAGGTTTGCGAGGTTAAGAGTGTTTGCAAATAGATTAGTAAATGTACCAGTGGTTGAGAAGAAATTAGTTGTTGTTGCATTTGTTCCTGTTGCATTTAGGAATGTGAAATTCTGTAGAGTAGTAGAACCACTCAATAATAAGTTTGTTAGGTTTCCAGTTGTACCGAAAAGGTTTGTTGAGAAAAGACTTGTAGAGGTTGCGTTAGTAGTTGTGGAGTTTGTGGCAGTAAATGCCTGTAAGGTCGAAGACCCTGTCAAAAGTAAATTACTTGCCTTAATTGTGCCCACTACCTCTAATTTTGTACTTGGATTATTTGTTCCAATACCAACATTCCCCTCTACAATCAAACCATTGGTTGGTGCTGCAATATTGTAGTTCGCTCCAATTGAAGCGCCCCCAGAAACTGCCAAGCGAGAAAGCGGTGAGGATGTTCCGAGGCCCCAATTTCCAGCGGCCGAAACAACCGAATCCAAAACGTTGCTTGAATTCCATATATCCAAAATATTTGATACCTGTGCAGACGCAGCAAACAATGCAAGAGTTGTCGTTGCCGTTGAGCCAGAATTTACTATAAGTTTTGCGTAAGGTGTTGAGGAACCAGTACCAATAATTACCTGGTCTGTTGTCGTAGCGAGTTGAACTTTGTTTGGCGCTAACCATGTCCAACCTCCAGCAGATGTTCCTCCAATAGCAGTGATGGCTCCACAAATTACTTGGCCAGAACCATCTGTCTGCAAGGACGCTGATGCAGTATTACAGTTTAATAATGCTCTCAAGAAAAGATTATTACCAACTCCAGTATTTCCAGAGGTTTCAATTGTTCCGGCTAGCGTATTTGTTTTACCAATACCCAAGCCGCCCGTTATATATGTGTTACCTGCAACAGAAAATAGCTGCGAAGGTGAGGTGGTGCCAATACCAACGTTTCCAGTAAGTGCACCAAAAATTGTTTGTCCTGAAGTGTAGAAATTTGTAGTAGTTCCATTTGTGGCTGTAAAATTCTGAAGGGTAGTTGAACTATTTAAAAGTAAATTTGAAAGATTTGTTAGTCCCCCTGTTGCATTTAACGTTCCAGTGAAGTTAGCGGCCGAAGATATGTTTTGGCCGTTTATTAATCCTGATGAAATTACGTTTGCGAAGAGATTTGTTGTTGAGGCATTGTTTGAGATAAATAGATTTGTTGTAGTTGCACCAGTTGTTGTACTAAATATGCCGGTGAAATTCTGGAGAGTTGTTGAGCCTGAAACCAAAAGGTTTGCGAGGTTAAGAGTGTTTGCAAATAGATTAGTAAATGTACCAGTGGTTGAGAAGAAATTAGTTGTTGTTGCATTTGTTCCTGTTGCATTTAGGAATGTGAAGTTCTGGAGAGTTGTTGAGCCATTCAATAGCAAGTTTGTTAGATTTCCTGTTGTACCAAAAAGATTTGTTGAGAAAAGGTTGGTCGTCGTTGCAGCAGTGCCAGTAGCGTTTGTAAACAATAAATTGGTAAGTGTTCCAGTAGTTGAGAAAAGGTTTGTAGAGGTTGAGTTTGTAGTTGTTGAGTTAACTGCAGTGAAGTTTTGGAGGGTTGTTGATGATGTAACCAAAAGATCATTAAGGGTTGTCGATGCAGTAACAAAAAGATTAGTGGTTGTCGCAAACCCACCATTAAGATTATTTGCTACAAAAGCTGCTGGGACTGCACCAAGAATTTTTCTTGGACTCATTTCTCCATCCCAAGTTGGTACGCCAGCAGAACCTCCCACCTCAATGCCCAAATAAAGAGTCTGATTGAAGTCCAAATTAGCAAAAGGTGTTGAAGAGCCTAGCATCACGCTAAACAACCCATTCGTCACTGTAATTCTGTTTCCTGCTGCTGTAGAGCGGTCCTCGGTCCAAATTGCGGTCGTGGTAGCCCCTCCAGTAGTGTTATATATATAGAAGCGCATGTGGTATACACCGTCAGGCACTGCTACATTTAAAGAATTCGTTAATTTGCCTTGATAGTTTATTTGAGGATTAAATGCAGCGTGTGCTGTTTCTGGCAATAAGAGAGCTGAACCAAATTGCAAAACAAACATCTCTACTATGAGTAGAACCGTAAAGAGTATTCTTGATAATTTGTTTTGCGTGTACATTTTATTTTCGTATTCGACGATATCTCGACCAAACCTGTCGCAAGTAAGACAAATCTATTCTTCTTGCCGACAAGTACGAAAGCGCAATCATTGCTAGCACAAAAACAAGCGCCATCATCAAATCATTTGCGGTAAAACCCAGTGCATTTGTAAATACTCCTTCTTCGACAAACGCCTTCGAAACAACCGCAAGCAATGAACCTTGAATTCTTTTCAGACCCTGATTTTTGTAATCGACTATTGCAACATCCATTTTGTATTCGCCAGATCGACCAAGTGGCGCAATAGTTGCCTCATAAAAAGTTTTATCGTCATTCACGCGAAGAAGAAAAGAAAACTTTCTATTTATGTCATCGGGATCCGTAAGAGTTACTGCAATCGTTTTCAAAAGTTCTGGAACTCTTTCATAAGACAGTTTTATTGTTAAATCTTTATCTCCTTCAATAAAAAGTGTTTCATTTCCTTCTGTTGAAAAACTATCTCTATCTGGTTGTGAAAAAATAAAATCTTTTAAAGTTAAAGAAGAAATCCTTGGATCAACGTTTGGTGCCTGGGCAAGACGATCAAAAAGCTCTTTTTGCGTTTCTGGTTTTTCCCCGGCAAGCAAAATTTTTGCATCTGCTACAGCACCAGAAGAATAAATCCCATTTGCCCCTTTTATAAATAATGTGTAGTAGTAACGAACTCCAGCAACAACATTTATATCAACGTAGTTCGTGTTTCCTGCTCCCTCAAAAATAGTTATGCCGTCATTTATATTTGTTGGATAAAAACTTTCAGATCTTACAATTCTCACGGTGGAATTTTCTTGCGCTTTTGGCATTTTCCAATCCAACCTAATGTCGCTGGTTTCAGCAGTTGCTGTGAAAGCTAGAACATTTGTAACACCAATAATTTTCAAAGTGTTAAATTTCCCGATGCCAGATGTAGCACGACCATTTGTTTGCGAGACAACATCTATAGAAAAATAATAAAGAGTATCCGCAGAAAGGTTCGTCAAAGTTACAGAGTGGTTTGTTAAGAAGTTATTATTTGAGATTGAGCCAGAAAAAGAAGTAGAGGTTTTGCCGAATGAAACTATGTCTGTTGTTGGAACGGAAGTTTTGTATGTAATGGTTGCGCCGTGAATACTTGGGGCTACAACAATATCGGTAATAACTGGGAAATTTGTCCCGGCTCCACTACCGCCACCACCGCCACCAGCTGGTGTTACTGCTGGAGTTTCCTGGTTAACAGTCAAAAAAACTTTGAAGGACTTGGTTGATGTTGACGCCGCAAAAACGCTATTCACAACAACGAGTGAGATTAGAAAAATATTTATTGATTTAATAAAAAACTTTTTCATTTTTATAATGCCGTTGCGGTAAAGGTAATATCTCCTGAATAATTACCAGCTTGCTGATTTCTGGATGCGCCCGCGCCCGCTCTTAGTTTTAGTGTTGTGTTTGTGCCTGAAGGAGTATTTGCGCTTGTTCTCAAAGCAACTTGTTTTATTGAAGTTGCAAAACCATCCCAGCACGCACCAACGGCATCAAGAGCACCAGCCCCGCAAGTAACGCCGTTGTCCTTAAAGTTGGAGGTTATATCAGCACCTTCTGGTGAAAAACCAAAAAATGATTGGTTGTTTAAAAATGTAAATGAAAAGTCTGGAACTGCTCCACCTGGAACATAATCAGTAAAAGAATCAGTTCCTGACGCAAGTGCTGGTGATGTAGATGCATTTACATATAGCGAGTAACCAGCAGCGCCATCAGTTGCCACCGTAACTACAGTGGACCCGTCCGATGTGCCGCCGGAAATGTCACCTAAATTTGGTGACAAAGTAACGTCAGCCGGCGTTGAGATAGAAAGAAAAACTTCATTCATTTGTTGGTAACCTGCGTGTACGTTGTAATTTGCAGACGCAATTTCTCCTGTTGCTACCTCACCAAAAGTACTTTCTTGTTTATAACTAGTTGAAGAAGAAAGTCCTCCACCAAAGTTCACAGAATCAAATTGCACCTTGTAATTTCCTGACGACATTTGTGCGTGCGCGTTTACAACACCGACAAGAAGCAAGGCCACTACAAGAGCACCTCTGAAAAACCCCTTTTTTGAAAACCAGAAAAATATTACAGTTAACAGAACAACCAAAATAATTGGGAACCAAAACGGAATTACATAAAAAGAAATTGTTTTAGTATCAACCAAATCTCCATATCCTCTGTTTAAAGAAAGAGTCGCAGTGTATCTGCCAAAAAATTTATCAGTTGAAATTGTTATTTCTCTCGTGCGGGTGCTATTTGGCATAACGTACCAAGGGTCAATTTTCTGCGCAGAAACTTCACGCCCAAAAATGTTTTTAACAACAACAATTCCGTAAGGATTTAAGTATTTTGTTCCAAGGTTTGAAAAAGAAACAGAAAGCGGTGCAATATCATCCATTCTAAAAATTCTGTGGTCAGAGATTTCAAAGGTCTTTAATGCTCCGGATTGAATCCCACTACTTGAATTATTTATAATATTTATAATCTGAGCTCTTGAGTGAGAAACTATTTCATCACCACCGTTTTTCGTTGGCTCAACAAAAATTCCAAAAGCCTTTGTTTCTAAATCAACATTTTTCTTAAGCGCCACAGTTCCTTCAACAATTTTTGTTGCCCCGTTCTTTACAAAAACTTTACCTGGTAAAGAAACAACTTCATTCATTGTTTCGCTTGAAGGAACTAAGTTACCATCTTTGTCGGTTATCAATGCACCAGTTGAAAGTGAAAACGTTGTGTCTTTACCTAAACGATTTATTAGTGCAAAAGAAATCTTTTGAGTTTCTCCGGCTTTAATAGTAATTTCATTTTTTGCAGGGCCTACTATGAAATCTGGAGCGGCTGCAAAAGCAATTTTTGTACCAAAGAAAAAGGAGAACGAAAGGGTTGTAAAAATAACTGCTAGAAAAAGTACTTTTTTCATTATTGTTTGTTTGGCTTAACTGGTACTAAAACGTATAAATATTCATCGCCCGAAACCTTCTGGAACACAGGCGTAATCACACCCGAAACCCCGTCAGGATTCTGCGAAACGCCAACCTTGTCAGAAAAAGAGTTTTTTATATGCTCAACCGTTTGTTGGTTTGTTGGTGTGTTTGGCATCACCACCATTCCTTGTGTAACTGGCTTTGTTTGTTGTAAGGGTGCGTATGCAAGTTGGGTCGTTCCAAACAAAGAGGCAAAAAACTTCTGTACTCCAATAAATTTCCCATTAACATATCTGTACCAATCAAGCGCAAAACCCTCTAGAGACGAGGAAGACAATACAGACGCGGATGCCAAGACATCTGGGTTGTTTTTTGAAACACCACTTGAGCTAAATTCGAAGCTAATCACGCTTGCTCCAAAAATCAAAACGATAGCAATAAAGCCGACTAAGGCAGTTTTCTTCAGGTGATAAAAACTCGAGTAAGTCTTTTTAGGTGAAAACGTAGGATAAGAAACTTTTGCTGACTGCTCTGGTAATGGTTCTAGAACGTAAACAAAGTTACTGTCCTCAAGTATTTTTTCCTTTTTTGGCGAATGAACAATTAATTCTTTTTTCGCAACCTTTGGCAAAAGAATCGCTTCCTCTTTTTGGTACTTAGAAATGTTAGAGGAAACAGCATTTTTCTCTTCTGCAATCTGAGGTTTGGAAATATTAATTTCGCTACCTTTTCCGGACTGCTTTTGAATGTGTTTCTCTAGGGACTGTGAAGACACATACCATAGCCTTCCAACCATCTTTGCATCAACGGCATTTTTTCTAACCAACTGCCCAATGTAGTCCCTTGAGTAGCCAGAAATATCACTTGCCTCCTTGGATGAAATATATTTCTTACCTTCAAGAAAAAGCGGCTTATGCTCTTCCGAGGCAAAATTTTCAGAAGTTTGAGCAGAGGTGTTTTTTGTCTGATCAATGCCTTTAACTTTTCCGAGATGCTTTTCAAGCGATTCTAAAGACACAAACCAAGACCTTCCAACACGCCTTGCAATCAACTTGCTATCTCGGATGAGTTGGCCAATATAGTCCTGATTATAGCGACTTAATTTGCTTGCTCGTTTCGACGAGATGTATTTTTTGCCTTCAAAAAAGAGCTCAGAATTCATACCCAAAAATTATATGGAGATAGGGTACTTTTTTAGGTGCCAAATGTGGATAGCAAAAAACTCAATATATCCTTATTCCTATTCGTTAAAAAGTCATTTGATAGCTTTTATATTTTGTTGTGTATCGTGGATATTTTTTAGATTACTTACTTATCAAAAATTAACTTTTTGTCTGTGGATAAACATTACTATTGTTAATCTTTAGTATGTAAAATAGGTAGTAAGTTTATTAACGTTTATTATTCTTATACCAATGGCACAATACATAACTATAAAACAGGCTTCGCTCATTCTTGGAGTATCTCCGCTCACTTTACGTAATTGGGACAAGAATGGTAAGTTCCCCGCACGACGTCACCCGATGAATAACTACCGTGTTTACAGACTTGACGACTTAGAGAAGATTGTTGAGGACATAGAATTGGGGGGTGCAATTGGAACCAATGCCAAAAAGAAAGTAAGACAATTATTAGTTAGAAGCGAGGAGTAAGGGTCGCTCGTAGTAGTGTATTTTCAAACAACTGCCACTTCGGCCTAAATCCAAAATATTTAAAGCTTCATAAACGAAAACCGCCAAAACTCACTTTGTTCAAACAGTTGGCGGTTTTCTATTACGCTAAATATATTTATGGATAGCCTTGTGAGTTTGAAAATCCACTACTACTCGCTTTAAGTTAGGCAGACAGTTTATTAATTAATACTTCTTTAAGCCGTTCTGGGTTGGCCTTTCCTTTACTCTTTTTCATTCCCTGCCCTATTAGAAATTGGAGTGCATTTTCTTTTCCAGATTTATACTCTGTAACAATTTTTTCGTTCTCACTTATAACCTCTTGTGCAATGCTGTCAATAAAACTTAGATCAATGTTTTGAAATAGCCCATTTTCCTCTGCTACCTTTTCTGCATCACCCCCACCGTTTTTCACTAAAAGCGCAATAAGGTCTTTTGCACCCCTTGATGAAACCTTACCTTCTTTAATCAATTCTCCAATTTTTATGAGGGTCTCTTTGCTAATAGCAGTTAGCACTTCTTCTAGTGTTCCCTCTTTTGTTTGAGCTTGTATATCTGATAAAACATAGTTTGATAGAAGTTGTATAAAGTCCTTTCCCTTAGACTCCCCCACCAAACTTATTACTTCAACAAAATAATTACCCAAAATTCTTTCTCTTGTAAAAATTTCAGCGTCCTCTTCTTTAACACCAGACTGTATAAATTTATTTTTTCTCTGCCATGGTAATTCCGGCATTTGAGATTTTATTTCTTCCAAGTCGAAAACTTCGCTCACAAAAAGCTTTGGAAGATCCGGATCTGGAAAATACCTATAATCGTGCGCCTCCTCTTTGCTTCTCTGTGAGAAGGTCGTTCCTTTGCCCTCATCAAACCCCCTAGTCTCTTGTACTATCTTTTCGCCCGCCAAAATGGCTTCTTCGTGCCGTTTTAGCTCATACGCGATAGCTCTCTCAACTGATCTAAATGAATTTAGGTTTTTGACCTCTACCTTTGTTCCAAACACAGATGGGTCTGTGGAAACAGATATATTTGCCTCAACGCGCATTTCACCTTTTTCCATATTTGCCTCAGCTATGCCTAAGTACTGAAGAAGCAACTGTAAAGACTTTGCAAATTTGCCTGCTGTTTCTGCATCAAAAATTACTGGCTCCGTTACTAGCTCCATAAGCGGTACACCAGAGCGATTAAAATCTACAAGACTTGTATCTCCCTTATCATGCTGTGAACGAGCGGTGTCCTCTTCTAAGTGCACTCGAGTGATGGCTACACCCTCTAATTCGCCACCCTCAACAAGCGGATGTTTGTACTGACTTATTTGATAAGCTTTTGGTATATCGGGGTAAAAATAGTTTTTTCTATCCCATTCTGTGAAATTGGCTATTTTTGAGCCTAACGCAATGCCTAATTTTAAAACTGACCTAACAGCCTCTTTATTCAATACAGGAAGCGCGCCCGGATAACCCATGCAAATTGGGCAAACATTTATATTGGGTCTAATTTCGTCAGGATCATTTTTACAATCACAAAAACACTTAGATCTCGTATTGAGTTCCATGTGTATTTCAAGACCAATCCTTGGGTAGAACGTCTTATCTTTAGGAGATTTTGCCCCTTCCATTACAAAGGTACTTTACCTCAAAAAGACCTTATTTGCTATTAAAAACCGTCTCTTCAATAAATTTCTTCAGCCTAAAAAGTTGGTCTTGATCGTAAATGCTAACCGATACAGTATTAGGGCCCAAAACGGCCACTTTTTGCGCCAAGGTGTCGATGTCTACAAGGTCAGTTTTTGTTACTAAAATAATCTTTGGTAATTCAACAAGCTTTTTATCATAGCTACTCAATTCACTATTTAATATGTTGTACGCATCTAACACATCATCGGTTTCTGCTGAAATGCAGTATAAAATCAGCTTTGTTTTTTGTATGTGTTTTAAAAAGTTATGCCCCAATCCCTTTCCAGTATGCGCCCCTTCAATAAGCCCTGGAATATCTGCAATTACAACCTTCCCCATTACACCCAAATTTGGCTCAATGGTTGTGAAAGCATAACTACCAACTTTAGCTTTTGATTTTGTTAGAGAATTGAGCAAACTTGTTTTACCGGCATTTGGAAAACCAACTAAGCCGACATCAGCAATAATTCTCAGTTCAATTTTAAAATCTGCCTCTTCCCCATCTTTTCCTGGTGTACTTTTTGTCGGCCTAATGTTTGTAGAACTTTTAAACCTCTCATTCCCTAACCCACCCGATCCACCAGACAAAATTTTTGTCTTATCACCAATTACATCGAGCTCATAAATTTTTCCGTTGCTTAAATTTTTTATCGTTGCGCCAACTGGAATCTGTATAACGATGTCCTTCCCTCCTTTTCCCGCCTGAGATTTGTTTCCACCATCTTCGCCCTTGTTTGCACTAAACTCTTTAATGTTTCTGTATTTTGCAAGAACACTCACGTCTCCTACTGTTTCAACATAAACATCGCCGCCCCTGCCACCATCTCCTCCAGCTGGTCCCATATATTCCTTTCCTTTTTCATGTAGCCACAAAGAAACACCATTTCCACCCTTTCCTCCCTTAGCGTGAATTGTTATTTGGTCTACAAACATTTAATTTTCTAGTGCCTTATTTGCCAATGCTATAGCCCCTTCTTCAGACTTTGCGACGGCTAAAAATAGCCCTCTATGACAAAAAGTGGCGTCCGCAACCCCAGAAATCGTTTGGAGTTCACCATCAGTTTTACCACTCCAATTGGCTGGAAATGGCTTTTTCACTTCATAACCATGAAGACCATTTGGTATTGCTCTAGCTCCCCATTTGCCATCGGCTCTTTGTCTAATTACAAACATTGGTTCTTTGGCAGCTACTAATACATCCTTCCACGAAAGATCTTCATGAAGCACTATTATTCTTTTGTCTAAACTTTCATTGTATATTTTTAAAACTTTGTCTCGTCCAGCAACTGCTTCCTTTGCTTTCAAAATTTCTCTTTCTAAAATTCCTTTAGCGACACCCACTAATTGGATAAATACTTCAAATAATTCTTCTTCAGTATTTCCTCGATGCGTTAAGAACGAGTAAAAGAAATCATTAATATCGTAATCCCTAACGTTTTCAAATTTACTTGTAGATGTTTCAACTCCATTATCATGAGCATCAATTGCCGCTACCAATTTAGTATCTATAATTTCTGCTTCCCTTTTACCACCCGCTAATTCTTCTCCATACTCTTTCCAAAGCAAGCCAAAGGACGCGTATGGTATGCCATTGTCTCTTTTCCCCGCTCCTTCACTTTGATGGTGATCAAAATGATTTTTCCGTGGGTCATATACTAGCCCAGTGTCCACCACGTAGTCTGCAGATTTAATATCTTCCTCTTTTCTGCTACGAACAATATTAATGTCCCCGAGTTTTAATCCTAAAACAGCAACCGCAAAAACATCATCAACATGGAAATCAGTATCGTGTGTTAAAACTGTGGGCTTCATTTATTTCTTTTCAGCCATTAACTTCCTGTGTTCATCAGTATCCAAAAGACCACATTTCTTATATTTTTTACCAGAGCCACAAGGGCACATTTCATTTCTACCAATATCTCCTTCCCCTTCTTTAATTCCAGAAATTATAGATTCGGCTTGAGGTAGATTAACAACAATGTTTGCCTGCTCAACTGGTGCTTGGACAATACCCAAGTGAGGCAATAATTTTTTAATTTCTTCTTGAATTGCCATTTCCATATCCTTATACATACGTAATCCCTCTTTTTTATATTCAACCAATGGGTCACGCTGGCCATAGGCTCGCAAATTCACAGAACCACGTAGGTAATCCATGGTATCTAGATGATCCACCCAAAACTGATCTATTGTCTGCAAAATAAGAAATCTCGCATTGGTATAAAAATTATCACCAATCTTGCTTGTAACCTCTTTCCTTATTTTTTCTAATTCTTCCTCCTCACCTAAATAAATATTGGCCAAACAATCTTCCACCGCTTCCTGTCCGCCGGTTAATACATTCCTACGTCTTTCGTATATTGTTTTTCTTTGATGGTTTAAAACGTCGTCAAATTCCAAAACATGTTTTCTAGCATCAAAATTGAATCCTTCAATTTTTTCTTGAGCTTTTTCAAGTGATCTAGTAATGAGTTTATTTTCAATTGCCTCATCCTCTGCTACTCCAAGCCTTCCCATCATGCTTTTTACCGTGTCAGACGCAAAAACTCGCATCAAGTCATCTTCCATTGAAACAAAGAATTGTGTGGTACCTGGATCACCCTGACGCCCTGCACGACCTCTAAGCTGGTTATCAATACGACGTGCCTCATGCCTTTCTGTGCCGAGTACAAAAAGTCCACCAAGACTTTTTACTTCTTCATAAAGTTCTTTAGTGTTTGGATTTCCTCCCAGCTTTATATCCACGCCACGACCTGCCATATTTGTTGAAACCGTTACTCCGCCTTTCTTTCCGGCTTGTGCAATAATCTCTCCTTCACTCTCATGTTTTTTTGCGTTAAGAATTGTGTGCGGTACCCCTTCTTGTTTCAAAAAAGCACTGAGTAATTCATTTTTCTCAATTGAGACGGTACCAATGAGAACAGGCTGGCCCTTCTTATAAAGTTCTTTCACTGTGCGCGCAATGGCCTTAAATTTCCCTGTCTCTGTTTGAAAAATCTGGTCATTCAAATCCAGACGCGCAATTTGAACATTTGGCGGTATAACAATTGTTTCCAAACCATATACTTTTTGAAATTCCTCACGAGAGGTTTCCGCTGTACCTGTCATACCGCTCAATTTTTCATACATCCTGAAATAATTCTGGTAGGTAATTGAGGCAAAAGTCCTAAACTCTTCCTTTATGTCGACACCTTCCTTTGCTTCAATTGCCTGATGTAGGCCCTCACTCCACCTGCGTCCTGGTTGCATCCTTCCGGTAAATTCATCAACAATCATTACTTCCCCGTCTTTAATAACGTATTGTTTGTCTCTCTTATATAGTGCCTCTGCCCTTACAGCTGTTTCCAGGTGATGTACATACTTAATACCCTTGTCTGTATAGATATTCTCTACTCCCAAGGTCTTTTCAGCCTTATTTATGCCCGAATCGGTCATTTGTATGGCCTTTAGCTTCTCATCCACCGTGTAATCGGTGCCCTCAACCATAGTCTTAGCAATGGCTGCAAAGGTGCCGTATAGCTTCCCAGAATCGCCGGAAGGAGACGAGATAATTAGGGGGGTACGTGCTTCATCTATAAGAATGGAGTCAATTTCATCGACAATTGCATAGGCATGTCCTCGCTGACGAAGCTTGGATTTGTCATATTCCAAATTATCTCTGAGGTAATCAAAACCAAATTCACTATTAGTGCCATAAGTGATGTCTGCTTGATAAGCTTCTGTTCTCGTTACTGGTTTCAAAAACTCATATTCAATATGAAAGGCTGCTACTTCATCTCTTTTTTTATCTTCGCTTTCATTAGTACGAGATGAGTCGTATAAAAAAGAAGAATCGTGATTTATGACTCCAACAGAAAGTCCTAACGCATCATAAATTTGTCCCATCCAAACTGCATCGCGACGTGACAAGTAATCGTTTACTGTAACAACGTGCACCCCCTTCCCCTTTAGCGCATTTAAATATGCTGGCAAAGTCGCAACAAGTGTTTTCCCCTCGCCGGTTTTCATTTCCGCAATATTTCCCCAATGGAGAATTATTCCTCCTGCAATTTGCACATCAAAATGTCTTTGTCCTAGTGTACGTGTGGATGCTTCGCGAACAGCAGCAAAAGCTTCTGGTAGTAAATCATCTAATTGCTCACCATCCTGCAATCTTTTTTTAAAAACTGAAGAAAGTGCCCTTAATTCATCATTACTAAAATTCTTAAACTTTTGTTCAAGTTCATTAATATTTGGGACATTGGCTTGCGCCTTCTTATATACGGATTCCCCTGGTTTTTGGGTCAAGAAATTGAACATGTGGGGCTGATTATAGCTTAAAACAAAGCACCCCGCGACGGGTGTCGTGGGGTGCTTTTTCAAACGCGAGAGCTTATCTCTTCTTACGCTTTGCAGCTTTTCTCTTCTTAGCTGGCTTTCTTGCCTTTGCTTTTTTTGCTGCTTTCTTTTTCTTTGCCATATTTTTGTATTTTGGTTTGCGAGGCTCGTTAGAGAACACTCGAGCACTTCCGTGTATTCATCACGTTAGATCTTTTTCCTCTAACGATCCGACCGCAAACAACTTGTACTAATTTAAATTCGTGCGCTTCACTTTCGTGAAGGTGGGATGCACGAACGGTTTCGACCTGTAATTAATTATGAGTCATAAAATTTATTTGTTGTGCCATACACAACAAATGTGTGGATAACTTTTTTCCCAAAAAATATTTTTAAGTTAACAAATATGTAACTAAAATATTTTTTATTTACCAAAAACCAAATCTACGAGCAACTATAGGCTCTTTCCTTGTTTTATCTGTTCGATATAAGCGTCAGCTGTTGCTTTGTAATCTGCTCTCAAACTACCAACAACATTTAGTGCATTTATTGCGTCTGCTTTATCTCCAATCTTTAAGTAAGCTGAGGCTAGAGAAATATAATTGTTTACATCACTTGGATCTCTTTTTACTCTTTCCTTAAGTATCGCTACTACATCATTCCAGTTGCCAAGATTGACTAGCGCTCCAAGTATCCTGTTGTCCATGATTAAATCATGGGTTTTTGCAACTTTAGCAAAGATTGTATTTGCACTTGCACCATCACCCATATAGAGATATGCCACGCCCAAGTTTACGGATGCATCATCATTTGCGGGCTCTATGTCATATGCCTTTTTTAAAACGGCCATCGCGTTAGTAAAATCTTTTTTCTGGAGGTATGCACTACCAAGCTCAAAGTAAACAGCTTGTTTTTTTGGTGAAAGCTCAACTGCTTTATTTAACTGCTCAATTGCCTGATCTGCTAGACCAAATTGGTTTAAGGCTGATGCATACAAAATTCTGTATCGAGCATCATCTGGAGCCATTTGAATTTGTTCAGCCATCTGCTCATTTAGAAAAGTAAGATAGCTCTGCTTTAAATTTAAATCGCCCGATTGCGAAATTGTTGGAGAATAAGCGATTATTTGTTCTCTAATTTCTGAATCACCTAAGGTGTGCAAACTAGCTGCCATTTTCAAACTATTCAACGCATCCGCCGGTTTTGATAACTGCTCATTTTTTAATGCATCAATAACATATGCACCAGCCTTCATTGGTTTCCATATTCCGTAATAAAGAGAAAACACAAAAACAATTGAAACAACTGCGGGAATAATTTTTTTTGTTCCTTCGCTTGGTTCCCAATCTTCAATTTTGCCCCAGCTTGAATTTGAGCGCGCGTGTAAATAAGCAAGGATTGAAATGAAATAGATGTAAGAAACTATGTTGTCAAAAAGAAACAAACCCTGGAATAAATAGGCAAACAACAGAGCAGAAATAATTGCCGCACTTTCGCCAGTAAACTCCGGATCTTCATCCTTATCTTTAAACGCTTTCCATAGGGCAACAACACACATAGCTATATAAAGGCCTCCACCAATTACCCCTCCGGCAATGAGCCAGTCTAGAAACATATTGTGGGCACGGTCAAACCAAGGCTCTTGATTGTACATCCTTGGGTCGTAATACTTGTTAAACACATAATTGAAGCTCTCTATGCCCCAACCAAAAACTGGCTTATCTGCAATACCTTTCAAAGCCATTGGCCATACAAAATACCTACCTTGGGTTTTAAACTCTGAAAAAGAAAGATTGGAGAAGCGACTTAATACGGGGCTCTTTGACACAAAGTCACTACCACGAATTGCAAAAAAACCTGAGACAACAACTAGAATTGCAATGATGGTTCCAATGCCCGCTTTTCTAATTTTGCCTTCTCCCTTTATTGAGAGAATAATTGCCATAAGAACAAGACCGCCCAAAAGCCCTAGAATCGCGCCTCTTGTAGCTGTGTGGTACAAAACAAAAAGTTGAGCAATTCCTAGAATTGAATAAACAATTTTCAGCCAAACCTTTTTTTCGTGGGCAAATAAAAATAAAGTCAAAAAGAAAGAGAACAACAAATACGTAGCAAGGTATGCTGCGTTGCCTAATGTTCCGTCTACTCTTACTCCCCCTTGGTTAATATTTAATTTCCCTGCAAGTTGATAAAACGAATATATACACATTATTGCGGAAGCGGATACTGCACCCTTCCACCAACCGCGCCAATGCTTGGCTTCTCTGAAAACAGAACCCATAACAATGAATAATAGGAAAAGATGAATCAAGGTTATATAACCATCCATTCTTTCAAAGTTAGACCAAAAACTTTTAAATGGATTAGGTGAGAATGCCGTAGACACCGCAAGTGCTAAAGTGAAAAGTGAAAATAAAATCATTAACCAAGATTTTTTGGGACGATAATCAGGATCACTAACAGCAAGAAATGCCCACGCTACAAAAATTATTTCAACAATTACCCTAAAGAAGTAGGCCTTACCGACAATAAAAGGAAATAGGAATGATCCTGTGATAAAAAACGGGGTAAATAAGAGCGCGAATAAGCCAGTAAATATTATTGATTTTGGTACAGAATTATCTTTCATTTGAGCAAATATACCACAATTAACCCACTATTCTATTCATAATAGAGCGTATCTTTCTTACAGTCCTAAACGTAATACTTGGGGGTGGAATAAGGGCGTACATATATCTTGTTGGGTGTACAAGGGGCAAGGCAGTTGAAAAACCAGCCAAAACCTTCTCTTTTAGTTTTGGATAATTATCTAAAAGATTTTCTTTTACATAAACAATAGTATTTTGAGCGTACCAATACTCAACATTTGGATTAGTCCACACAGCTGGCCTAATTACGTCGACAGGAATAAACCCATACTGTTTAAACAGGTTTGCCCAAAAATCTGGCCACTGACAGTTTATATGTTTAGTTCCAGGCTGATTTGGTATTGCAGCGGAAAATAAAACAACTGGTGCCGTGTCTGTTAATGTTTTTATCAACTGAGAAGAAGTATTTTCTGGTAAATGTTCCCCAACTTCCAAACTCATAGCCAAATCAGCCGTTCGCCCAACGTTAAATGGTTTATCAATGTCTTCTGCTCTAAATAACTCTTTTGGAATATTAAGCTGTGATTCATCTATCCATTTGCCATCAATACCCAAAATATCTGTTATTCCTTTCTTATATAGAACAGAAAGCCACATCCCCACCCCGCAACCAATATCAACTACAGATTTTGGAGAAACCAAATCTATAACAATCGGTAAAATAATTTCAGCTGAGTTAAAAGCGCCCGTTTTTTGTTTGTTGAACCAATCTTTACTGTATTGTGTTATCTCACTCATAAAAGGAATGTTATCAGCGAATTTAATTACTAGCTAGCTAAAAACCCCCAAATTTATTAGTATCAATAGAGTGGAAATTCTAAAACAAAAGGCGCACGGCGCCTTAAGGTGGAGTGAGGGCTTTTTCAAGACTGATATGGTCTATGTGGCACAGGGCGGATTTTGGCTTGGCATAGGTCAAGTGCTTTCTGCTTTAATTGCCTTTTTTAGTTCGATATTCTTTGCTAATTATGTTTCAAAAGATATTTACGGTAATTACAAATTTATAATTGCAGCAACAAGCATTCTGGGGTCATTGGCCCTTACAGGAATGGGCACAGTGGTTGCACAGGGTGTTGCTCAGGGGTATGAGGGAATATTAAAAAAAGCTGTCTCATCAACATTAAAGTGGGGTTCAATAATAACAGTCGCTGGTATTTCTCTTTCGGCTTATTATTTTTTACACCAAAATAATATTCTCGGTTTAGCAATGCTTATTGCGGGGGCAAGTCTCCCCTTTAGCCAGGCGTTTACTCTTTATGGAAATTATTTGGTTGGTAAAAAAGATTTTAAAAGAGTTACCATCTTTGCCTCTATATCACAGTTACTCACTACCACCGCTCTAATAACAATTGCCATTACCACAGGAAATATTGTTGCGATGGTTCTTGTGTATTTTTTAGTAAACACCGCAACTACTTTTTTGTTTTACCAATACACAGTAAATAAATTCCATATAAACGACACTCACGACCACAGTCTTATACCTTATGGTAAACACTTAAGTTTAATGGGTCTTTTTGGTACTGTTGCAAACCAGTTCGATAAAATTTTAGTGTTCCACTACCTTGGTGCTATAGAGTTGGCAGTTTATGCATTTGCGCAAGCTATTCCAGATCAATTTAAGGGGGTGCTAAAGAATATTTTTGGAATAGCACTACCTAAGTATGCAAACCTAGAAGATGCACAACTAAGAAAAAGTATTTCAAAAAAATTCATTCAACTTACTATATTTGCCGCGTTTGGGATTATTGCATACATAATTCTTGCTCCCTTAATCTTTAAGCTCTTATTCCCTAAGTACCTCGAGGCTGTGTTTTATTCTCAAATTTATATGCTTGGTCTCATAACCATTCCTGGAATTTCTTTATTTGGAATATATTTTCAGTTAAAAAAGGCAACCAAAAAAATGTATCAGCTCAATGTAATTGGAAATATTTCTACTCTTATAGTTACTTTTATACTTATTTACAAATTTGGTCTTGAGGGAGCAGTCATAGCAAACGGCGTGTCTTGGCTAATTATGCTTTTGGTTCACTGGTATTATTTTTTAAGAGATAGATCATCTCGTGGAACAGTTCTGGTGTAATTTTTTGAAAAGTTAAATCAAAAATTGGTTGAAGAATTCTCGCTATTGATGGCATTGACCAAAGTTTTGGGATAAACAAACCGTATGCATGTTTACCTTTGATGACAAACAGTTTTTTAATTTCCAGTTCGTAATTTTTATAGGTTCTATAATCTTTTATAAACGGTTCATCCTTCATTTTAATTTTTGTAAATAAAGCGCCTGAACCAACTAAATCATATAAGAATAAACCGCCAGAATTTAAATTGTTTTTTACAAATTTAAGCTCCCCAACTAAGTCAAATGGATGAACCCCGAGCTCTAATACAACATCAAAGTTTTTATCGTTAAATTCCTTTCTCAATCTAAAATTGGCATTTGGATTTGTGTTTTGTTTTGTCGCTTGCTCAATCATCTTAGGAGACACATCAATACCAACCATTTCTTTAAACAAACCGGGGAAACGGTCCTCAATAGCCTTAAACGCTACCCCATCTGCACAGCCGATATCTAAAATCCTTGCATTAATTGGCAAATCTTTTTTTATTTCCTCTAAAAAATCTAGAAGTAAAATAAGCCTTCTTTTAAAAATAAATTGCGTATAGCTAATAGTATTTAGGGGGTATCTCTTATTGGTATACCCAGCACTTTCTCGGTCGTAGTAGTCAATAATTTCTTTATTCATCACAATAGATTATCACAGACTGTAAGTTAGATTATTTGGTAAAAACAAAAATTACTGGGCTAAACCGGTACACCATATAATAAAAAAATAGTTGGTCGACACCTCTTATCACAGAAAAAATAATTTTTTTTATACCCTTCCTTATTTTCTGGTGCTCATCAAAATCTTTAATTAAAATTTTATCGATTACCAAATCTTTATTAGAAAACAATTTTCCAAATAAAAAATATTCTGGCACGGTATAAATGTGTTCATTTATGCCCAAAGACCGTTCATATAATGAAAAATTTTTCTTAACAAAATATCTATAGACTGGAATATTCAAACAAACAGGATCTTCAAAAAATACAACTTTCCCTTTCGGTTTTAGTATTCTATGAATCTCTTCAAATGCTTTGCCTGGATTTTCAAAATGATGAACAGACGCCTTGATAAAAATAACATCAAAAAAATTATCTGGTTGATTAATTTTCTCTACTTCTCCAAAAAACATTTTCGGCAACTTTTCAACTCCAAAAAATCCAGATACTTTCTCTATATTGTTCTTCAATAAATTTTCTGAAAGCTCATTTGCATAATAATTATTTAATGGATGAAGCTTCGCGCAATAAGCAATAAAATCGCCAACACCTGCGGCTATCTCCAAAACATTCAAGTTGTGTTTCCCTGTCTCTAGAAAGTCGTTAACAATTGTCCTGTAACGTAATTCTCTAATTGAACCGGCGTAATAAGTTTGTTTAAGCCAATATTCCAAATCGGCGCCATTATGCAGGTGACCAAATGTATTTTGCTTGTCGCGAAACTCTTTTTCTGTTTGATTATTAATTACACTCATATATGCCAATTAACTCCGATGCAATCCTTTTTGCATTAAATTTATTCACAACCAGATCGTACCCATTATTTCCAAACTTATTAAGTAAATTTTGGTCTGACAATAACTCTTCAGCCCTATCATTTACAGCCTGCTGATTATTCGGATTTATTATAAAACCGTTAATTTCATCTATAACAACCTCTTTTGTACCTCCGTATACAGTACCTAGTACAGGTTTTTTACATATCAATGCCTCTAGGTTCACGGTAGGAAATGGGTCCAGATATAAAGAGGGCACCAGGACGAAAGTTGAGGCGTAATAAGCATTCTTTATACTCCCCCTATCTAACCAACCCGTAATAATTAGCCTTTCGCCGACCCCTTTTTTGATTGCCATTTCTTTTAATTTTTCTGTATATCTATCCTCCTTACCCGCTACCAATAACAGCAAGTCGTCAAATTTACTTGAAAGTTCAGAAAGAACGCCTAGCGCAACCATCCCCCCTTTAGCTCCGCTAATTCTCCCTCCAAAAAATATTACTTTCTTATTATTTAAATTAAATTTATCCCTGAAACCTTCAACTTCAGATGAAACGTACGAAAAATCATCCGCGTCTATTCCGTTATGCAAAACGATAATATCTTTAATACCATTTGCGGATAGTGCATCGGCAAGCGCGTGGCTAACAGAAATCTTTGTATCGACTTTTTTTAAATAATATCTAATTAATATATTCCGGAATGGATTCCACCTAAATTTGTAATCAATAAGCTGCTTTAACCAACTAATTTTATAATCCAGAACTTCTTCGCCATTTTTATTAATATTAATTTTAGGAAACAACTTACCGTAGTGAACTGGCATCACATCATGAAATGTTATAACCACTTTTTTTGAATACTTTTTTGCTATTGAAATAGCATGATAAGAAATCTGACTATGAATGTTGTGCGCATGAACCACATCAGGTTGGATTTCGGAAATAATTTTTTCAATTTCTGAAATAACTACTGGATTATAAATAGTTAAATATGCTCTAAGCCTCTCTGAAACATTAGAAAAAACTGAAAAAACAACCAGACCATCAATTTCTTGTTTCCCAACTTTTTCTTTTTCCTTAGTTGTGGTAATAACAAAAATTTCATGCTCCAGTCTTAATAATTCTTTTGCCTGATTAAAGGCTATTATTCCTGCCCCACCAAAGCTACTTGGTGGAAAATCATCAGATAAAATTAAAATCTTCATTTATTTTTTTCTTGCCACGACAAAGACATTCGAATATATAACTTTGTTTGTTACAAATTTATCCAAAAATCTAGAGATTTTTTCAATCCACATTACAATCTTTCTTGAAGTTCGCCTTTTTCCGCGACTTTCATATGGGCTGAATAAAGAAAAGTGGATCATTTCAGATAACACCCCAAAAACCTTTCCGTATGTTCCGCTTTCAATAATCTCAAATCCTTCATTTTTGAACATGCTTGTTAGACCAGTTTCTGTATATCTGAAAAAGTCATATGGATCGGCATGAAATGGCACAATAAAGGGAGCAGTAATTATGCAAATACCTCCAACTTTTAGAATCCTACCGATTTGAGATATCATCACCCAGGGTTTCTCAACGTGCTCTAGTACTTGTGTTGAAACGACAGTATCAAATTCTTTGTCATTAAATGGCGGATTGAGGACATCTCCAACAATATCAATGTTTTTGCCCGCCACCATATCAAATGTTTTATATTCACTCGTGTTTGGTCTTATTAAAAATTGATACTTTGCTGTGCCGGCCCCAAAATCAAGGGTCTTACCTGAAACATAATGCTTCGTATGCTCGATTACTTCTCTTGTGTTATTCATAGCTCTCATTTATTTTTTTAGCACTATACACCAACCTATTGCATGCTTTCTGTTTGAGGCGCTATTATCGCAACTATCTAAAAAGATTGAAAACTTTCCGTACATTTTGCAAAATGGCGCAAATAAATTGCCCATAAACGGTTTTTTATACAAATTAAATTTATCTATCATATGTCTAATTCTCATCTGGGCTATTGTCGAATAATATCCTCCTCTTTGGTCAACCAACACTACCTCGAATCCAGATTTTTCAAACATAGACTTTAAACCAAATTTTGTGTATCTAAAGAAATCGTACGGTTCTTCGTGCAACTCATTCATCTGGGGCACGGTTACAACCAAGTGTCCATCTTTTTTTAAAACTCGATAAATTTCATCTGAACTTTTCTGTGGGTTTTCTAAGTGTTCAAAGACCTGTGTACACACGACGGAATCAATACTCTCATCTGGAAGCGGTATATTATCTGCACTACCTACCAAGTCTGCCTTTTCAGTATGTCTTGGATCCATTTTTATATACTCATCACATTTAAAATATTTACCGTACCTATTTACTTCACCCGCACCAACATCTAGAACTTTGCCAGTTACAAATCTAGCAACCTGTTTGATTTGTTTATCTAAAAGAAATCTATCTGGTTGGAAAATATACATTTTGTTATGAGTTATATATTTCAATAATTTTATCGACCTCCCCTTCAACACTGTTTAACTTTGCCCATTCTAAACTCTCCTTTCTCATTTTTTCAGATAAATCACTATTTAAAAGGATTTTTCTCATTGCCTCAGCGGTCTCATCAATATTGCCTTGATGCACCAAAATTCCATTTTTACCGTTATTTATTGCATCCTCTCCACCCGTGTTGAATGTACCAATAATCGGTAACCCAAATTTTGCAGCCTCTAGATACACTAAACCAAAACCCTCAAAATGGTTATCTGAGGTATTAATGGATGTTAAAACAAAAAGTTGTGCTTTGGAATATAAATTAATTAATTGTTCTTCTGGAATAAAGCTCAAAAAATCTACCCTCCCAACTAAATTATTTTTCTTTATAAATTCATCCAATATTTGTCTGTATGCCCTATCTGGGTCAGCAACAATCACATAACGCAAATCCTTAAATTCATCTGCAATTTTTGCAAAAGCTGCCAAAGAAATGTGGTAACCCTTCCTTTCTTTTAGGGCCCCTACACCCATAACAAATTTTTCCGCAGAGTCAGTTCTCTGAAAAGTTCCTCCCCCTAATTGTATTCCTGGATTTATAACGGTAATATTTTTTAAAGCAATTTTTTCTAAAATTTTATTTTTAGTTAAATTACTGATTGCAATGATTTTGTGTGCACTTAGATACGCTTTTTTTAACAATAAACTTGTCTGCCATCGATAAAGTGGAGCAACGGCATAGGTGCCAAGTGCACTTATGATTAATTTCTTACCTAACTTTCTATTTACTAACCAAGCAATAATTCCATATGGGTAGCCGTCAATAGCATGAATAACATCACAATCTTTCAATTTTTCTCTTAAATCTTTAACGCTCACAAAAATTTTTACACCCCTGGAAATTACTACTTCACCCTCAAGACCATCATCTTCCTCTTTCAAAATAAGCACATCAGAACCCCTTTTTCTTAACGTATTAATAATGTCTGAAGCATAACGACCAGCTCCATTCTTTGGGTTAACCGTCTTTACCAAAAATCCTATCTTCATTTATAGCTTTGTTGAGCCATATTTAGCTCTTGTTATCCACTCATTTTATATCAAAACAGCAAAAATGCTATCGAGTTTAAATTTCCCGGTGCGTGATAAAATCACCCTAACATCATGCGAAATCAAACATATGACGTTTGTATTGTGGGCACGGGCCCTGCTGGCCTTACACTCTGTAATGAGTTGGTAAATTCGGGCAAAAAAATTTGTTTAGTTGAAAGTGGTAGCAAAGATTTAAACAAAAAAATAAATGGTTTAAAAAAGATAATTAGTATTGGTGAAATAAAAATTAAAGACAATTCTAGAGAAAGAGTTTGGGGTGGAACATCAAATACTTGGGCCGGGCTTTCTGCACCACTTGATGAAATTGATTTTGAAAAGTGGCCAATCAAATATTCAGACTTAAACAAATTTTACAGCCAGCTCGATAAGTATGGGTATGCCAAACTTAGTGAATTTGAAATTAGTTCGTTTGATGAAATAAAAAGAAAAAGTGACATAACACCAATATTTGAAAATTTACAAGAAAAAATATTTATTGCCGGAGACCCCCCAGCTAATTATGGTAAAAAATTTATTAACTTCTTAGATAATAAAAATGTAGATGTTTTTTTAGATTCAACAGTAATTAGACTTAACAAAAACGATGAAGGATCAATCGATTCTATATCAGTTATTAACCCCAAAAAAGAAACGACGGAAATACATTCTAAAAAATTTATTATTTGCACCGGAGGTCTTGAGAGTACGAGATTGCTTTTAATTTCAGACATTGGCAATGAATCCAATCAGGTGGGTAAATATCTAATGAATCACCCAAAAAATAACTTCGGCATTCTGGAATTAAATGGGCCCGTTAAAAAAATTCCTTATTTATTCGGCTACCTACATTCAGGTTTTGCTAAGTATGCGGGTCTTAGAATAAAGGAGGACATACAGCGAAAGAATGGCTTACTAAACAGCTATATACGTTTTGAGCCAATGTTTCCTTGGACTGATAGTCGTGGGGTCTACGCCTTAATCAGCCTGTCTAAAAGAGCAAAAACTATGCTTGATTGGTGGAAAAAAAGTCAAAAAGGAATTGTTAACCTTAAAGATTGGAATGAAACAGGAGACGATAACAACTCGGCATCATCTGATGGCCATATCAGTATCATTCAATCATTAATTTTTATTATCTCTGATTTACGCGCAGTTTTTTTATATGCGCTTAACAGGCTTCAATCAAAAAAAGAAATAAAAATAAAGAAAATTAGGATTAGAAATTTTATGGAAATGGAGCCCTGCAAAGAAAACGAAATGACCTTGAGTAACGAGCTTGATGTTCATGGTAATAAAATTCCAATCGTTAATTTGAATACCACAGAAACAGATCGAAGAACATTAATTGAACTGCATAAAATATTTAAGGCGGAAGTAGAAAAAAACAATCTTGGAAAATATATTGGCAACTTAGAACATGCCAGCCCTTGGCCAATAAACTTTGAGGCAAGCCATCACTTGGGTGGCACAATCATGGGTATTGATGAAAAAAAATCTGTTGTTGATACTAATTTAAAAGTACACACAACAAACAATTTATATATTTGTAGCGGTTCTGTATTCCCTACTTCTGGATGTGCAAACCCTACATACACAATCTGCGCCTTGGCTATCAGACTAGCTGAGCACTTGAAAACTATTTAGTTTTCTTAGCTACCAAAAAGTACGAACTAGCAAATGCTTCGGGCTCTTCTCTTTTTTTATCAATACCGCCGTATATCTTTTTAGTTATTTTCGGCATCTTGGCGATAATTGCTGCAATGGTAAACACCAACACCTTCATTAGCTTATTTACATAAAAGTTCGTTTGATACCCAACCCTCTGAAGTATTACTGCAAAGGTTTCGTTAAAACTTGTTTCTGCGCTTACCTCAACAATTTCCCAATCTTTAAACAAATACATAAGCCCATACTTGGTAAAACGCCAAAAGTCATTTGGGGTGTCATGCATTGGAAACATAAACGGCACTGAAACAAGTATCTTTCCACCGGGTTTTAAAACCCTTTTAATCTCTAATATTGCCTTTTGTGGCTCTTCCAAGTGTTCTATGACGACCATTAAAAGAACATTATCAAACTCGTTGTCATTGAACGGCAACTCATAGACACTCCCCACCACATCCACTCCGGGTCCTGGTCTAATATCTAGACCAATTTTATTAGTAAAGTATTTTCCGTAGCTTGGTGAACCAAACGCTCCTACTTCAAGTGTTTTTAAATCACTAACGTATTTTGATACCTTTTTGTCTAACCTGTCTCTAGAAATTTTTGCGAGTAAATTCATCCCGATAGTGAAAAATGGTATTGCTCTTTTCGAGCTAGATACCAGTATTTATTAATATTTTCTTTAATATTCGACTTGTCATTATATTTAATTATCTCACAGTTGCTCGGATACCATTTTCTACTACGGGATTCATATTATGAAATAAAATTTATTATATTTTGAGCCCTCGTTCTCCAGGAGTATTTTCTAACTTTTTCCAATGCTTTTACAGCGTTACCTTTTGCGGTTTCATAATTATTAAACACATCTTGAATTACTCTTGCTAAGTCTTTTTCATCGTCTGGTTTGAAAAAGTATGCTGTATCCTCACTTAACACCTCTCTTAGTGATGGCAAATCAGAAGCAACGATTGGGACACCGCCTGCCATATATCCAAACATTTTCATAGGTGAAGTGAAAAGTTTTGACACATCTTCTTTTGCACTATTTGGAATTACTAACAAATCAGCAGCTTTCTGATAAATAGGAGTCTCTTTTCTTGGACGGTTTCCAAGTATAGAAACGTTTTCATATTTTCCGTAATTGTTTTTGAACTCAACTACATCCGCCTCTGTACCACCAATAAAGACCAACTGTATATCCTTATTTAATAAAGGAGCTGTCTGTGCCAGCGTGCCCGCGCCCTTCCATGCGTATAGGTGCCCCTTATACAAAACAATCTTTTTATCTTGTGGGAGGGTTAATTTCTCCCTCGCGTCAGACCTCGAAACATCAATATCGAACCTATCAACATCAACTCCGTCTGCTGCAACTAATATTTGCTCATTCTTTGCGCCCATTCCTAAATATAAATCCTTAAGTGCTTCAGTAATTACAACTATCGGAATGTTTAATGAAATCAGTTTGCTGATTAATTTATTTTTATGCCCGTAGTGTTCTTCTAGGATTACTTTTTCACCAAGTAATTTCAAAATAAGCGCCGGCAATCTATCTCTGGTATAAAAAATTGTGTTTGTCCTAAAGAGAGAATATAAAAATACTGAAAAAGAAAACGAAAGAGTTTCTACCCAGAACATAAGCTTCCCTAATGCCAACAATTCTATACAAAATAGTTTTTTAACAGGAAATTTGGTTTCGATATCGTAATACTTAAATAAATCGTCCTTAATAGGAGTACTCCTATTTGGTATCAATAATTCAACATCCACGCCATTCTTTTTAAATGCTTGGCACATTTCCATAATCTGAATGCCGTGTGCCTTCTCTGTAGGGAGTCTTATATTTGCGATGTAAACTAATTTACTCATCTTGTTTTGTTATAGATAAAAGTTCCTTATATCTTAAATCATCTTTCCATTCCCCCACTTTTTTGGGCATATATTTAAACTCCATATCATTTTTGGCGACCACATATATGTGAGGGGCAAAAGGTCTCAAAAGACTGTCTAGAAAAACAGACTTAAATATAAAAGGGCGAGTATATAAAACCTTAAAACCCGCTCTTTCTACTGTAAGTCTTAAAGTATCTGCGGTAAAGAAATTAATATGATTGGAAGCAAGTACCCCTCGAAACCACTTTAGTTTTATTAGGGAAACAATTTTGGGTACTACAGGCACGCCCAAAACCAAGACCGAATCTGTGTGAGCTATTTTCTTTAACTTCATCAAAAAAGAGTGCGGAGATAAGAGGTGTTCAAACAAGTTATTTGCCCAAAACGCATCAAACTGAATACCGTCGAGACTTTCCTCTAGGTATTCAGCATTGCCAAAAATGATATTCAAAGAATTCTGCTTACCAAACTCAACCTCATCCTTGGCCGTTGTAATACCCACACTCCCCTTACCAAAGTGTTTCAAGTAGTGGCCATGCCCACAACCAATATCCAAGACTTTCTTTTCTTTTAACCTAAACAACTCACAAATATTACGAAAAGTCGTTGAGTTATCAATTTTAGAAAATAGCTCTTTTGTGTTCATAAATCTTGTTGGAACTATACTATTTTGACCAAATTTCACAATTAACGCTTATATATAGCCGACATTTGAAAATCTTTTTTATGGAACGGGTAAATTACTAAATTTAATATATAGGCCACTGTGTACGCAGTGTAAGAAAACAACATAAATATAAAACTGGATATTGTTTTTTCTTTTTTCCATTTACCTAGCAAATGTAAAGAGCCCAATTCATACCTAAGGCTTGGTGGCGGCAAGAAAAAAGTTTTTGCGTTCGTTAACTTAAATTCACTCGTCAATAAATTGAGGTTTTCAAAACTAAATTGAAATAAGTGATACGGAGGCGTGGCAGAAGTCCAAGGAATATTGAACATATTATATAAAAGAAGTGTGCATTTAGACCAAACGCAATTCACGTTTGGCGTAGAGATTACAAGTAGGCCGTCTTTTTTCAAAAAGGAAACCGCATCCTTTAAAAAACTTCTAGGATTATTTACATGTTCAATAACATCTCCCAAAAAAATTACATCGAAGGACTCACTCTCAAATACCGCTTCGTGTAAAAACCCATTAAAAACATCAAAACCATTTTGTCTTGCAGTTTCGGCGGTTCTTTTATTTATCTCTACCCCCTTGCAGTTAAATCCTCTTTGTCTTGCCCAATACATAAACTGGCCAGTGGAACATCCTACGTCTAACAAATTTCCTCCAGGTTTTTCCTTGGCAATAAAATCTAAAACCCGGCCATATCTCTTCCCTGGCTTTTCAATAGATAAATCTGCACTTTTGTTTCTTTGGTAACCAGATTCTAGTGAATACACATCTGTCTTTAGAAATTCGGCTGTCGGTTGCGGATGCACAAATGAGAGGTCGCATCTATTGCAAATATATTCATCAAAACCATCTTTTTTCAAAAGAAATTTTGAATCACTTCCGCAGATATAGCATTTAGGGTTCATTTAAAAAGTTTAACTATTTTAATTCTCAATCTTTCAATTAGCCACAAAATATTACAGATATATTTATAGAGATAAATGTATAAAAGGTTTAAGAAACTATTATCAAACTCGTAAAATTTAAATGTCTTGTACGGCACAGTGAGCGCGATTGTATTCTCATAATCTCGACTTTTTGCTTGGTCTGCCTTTATATAAATCTGCATTTTTTCCTCTATTTTTTGCTTATAGACATAACCGTAGTGTTTAATTCTGTAAGGCGGGATATAGGCTTTTCCGGAAACCCCTTGTATATCCCCGTTATGGATTACTAAGTCTTTAAAGTATGCACTTTCCATATTTCTCCACATTGAGCGCTGTGGGTGCAGGGTGTAAAGATAATATTCGTGATCATATCTACAACGTGTATCACTAAGCCAAAAATTGCACATTCTAAATGCAATTCGCTTGTAATGAGAGGCCATATACTTATCCAAAATTTTTCTAGTCAACTGTTTCTCAAGGACCTCATCTGCATCAATCCATAAAATCCAATCGGGGTTTAATTTTTTAGCTTCATTAAGTAGCATAATCTTGTCTCTACCCTCATTGAAACCTTCCGTTTGTAAAATTCTTACTATCTTTGGAAATTTTTTGTACTCCTCTAGCGTTCCGTCGGTTGAACCATTGTCCAGAACTACTATTTCATCTACGAGTTCTGAAAGCCTTGAAATGCAATCATTCAAAGTAAGCATTTGATTCTTTATCCTAAGGATTGCGACAAGCTTCATTTTATTTTTTACCTACAAAAATAGCGTTCTGAAAAATCTGTGCGACTTTTTCATAACCATGATTCTTCATTAAGTCATCCACCCTCGAATTATCCGTTGGAGCCTCAATACAAAAAACCTTTGGGCGTTTGCCAAAACTAAATCCAGAAAGTATTTCTTCATCTAACCCTTCCGCATCAATCGATACAAACGACACTGCCTCGTTTTTAAAGTGGTTATTAATTATGGAGTCGAGCGATAAAATTTTTTGTTTTTCTACTTTCGGATTTTGTCCTGTATTCTTTTGATGCTCATCGGCCTGTTCTTTTGAAAAAGTTGACCTTGTGCTTTGAGGAAAAGCATAAAAATTTGCTTCCCCATCATCTTTGCCTGCCCCTGCATTTAAACAGATATCTCTTGGTCTTTTATTTTTAATTAATTTACATAGTTCGGAGTTTGGTTCAACTAAAACTCCGCTGCCACCGTTTTTGTATAAAAGATATGTGTTATTCCCGAAAATTGGATTATGGGCACCAATATCTATGTATGAAGCGTTCTTCACCCCAATTTTTGTGAGGATATCTTTTACAATCAAATCTTCCCCGTATTGAGAAAAACTTACTCTGGCACCCCTAGGAGCGAAACGGGCTCTTAAAAAAGGTATTACTCTTTGTATAAAAGGCTTTTTCATTTACCCGAAAAAATTTTTAGTTATTAAAAAAGTTGCTTAATATCTTTTGTAATAATGTTCGACCATACTGTGTTTTCATGTAGATTTCCCGATTATACGCGTCTTTTGGATGAATATAAGCTTCATAATATATTAAATCGAATGGAACACGTTTTTTGGTGGAAGCAACTTTTTTCGCATTATGCAATGCAAACCTCTTCTTTAGGTCGGTTGTGCAACCTATATATAAATCACCATCCTTCTTACTTTTTAGAACATATAGATATTGCATAATGTGTAGCTAAAAACTTTAGCGGGTGAACTTATAGAGACTAACATAAGCGGCCCTCGTTGCTTCACCCATTTTTTCCCAATCCCAGCCTGCAACCGTATCCATCACTGCTTTAGGGTCAAATTTTGGCACTTGGAGTAGATGTTCTAATATTTTTATTAAACCGGCCTTATCCTTAAACTTGAAGCCATTTATTCCTTCCTGAACTAATTCTGAAACAGCAAAATTCCTGCTTATTACTGGCACCCCATATGAAAGTGAAAGAAGTATGGCCGCAGAACCGATTGCTGATTCTCCATAATAAAGAGCTGAATAATCTGCTACAGCGTGAATTTTTGGTGTATCAGCATCATCAAAGTAATTTAAATTGAAAACAATTGATTTATCATTGTCGGCCAGTTGTTTTAATTTTTCCCCATATTCTGGCGTTGCTCTACCAATTATAAGAAGCTGAAGTGGAATTTTTTTTGAGACTTCTTTTACTCCTTCGATTAATGGTTCAAGCACTTTATAGGGCCTCACAGCGCCAAGCGCTAATAAAACAATTGAATCTTCTGATAAACCGTACTCCTTTCTTAGAGTTTTTCTGTCACCTTGCCACAACGGCCCGTAAGCATTTATATAATTGCCCGGTGGAATGCACTCTATGTCTTTATCCTTTCTTGTGTTTTGTTGTTCTGTAGCAAAAGATTTTTCGTGAAGCAAAACCTTATTGGCCAAAGACCACATTATGGTGCGCCCAAATTCATCACTCTTTGGATGTGGATAGTCGTGGGACTTTAGATTGTGCATTGTCCATATAATTTTGTTTCCCATTATTTTAAGGAGAAATAATACTGGAAACTTTGTTGCCATTTTTGCTAAGGAAATAAACAAATTTTTGCTCCCATAAACATTTGACTCCCAGTGAATATGAATGATTCTTCTTTCGGATTTCTCCGGTCGTGTAAAAAACAGATGCTTCCATGAAAATCTATTCACTGTAAATGTTGAGCCATCAGATGCCTTTCCATTTATGTTTTTCTTCAGAAGCTCTAAATAGATTGGGCCCCTAATCTCAAAAGGTATGAAATATATATTGTAGTGATACATAAGAGTAAGAATGGCTCTAATGCTATCTTTTGTCTATTGTTTGTCAAATATTGATTTATGTTTTCTTATTATTAACTTAATAGAAGTCCCGGCGTTTTTCTGTATTATTTGATGAGTCAAAAGAAAACCAAATGAAGGCAAGGATGGCAACAAAAAAAATAAAGAAAATAAAATCTACTGTTAGACAGTGGAATACATGCAGGATTTCTGGAGAAAAGCTTCAGCCCCTATTTTCATTGGGGAAACTCCATCTGTCAGATTTCATTGAAAGGGACCAGAATCCATTTAATGATCCTGTTGATTTAAATCTATTAATAGCGCCAAAATCTGGCCTTGTTCAATTGGCCCACACAGTCCCTGGAGACATAATGTATAGAAAGTATTGGTATAAGTCCGGCACTAACGCCACCATGACAAATGAACTTATGGGCATTGCAAAAAAAGCTCAAGAAGTTATGAAGCTAGATAAGGGAGATATCTTTCTCGATATTGGGTGCAATGACGGAACTCTATTAAGTTTTATTGAAAAACACGTTATAAGGGTTGGCTTTGACCCTAATGATTATAAAAAGGAGTCAATAAAACATGCCGACATAATCATAAATAACTATTTCACTTACAAAGAATATAAAAAGACAAAGGTTGGAATAAGACAAGCAAAAGTAATCACATCGATTGCAATGTTTTATGACTTGGACAATCCAAATGCATTTGTACAAGATATAAAAAAGACTTTACATAAGGACGGCCTTTGGATAATCCAGATGAGTTATTTGCCCCTAATGCTTAAACAGTTGGCTTTTGACAATATTTGTCACGAACACTTGGAGTACTACAGCCTCAAATCACTAAAATACCTTTTGGACAGAAATCAGATGGAAATTGTCGATTGTGAATTAAATGAAGTGAATGGAGGAAGTTTTAGAATCTATATTAGACACAAGAACGCATCTCCAGAAACTTATGCTACTTCGCCTTATAGAGATGTGGCAAAAATGCGCGTTGAATCAATACTTAATTATGAAGAAACACTTAAATTAGACAAAAAACATGTCTATTTAAACTTCGCAAAACAAATTAATTCTCTTAAAAAAGAAACTGTTGATTTTATAAAAAAAGAAAAAAAGAAAGGAAAAGTAATTTGGGGTTACGGAGCATCTACTAAGGGAAATACTCTTTTGCAATGGTTCGGATTGGATGAAAAGTTAATTGACGGAATCGCTGAAAGGAATCCTGAAAAATTTGGCTTGAAAACGGCTGGCACCAATATACCAATACACTCTGAAGAAGAAATGAGAAGAGCAAAACCGGATTATCTTTTGGTTTTGCCGTGGCACTTTATAGGAGAGTTTAAAAGGAGAGAAAAAGACTTTCTAGACAAAGGCGGAAAATTAATTGTCCCCTGCCCAAAGTTTGAAATAATTTCTAAGTAATTTTACTTTATTGACACAAAGTCGGACTTTGTCATCATGCTGACCAACTCTTTAAAGGAAGTCTCTGGTTGCCAGCCCAAAATTGTTTTAGCTTTTGTAATATCGCCAACCGTATCAAATTTTTCTAGTGGTCTAAAAAAATCTGGATTTACCTTAACGATTATCTTTCCATCTTGATTTGTACCAGTCTCCCCTTCATTTTCACCGTGCCAAGTTATATCAATACCTAAAGATTTGGCGGCCAATGTAACAAAGTCTCTAACTGTATGTGTTTCTCCCGTAGCAATCACAAAGTCGTCTGGCATATCTGCTTGAACTATCAACCACATAGCTTTCATAAAATCACCCGCAAAACCCCAGTCTCTTTTTGAGTTCAAATTTCCTAATTCAAGAACGATATCTTGCCCGTGTTTTATTTTTGCCAAAGTAGAAGTAATTTTCTTTGTCACAAATTTATCTCCTCTTTTAGGTGACTCATGATTAAAAAATATTGCGGAACACGCAAACATGCCCCTGGCTCTAGCTAAAGCAATTTCTTCTTGTGCTCTTAGTTTTGCAACGCCATAAGGATTTGTTGGATTAGTTAATGTTTTTTCGTTTTGGGGCGCCTTTTCATTGGGATCAAAAATTTCTCTTGATGATGCCTGGCAAAACTTAATCTTTGGGTTTTGACTAAATGCAAAATTTATTAATTCTTTCACGGCTTCAAAATTTACCCGCATTGTTTTTTCTGGATCCTTAATAGCCGAACCAAGATCAGAAATTGCGGCCAGATTATAAATTTCATCCGGGTTTGATTCCTCTATTGCCCTGCGAAGCGACTCTGGATTTTCTAAATCACCATCAACAATGTGTAAACGAATAATTAAATCCTTCGGGTAATTATTTAAAATTGAATCTCCGCCCCTGGATAACCCAAAAACTTCGTACCCTTTTTCTAATAAAAATTTTGATAAATAGTAACCGTCTTGTCCGTTTATCCCCGTAATAAGTGCTCTTTTATTACTAGTCATGCATATGCTCGGTTGAGCCAACAATCGCTTTTATGTCAGACTCAACCATTAATTTAACTAGACCTTTAAAATCAACTTTTGGTTTCCATTTAAGAATTTTTCTAGCTTTTCTACTATCACCCAAAAGATTATCTACCTCATGCGGTCGGTAAAATTTTTTATCCAAGTTAATAACAATATTGCCCTTGGAATCGCTTGCTACCTCTTTCAATCCTTTGCCACTCCACTTAATTGGCATTCCCAAATAATTGGCTACCTCATTTACAAACTCTCTAACTGTATGACTTTCCCCAGTAGCTATAACAAAGTCTTGTGGCTTCTTTTGTTGGAGCATAAGCCACATAGCCTCAACGTAGTCTCCAGCGAAACCCCAGTCTCTTTTTGCATCTAAATTGCCGAGGTGAAAGTTTTTCTGCCAACCAAATTTTATCTTGGTCATTGAGTGGCTAATTTTTCTTGTTACAAAATGCTTTCCTCTCTTTGGTGATTCATGATTAAACAAAATACCGGAGCAAATGAAAAAACCTTTTTTTCTGAATGGCACTACTACTTTCTCGTGCGCTAAAAGTTTTGAATCCCCATATGGACTTACCGGCGCAAATTTGCTTTTTTCATTTTGGGGCGGATGTGTGTTTCCATACATCTCGCTTGTTGAGGCTTGATATATTTTTACTTTTGGATTCAGTTTAAAGGCTTCCGTGGCCAGTCTTTCCAACCCCCTATAATTAATATCCATTGTTTCCTCCGGACATGTAAAAGAAATTCCGACATGTGACTGTGCAGCCAAATTATAAATTTCGTCTGGTTTGGAAATTTTAAGAGCATTTTTTATTGTTTCCAAATCTCTCATATTTCCGTATATAAGATGTATTGATCCATCAATATATAAATCTTCAATACGAGCAAATGGATCTGTTGAAACTCTCCGCATCAATCCATAAACTTTATAACCCTTATTCACTAAAAATCTTGCGAGATACGAACCGTCTTGGCCAGTAATTCCAGTAATGAGTGCTTTTTTCATAATTAGTATAGTAACGGTATCTAAATAAGTTTACTAATTCAAGTAATTAAAATAAAAAGATTATTGACTTTTTTTAAAAAAGAGTTAAAGTTTTTTCAGTAAGAGTACACAACTGGTAGTAAAAATAGCGGAGGCAACGTGCCAAGTACCCTCAGCAGAGCTGAAGCGGTTGAACTGGCTCGTCTAATCACGAAAGTGGTTGAGGACGACAACGGGTTCATACCCGACGAAGCGTACATTCCGGTCCACAGACTTGTTCCGTGGTCGGCAGTCGAGGTGGCCCTCGTCAACGACGCGGGCTCAATACTCCTCGAGCACAGAAAGTTCGACATATGGCCCGCGACGATGAGCAAGAAGTTGGGCAAGATGTGGAACGAAATCAAGGGGTGGTATGTGCCGGGCGGATACATCAAGCCCGAGCAGTCCTTCGAGAATGCATGTCGTGAGCACCTCATCAAGGACGGCATCATGGCAGACTTCGAATTTCTCGGAGTGGCCGGCGTCGACCGATGGATGATTGGTGACCACCCTTTCGGAACCCCCATCTCAATCGTGTGCATCTGCAAGGTGGTGGGGGGAAAGGTGAAGTACAGAAATACCAAGGATGGGATGTGGCAAAACCAACCGAGTCCTGAAAAGTTCATGTGGACCCACCCCTTCCCGATACCAACCGAAGTTCCTCACCACGAGGAAATCCAACGGATTGCGTTCCGGTGGATTGCGGGACATCCAGAATACTTCCGGAGGAAGTAAAAGGAACCGAGGGGCGAGACCGAGATGGTCTCGCCCCTTCACTTTTACTAACTAAGTTTGGAAGTTATTTTTTTAACTAAATTTTTAATATCGTATTCTTTTATTGCGTGCTCTCTTAAATTATTAATAATTTTTTCTTTTTCATTTTCTGCCAAAAAGCTCTCAATTTTATTAGCTAGTTCTAGGGGGTTCTTATGCTCAAAAAGGAACTTATTGCTATACTCGCCAAATACTGGCTTAAGGGCCAAATTTGAGGCAAATACAGGGCATTTTGCCATTAAGGACTCTATAACTGCCTTGTCCCACCCCCCCTTTGGGGCCATGTTTGCTGAGATGGTTGCACTACAATAAACCTTTGAAATCTCAGTGTTTGGTATTGAGCCTCTAAATGAAATAATCCTGCCGAGCTCTTTCTCTTTTATTATCAACTTTATGGCATTAAGATATTTTTCATCTGCATCGTTTCCTGTCTTTCCATAAAACTCGATTAATAAATTAGGAATTTTTTTGCTTAAAATTTCTCCCGCGAGAACTAATGTAACTAAATCTTTTATCGGAGAGATTCTCCCAACGTGTACAATTTTTACTTTGTCCGCCGGCCCCACAGTCCCGTCACAGGTTAATTTAGACGAGTCTACCCCGTGCCCTATATAAATTACTTTTTTGCTTTTTACAGTAAAACTTTCTGGTGATGAAGTAAAAACATAATTTACTAATTTCTCTGCTATTTTTAAATCCAAACCATTTTGCCTGTGCACATACCAAAGAGCAGTTTTTTTATTCCATAATCGCCAAAATATCCCCCCTAGTAATACATACACTTGGTTCATATGTATGAACACGGAGTCGTACTCATTTCTTAATGAGAATATATATCTTAAAAATTTAATTATGTATTTACTTTTCGATTCCCCGTTTTCTTTGCCTAGAGAGTAAACAAAAACATTAGGAGGCAACTCGTATTCCCCCACTTTTAGGGCTACCACGAAAACCTTTTCACAATTTTTGGCAAACTCTTGTAGCCAGCCGTGAAAAAACCCCAGCACGTCGTCATTTTTATCAACCTTTTGAGTAAGTATTAATAATTTCATTGTAAAAGTTTTTGCCACTCTTCACTCTGAATCTGTAAATATTTTTCTGGCGACACAATCAAGCTAGAAACTAACCTCTCTCCAGCAAGGCCCATTATTACTCGTCTTTCTTGGTTGAGAAGAATTTTTGCTTGCTCAAATAATTTTTGGTCATCATTCACGGGGGCCACTAACGCACCGCCAAACTTAGCCAAATCATGAGCTACCCCAACGTCTGAGGCCAATACCGCCTTTCCGCTTAGTGCAGCCTCGGCAATGGCCATTCCATACCCCTCAAAAAAACTCGTCTGCAAATACAAATGACATGAAGCAAAATAATCTGCCGTGTTGTCTTGCCATCCTTCAAAAGACACTAACTCCCTAACTCCTAATTTTGTAGCCAATGATTCAAGTTTTTTTCTCAAACTACCATCGCCAACAATTACTAATCCTGCATGTGGCTCTAGTGTAATAATCTTTTTTAAAAGCCTTATGGATTGCTCCACATTCTTTTCTTTCTCTAAACGCGCCACTGTAAGCATTATTAAACCAAGCCCAGGAAATTTTTGAGGTAAAAAATTTCTATTTCCATTTTCAACATTTCTCGAAACAGATATAGGTAATACATAAATTTTATGTCTTGGCACAATTGTTGCTAAAGATTCCGCCACTTGATTTGAAACAGCACGTATTTTATCTGCAACAGCAAAAACTTTAGGCGCATTTTTTACTCTCCAAGAATGAAGGTGTGATTGTTTTTTAAACCAAATAGATTGTATGTCTCCATGTACCTGAACTTCGAGCTTAACAGAAAACTTGTTTTTCAATCTCACACCCGCAGAACCTAGATCAAACGGATCCTGCACAGTAATAATAGTATTCTTGGCAGTCAGCTTTTCACTCTTTATTATTTCTTCTGCTTTTTTAACAATAGTTCCAATTCTTAATACTGGAATTCCTCGGCCGACAGGAAAAACAAAAATATTATCCGCCAATTGATAACTTTTACCCACGGCAGTAACAACAATAAAAATACGCTCAGAGATTGGGCTGTATGAAGCTAAGCGCTTTGAAACACTTGATTTCGGGTCCGAAAGCTTCGGGTCCCCGCTAAGCATTAAGACGTTCATCTGCTCTTTTATACCACAATAAGGCCTTAATTGGCTTTCAAAACACCAGCCGTTATAATGCAGAGACAATGAAGTTAGTAATCGCTACTCCGATTTACCCCCCAGAGATTGGGGGCCCAGCTACATATACAAAGGAGCTCTGCGAACGTCTGCATGATAAAAACCAAATAACTGTTGTTGCCTTTACAGACAACCAGGAAGCATTACCCGGTACAAAATTAATCGCAGTACGAAAAAGGTCTCCGTTACTTATTCGTCTCGTAAGATTTTTCTTCAGAATAATATCGGAAGGAAGAGGCGCAGATGTAATTTACGTTCAGAACGCAATGGCTGCCGGACTTCCTGTTGCCTTGGCGTCAAAAGTTATTGGCGTGCCGTTTGTTTTAAAATTTGTTGGTGATGAGGCATGGGAAAGGGCCACTCAAGAAAAAAGAACTAAAAAAAGATTGGAGGAATTTTTAGAGAACCCTGAAGGAGGACTAAAAACAAAATTGATGATGGCCGTACAGGGATTTGTATTGAGGCGCGCATCTGTTGTTACCACTCCCTCTGCATATCTAAGTGAAGTCCTTATTAAAACGTACAAGATTGATAGAAACAAAGCGGTGGTCAATTACAATGCCGCCGAAGAAACAGAAACTCTGCCCTTTGAAACAAAAAGAATCCCCCACCAAATTGCTACCACTGCCCGTCTGGTTGCTTGGAAAGGAGTGGATGGAATTATTGAAGCCGTTGCACTTTTGAAAGATGAAATACCAGATTTAAAATTCTCAATTGCAGGTGAAGGTCCTGAAATGGAAAACTTAAAATCATTGGCACAAAAACTTGGTGTTTCTGATCGAGTTAATTTTTTAGGCAGAATCTCTCGCGCAGAAACATGGCAACTACGAAAGAACAGTGAACTATACGTTTTAAACTCCACTTACGAGGGATTGCCCCACACAGTTCTTACAAGTTTCGCAGCGGAGATACCAACCATAGCTACAAATATTCCAGGAACAAACGAGGCCATATACCATGAAAAAACTGGCTTATTGGTAGAGGCAGAAAACCCACAACAACTAGCTGATGCTATAAAAAGACTTCTTGGCGACAGAGCCCTCCAAGAAAGATTGGTACACGAGGGTTCTAAACTCTTGAAAGAAAAATTCTCTTGGGAAGCACACATCGAAAACTTGAATAAGATTTTAGAGTCTGTTCTCCTTAAACCAAGAAACTAGTTTTGAAATTCCGTCTTCAATTGTTGTCTTTGGCTCCCAACCTAAAACAATTTTTGCTTTTGTAATATCTGCAAATGTTGATTCAACACTAGCCTTGTTGCTTGGGCGACTTTTTACTTTAGCTTTTGTGTTTATAACTTTTTCAAAAACACTTAGAAGTTCATTTAGTGATACCGGGCTTGAATTACCAATATTCAATACTTCAAAGCCAAGTGGTTTTTCCATTGCCAAAATTGTTGCTTCAACCACGTCACCTATGTATGTGTAATCACGACTACGCGAACCATCTCCAGAAATTTCTATTTCTTTATTATTCAAAATTGCGTCAGCCCATAAATATGGAACCATTGTCGGCCTATTATTCTCACCGTATGCATTGAAGTAACGAAGACACGTAACATTTAATCCAAAGTTGTGTTGGTATGAGTGAGCAAGAAGCTCTGT